>Ga0182019_10000457_pt1 | contig 20382 bp, 18 predicted proteins | sample 812E2MmetaG_FD_120483 | JGI IMG/M metagenome (GOLD analysis project Ga0182019, IMG submission 120483) | Permafrost microbial communities from Stordalen Mire, Sweden - 812E2M metaG | ecosystem: Environmental > Terrestrial > Soil > Wetlands > Permafrost | place: Sweden: Stordalen | collected...
GATCAAAGTGGTGGGAGACCGATATCCCGAGGAATTGGAAAAAAGAACGGGCCTATAGAGAAATACGAAGGACAGCTATATTTCGGGCCGACAGAATAATCAGACAATCTTTAGCACGGTCAAACGCCGGGGCGAGTATTAACTACCCTTCCATCCTTATGGTCGATTCCGCAATGCGAGGAAAAAGATTAGTGTGTGAGCGTCAAAGGTTTGTCACGCCAGGGCGAGTATTAACTACATCTCCATCCTTATGGTCGATTCCACAATGCGAGGTATAAGAGAGTAGTATGTGAGCGTCAAAGGTCTGTCACGCCGGGCTTAGATCGCTTCGATGACCCTCTGTCTTTACCTTCAAGGGCCGGAGAGATCGCGGAACGGAATATCAATCAAAGGAGAAATAACATGAAACACGTCCGAATTCTTGCGGGTGGTCTTTTGGTCGCGCTGGCAAGCGTGGTGTTTGTGGCAACAGCGGCCTCCCAGATACAGAAGCACGAAAACCCCGGCCCGCCCCCGAGACACCACATTGTAAGCCATCATCGTAGCCGTGCACGGGTCAGTCTCAGAGTCCCGGTCCGTCATCCCGTCGAAAAGAGGCAGGTTGAACGCCCTCACCAGGAGATTCGCTAGGATAGGCGCCCGGTGATGTCCGTGTGAGTGCTCCAGGCTGTGCTGAGAAGTTTGCGATTCACGGCTGAAGAACCGATATGCAAATCACTGATTGAGGAGATGACGATGCTCAAACAACACGTAGTGATGCCGTTTCTGATCAGTGTCATTCTGACGGCCGCATCTGCAGTGACGGCGTCCGCTCAGGGCGGCGTCGGGTTCGGACCCCAGATTGGTTTCTTCAAGGCACAGAGCGCTGATCAGCCCAGGGGGATGGGTGGAGCCGTCCTGCGGGTCAAGTTCTCAGACGTGTTTGGAATCGAGGGGTCGATCAATTACAAGGAGGAACGGTATGGCGGGGGGGCTGTCGATGTAAAGACCTGGCCTGTCATGATGACTGCACTTGTCTATCCCGTCCCGATCCTGTACGGAGCCGTTGGTGCAGGATGGTACAATACCTCCATAAGCTACAACGTTCCTCCAGGGCTTCTTGCAGGGGCTTCGTCGATCTCAAGCGAGACAAAACAGCAATTTGGCTGGCATTTTGGCGGCGGTCTCGAATTGCCTGTATTCTCATCGGTAAAACTCGTCGGGGACATGCGGTACGTCTTCCTGAATTATAACTTCAAGAGTTTCCCGGGGAGCAATGGCGTGAACAGCAATTTCTATGTCATGTCGGTCAGTCTCCTCTTTGGTCTCTGATACAGAGGCCTGTTCGACAGAAAGAAAGGATGGAAGTATGCCCTGGACCATCGCAGTTGTTCTCCTCATTCTGTGGCTGGCGGGCCAGTTTGTCTCACACCTGAGGGGCGGTTTCATTGATATTCTTTTCTTCGTCGCACTCATAATAGTCCTGTTCAATCTCCTCAGTGGCCGACGAAACCCCGCGTGAACAGTCCGGGGGGATGAATCCATCTTCGCCAATGGGATCTCTCGACGTCATCTGCGATCGTGGTCCTGGTCAGGATGACGTCGGAGATCTAATCCAGTGTTCTTGCATTTCGTTTGTGACGGAATGCGCGGAGCACAAGGAGTACGGCCACGATGACGGCAAAGCAGAGTACCAGTATGGCAGCCGTCTCCCACAGTGAAGCGCCTGCGCCGGACCCGGCGCCCTTGTCGATAAACAGCATGCCCACCCCAGTCGGCGTCAACGTGCAGAGGACCGCTGCGACAGGATTGAGAACGGTTGCTGGGTGGGTCATGTATGGATCTCCTGGCGGCGGTTGCTATTTTATGAGGACGAGCCTTTTCATTGAGATGAAGGACCCGGCTTCCAGCCTGTAGAAATATACGCCGCCTGATAGATTGGATGCCCTAAACGGCACGGCATATGTGCCTGCGTCCTGGCGTCGGTCCACGAGTGTTGCCACCACCTGACCGAGCAAATTGTAAACCCTGAGGGAGACCTCAGAAGCGGTCGCGAGAGTGTATTCAATCCTCGTCGAGGGATTGAATGGATTTGGGTAGTTCTGAGAGGATTCGGCACCCTGTGGTGCCGGATCGTGCTCCCCGGCAATCGACGGCGTGGGCCGGTTGAAACCAACGATTTTAGGAACAGTGACACTCCGTTCCTGTGGGCCGCCATCCCGCCCCAGACCTGCGTGCATGGCAATCGCCTGTCGGGCGTCAGTGATCCCCTTCTTTTGAGAACCGGCAACGCAGGGCATTCCCAGCGCAACCACCAGCGTCAATCCGATGGAGAGAACCCGGCGGTTTTGACTGCCTCCTGCCCGCGAGAAACAAGTGTTCATATGTCCCCCTTGTGCTTGTTCGGATGAGTGACCGGATCCTCCCTGGTCGTCTCATTAGAATGTATCGGACGAGCCTTCAAAATCCATCACCTGAATGGTTGAAAGAGGAGTTAATCCCGGAAGGGGGGGATTAAGTACTGTTTCAGCCTTTTGGTCGATTTCTTTCCGGCCGGGTTTCCTGTATGTAGGAGAGTGAGATCCGGAAAAGGCTTCGGATTCGTAAAGCCGGTTCGAAGCTGAAACCGGGAGAAACTGTGGCGTTCATTCCAGGACACTGGGCCGGGTGATCGTGTCCGCAACCCAGAGATGCAGCCGGGATAGCAGATATGGCAGTCCGTTCGATTCTTGGTCTGGTTCTCGTATTCCTGATCCTCCCATTGGCGCACGCTCAGGGGGTCTTCGGATTCGAAGTTCTCGGCGGGCTGTACAGGACTCAGGATGCCGATGGTCTCAAACCGATGGGAGGAGCCGCGCTGCGATTCAAGCTCTCTCCGTTCGTCGGGATTGAGGCATCGGTCAATTACCGGGAAGAATCGTACAGCAGCGGGTCCATCGCGGTGAAGAGTTGGCCCGTCATGGTGACAGGATTGCTCTACCCGGTTCCGCCGTTGTATCTCGCCGTCGGCGCGGGATGGTACAATACTTCCGTTCACTACAATGTTTCTCCAGGATCTCCGGGAGGACTGGCAGTTCCCGCCAATGAAACAAGGCAACAGCCCGGATGGCACATCGGAGCCGGTGTGGAACTCCCCGTGTTCTCATTCGTGGAATTGGTCGGCGACGTCAGGTACGTCATCCTGGATCACCGATTCGAGCCATTGTCCGGAGGCAACGGTGTGAGCGGGAATTCACCTGTCGTGACCGCAGGTCTCCTCTTCGGTCTGTAAGTACCCGGGCCGTCCAGGGAGAATGGTTCGTTCACAAAGCGCGGCATATAATGGATATTATCGTCTTCCTCAAAGGACTTCTGATAGGATTTGCGATGGCAATTCCCGTCGGCCCGATCGGTGTCCTGTGCATCCGTAAGACACTGTCTGAGGGTCACTCGCGGGGCCTGATAGTTGGTCTTGGCGGAGCGACCGCGGATTCACTGTACGGTGGCGTTGCTGCGTTCGGCCTGAAATTCGTGTCGGATGTGATCGTCAGCGAACAGTTGTGGGTGCATCTTCTTGGGGGCGGCCTGCTTCTCTATCTTGGATTCAGGACCATCCGCGCAAAGCGCAAAGATCCCATCCTTCCCTTTGGCAACAAAGGTTTCTGGGGATCATTCGTCTCCGCCTTTATCCTTGCGCTCACGAACCCTCTGACGATGTTTGCATTTGTTGCCGTGTTCGCCGCCTTCGGGCTGGGAGCGCGGCTGAGTTTCCTTTCCGCGGGAATTCTCGTCACAGGCGTGTTTTCAGGGACCTGTCTGTGGTTCTTCACACTTGGATTCGTTGCAACATTGTTCAGAAGAAGACTGAAGCGGGGGGGGCTTGTCTGGGTCAACAGGGTATCCGGAGGTTTGATCATTCTCTCCGGTATGATCGCCCTTGTGAGTCTGGTCTGACCCTGCTCATGGCCTCGCGTTTGTCCGGCGGGTGACCCGCAAGGGGAATTCCCTTTCCGGAGAACACCCTGGCCGATCCTGCCCGGCCGGATTCCGTTGTCAAAAAGAGGATGGGAGACCCGTGATCGACAAAAGTAAGTCCTTTCGCGACATGCCGCTGCCGGTCATCGCGGCGACTCTCGTAGTCGTCATCTGGGGCGTCTACCAGGCACAGTCGGTTGTCGTGTTATTTCTTGTTTCTGTTTTTCTCGCTGTGCTCGGGAGGGTACCGGTATTATGGATGGAGCGCCACCATATTCCTTCCGTTGTCGCCGTTCTTGCGGTGATGGCAGCTATGATTGCTATACTGCTGAGCATAGGTGCGGTTGTGGGCGCATCGCTGAACGGGTTCGCAGGTGAATTGCCGACCTATCAGAGCCGCATTCATGACATTCTCTTCTCAGTCAAGACGATGCTGAAGGCAAGAGGTATCGCAGTCACTGACAAGGTGTTGTTTGACTATTTCAATCCCGGGCTAATCATGAACTTCACCGCGACGCTTTTCGCGGCGTTAGGTTCCGTTCTCTCAAACGCGCTCCTGATCGCCTTCACAATGATGTTTATTTTGCTCGAAGCGTCGGGCTTTCCGGCCAAACTCCGCCTGATCCGCAACTATCCCCGTGCAACACTCGAAAAGGTTACGAGGTTTGCAGGCGACATCAAGCGATACATGGTCATCAAGACTTTGGTCAATTTGCTGGCAGCCACCCTGATAACGATCTGGCTGATAGTCCTCGGCGTGGATTTCCCGTTCCTGTGGGGTTTTCTGACGTTTCTCCTCCACTATATCCCGGGGATCGGTCCCCTGTTGGCGGGGATTCCCGTGATTCTTCTTGCCCTTATTGAATCTGGAGGTGGTACCGCTGCACTCACAGCGGCCGGATATCTGGTTATCGGCACGATAGTCGGCAACATCGTCGAGCCGAAACTTATGGGACGCAGATTTGGCATGTCTCCGCTTGTCGTCTTTGTGTCATTAATTCTCTGGGGTAATCTGCTCGGACTGATCGGCGCGCTCTTCTGCGTCCCGCTTACAATGACACTGAAACTTGCCTGCGAAGAAAGTGAACAAACCCGTTGGATAGCGGTATTGCTTGGTCCCGAGACCTCTCCTCTGGGCGTTCCAATCGATACGGGGAAGCCGGCATAGAACCGGTTCAGTAACCTGCCGGGCCCCAATACGGCCCTGCGTCCGTCATATTTCCTTCCGCGGAGGAGATTCGGAGCGAAGCCCGGTTCTTTTTTCCTGTTGCCTCTGAAAGTCCGCCATTTTCACCATCCCTCCGCATCAAAGATCTGTCAATCCCGCGTCTTTGGTCGTGGCCTGAAATTTGATGATTTCAGAAGACAATGGAGATCCATCTTTAATGCCGGGGTGCGACATGAATTCTCAGGTTGGAGAGAGTCTGGGAGAACAGCAGCTTCGTGCAGCATATGATCTTACGGAAGCCGGTGACTATGAAAGTGCGCTGGCGAATCTGGAGCGGGCGCGCTCTTCATGCCCGGCCAATATCTACATCATCGCGCTGGAACGCCAGCTGAAGACTCTCATGGAGTTCCTCGATGCTCAGGAACTCGGCGAAGCTCGCCGGGTCGAGTTGATCGGGCCGATGCCCGGCCTGATCGAGTGCGCATTGCGTGAACTGAAGAAGCCGGAACGCCACGGGGGGCCGGAACTGACGCAGTCCCGGCTTGCGCAAGGCGGATCGGAGCCCGCGATTGTTCCGGAAGGGTTGCCGCTGCCCGAACAACATGAAACCGCCCGGAACGAGAGCGCACAGATGGTTGTCATCACAATCATCATGGGTGCGATCGTTCTTGCTGGAGCCGCCTATGCCGCGTTTCTCCTCAATCGTAACAGCTCTGCCGGCATCAAATCGCGTGTGATAAAGATCGCTCAGCTGGAGGATGCGGCGATCAGCACAACACCTGCCGTCACTGCACCGGTGGAGCCTTCTCAGATCTCCAATCAGAACGTCTCGAAGCGGACACCGGCGGAGTCGTCTCCCTCCCCTGGAAAACCGGGACCCGTCGCAACAGGGGCTTCCGTCCCTCTGCCCGGTGCACAGCATGTGAAGAGCGGTTCTGCGATCCCCGATCCGGGAAAACTGGAGCCGGTTCAAAGCCAGATTCAAAAGCCGATTCACAAGGCGGAGACGAAGGAGAAACCCGGATCCGCCCCGGTTGCTCCATCTCCCCCCGGCATCTCTGCACCTCATGTCCTGGCAGCCAGTATGCCGGAAAACAAGCCTGTCGGATCCGGGATTTCCGGTGCGGAGGCGGCTCCAGCCTCCTCTCCTGCATTCGTCCCGACGCAAAAGGAGCCACAGGTCGTCAAGCTCGAGAGACCCGAGATACCGGATTACATCTGGATGTCAGGTGTCGTCGAGAGGGTCGTCATTAAGGTGTTGATCGACGTTGACGGGAAACCGATTGATACGCAGGTTCTCATGAGTTCGAAATCAACCCTTGAAAAGCCTGTAATCAAGGCGGTCATGAATTCAAAGTTCCTTCCCGGCCAATCTGCAATCGGGCCGGTGAAGACGTGGCTGACGATCCCGTTCAAGATCGCGACCTCAAAGTGAATGTCACTCGTCCCCGGGCGGAATGGCCCGGGAGGCCTGCTTTCACTGAAGGCCTGAACACTCTCCTCGTTCCCTCACCTTCCGCAATGCTCAGGGGGGAAAGAAAAGGCACAGCGCGAAACTCATGGGTTCGCTTGCGGCTCGGATGAAAATTCCCTATGGTTGGGTGCGCCCGAAGGGGAGCTCACCGGCAATCTACTCGATCCACAAATACCTCGCAACAGTCTGATTGGGGACCCGTATGCCTCACAGAATATTTCTCATTGCACTCTCGTTGCTGATCGTGTCCGCCGCGCTTATGGATGCCCAGGTCAAGAAGCGCGTGGCCGTCGCGGAGTTTCAGGATCGGTCCGGACACAGGGGGGCCGGCCAGGGTGTCGCCGACATGCTGATCACCGCCCTTGTGCAATCCGGGACATTCAACGTCGTTGAACGAAAGGAACTGAACAAAGTTCTCGCCGAACAGCATCTCGGTCAGAGCGGAGCTGTCACTCCGCAGACTGCTCCTGCAGTCGGAAAACTCCTCGGCGCGGACCTGCTCGTGCTGGGAAGTATCACCGAGCTGGGAACCAAAGACCGCACAGTGTCGGGGGGAGCGACACTATTCGGCGCAAAGATCAATTCCAAGACTGCCAGGGCGGCCGTGGATATCCGGCTCGTCAATACAACGACGGGCGAGATTATCGCCGCGGCGACCGAAGAGGGGACGGAATCGACTGTCGGACTGGGCGGAAGGTACCAGAACATCAACTTTGCCGATTTCAGTCAATGGAACGACACGGATATCGGGAAGGCTGCACGCGAGGCGATCAACGAAACGGTGGACCTCATAACAAAGAATATGGCGAAGATCCCCTGGTCGGGCCGCATCATCAAAGTCAATGCGGACGGGACCGTCATCATGAAGCCCGGATCAGAAGGGAACGTGGCGTCCGACATGGAATTCGACGTGTTCCATCCGGGGGAAGAGCTCAAAGATCCCGACACCGGACTTGTGCTGGGACATGAAGAAGCGAAAGTGGGACATATCAAGGTCACCGAAGACATGCTCGAAGGCAAAGCCGCAAGGGCGAAAATCATCACCGGATCCGGGCTTCAGGCGGGCGACTTCGTCCGCGAGTCGAAGGCGGATTAGGCGCAAGTCTTCTCAGGGGTGTTCTCCCTTTCAGTCCGTAATTTTCAAACTCCTCTCCTGTGAAAACACACCCGTACGTCTCGCCCCTGATTCTCGGGACAGACGGAGGAGATGTCCTACCAGAGCTGTGGCTTCCTTGCAGTTCGCCGGATGCAGCGCTATCTTGGAGCAGCCGGAAACCATCGGAAGGATGCTATGAACGCGAGGTACCTGCTTTGCTTTATCATCTGTCTGTCCGCCGCGTCCCGATCGCTCGGTGCGCCCGGCGATACCACCGTTGTCGTGAATACTGCGCCCGGTATACTTGAGTCGACAATCAATGGAGATGCAACAAACAACGTAAGAAACAACCCCGCCAGGGTGTACCTTCTCGAAGCGAATCAGATTTACGTCCAAAATGCGCCGATCACCGTCGTAAACCCGACAGGCACGCTGATCATTGCAGGCGCGGAGGGCGGGAGGAAACCGATCATTCTCATGTCGCCTGTGCAAGGGAAAGCGATTGCACAGAACACGGTCCAGGGGAGCATCAAGCTTGTCAACATCCACTACCAGGCCATGCAGACGGACGGAACCCAGAACAACGAAAACTGGTTCATGACAACCGGACCGGCGACACAGGGGGGGCCGAATCTTCCCCAGGTGCTGACGATCGACCGCTGCCTTTTCGAATTTGCCAACATCGACCTTTTCGAATGCAATGGATGGAAAAGTGGCGCGAAGTTCTTCATAACGAATTCCTACTTCCGAAACATGTTCCATCCGGGGCAGTGGTGGGGATCGCGGGTATTCATGTGCAAGAATCCGGTCGATACACTGTGGGTGGAAAACGTGACAACGACTAGCGGCGGTCTGACGTTTCTCATGCAGAATTCGCTCACCCGGTTCGCGTACCTCAACCACAACACGATCGTGAACAACAAGAAGAACTGGCTCCAGTCGCAGTTCTATATCACGTTCATCGTCACGAACAATATCTTTATCAACCACGCATGGGCCGGCGAAGACACGACGATCGTGTACAACGAAGATTCTGACAGGAGGGAATTCACGACGGCGATCAATATCGACACGACGAATTCACCCGGGTCAAAAGTCCTCGTGCAGCCGCAGTACTATGCGAGCGCCGATTCGACGCACTACACCTCGGATGTGGGCCTTGACAGGATGAGGGTGTTTGTCTCGAACAACATCCACTACGAAGATACGTTGATGAACAGGTACTATCGAAACGAGAATAACGCCTATAATACTGTCGGCCCCTATCCTGTCTCGTATCTGAATTGGTTCGGATTCGGAAAGGGTCCCTGGGCAGTGCACAACGTGCCCGGAGGGTGGATGAACAGACGGACACAGGCGCTCTTTGCAGCATATCCGCACGGCATGATCGAGGATAACACCGTTGCGGCGGACCCTCAGACAGTGACGCCGGGGATCAAAGATGCGACGGTCGCAGATCAGATGGCAAAATGGGATTCGTACCAGTGGGGTGATCCGCATTACCCTGCCTCCGCGAATGACATTACGCACAGCGCATACATATTCGGCGACTATGATCCAACGACGCTTCCAGGAATTGTCAACGGCGTGAAAACGGAGAATGCCGGAGCTGGGGCGGGAATTACCAAATTCACCGATCTTATTGAGAATTTCAGCCAGTCGGCACATATTTCTGCACTTGACAATCTCCCGATCGGCTCTCTCATCTGGGATGACTCCCTGAATGCCGCCTATGTGCCGGCGGATGATTACGGAAAGATCATTGCCCGGTATACTGCCCTCGGTGGAACCCCGGACGGGGTCCGGGGTGCGCCGGAGGTCCCGCATGGCTGTGCACTCTCACAGAATTATCCGAACCCGTTCAATCCCACCACAATGATCCGGTACAGCCTGCCGCAACGATCCGCAGTCACGCTCGTCGTCGTCAACACGCTCGGCCAGCATATCGCGACAATTGTCAACGAGAGCCAGGGGGCGGGGAACTACGAGGTACAGTTCGACGGAACAGGTCTTGCAAGCGGTGTGTATTTCTACAGACTGCGTGCGGGAGATGCTGTTCTCACGAAGAAACTCTTGCTGGTCAGGTGAGGTTCCGGGAGACGGGTGAACCGACCCGCATACGGACGGTCGGCCCCTGCTTCCCGGATCAGCGATCAACAACTTCTCACATCATTGCCGATGAATGCTCAAAGTGTCAGTGCAGGGGGGAGGATCCCGATCCTCCCTGTTGTATTGAGTCTGGCGGCGGGGCTCTCAGTGCTCCCGTGTGACAGTCAAACGATACATATCGACGGGACTGCAGGCGGCAAGCGATTTGACGGCGTAGGCGCAGTGAGCGGAGGGGGTGCGACGTCGGTCCTTCTCAAGGACTATCCGGAGCCTGAGCGGAGCCAGATTCTGGATTTGCTGTTCAAGCCGGAGTTCGGGGCATCGATGTCGGCACTGCTTGTTGAGGTTCCCGGCGACGGTAATTCAACTCAGGGATCGGAACCGAGCCACATGCACTCCAGGGGCGATGATAACTGCAGGAGAGGTTACGAATGGTGGCTTATGAAGGAGGCCAAGAAAAGGAATCCTCTGATATCGCTGGACGCCAACGCGTGGGGATGTCCCCGCTGGGTGGGGGACAATAGTTTCTGGTCCCAGGACATGTGCGATTATTACGTCAGATGGATCAAAGGGGCGAAACAATTCCACGGGCTCGATCTCGACGCGATCGGCTGCCGGAACGAGAAGGGGGTGAGCGAGGATTTTGTGAAGATGTTCCGGGCGACGCTCGACCGGGACGGCCTGTCCGGGGTGAAGATCCACGGCTTTGACAACTGGGGAAAAGAAAAGTTCGACTGGTGCAGGGACATGCGGACGGACACAGTATTGCGAGCCGCGGTGGGCATCATAAGCGCCCACACAATGTCCGAGATCCCTGCCCCGAAGGAGGTCGTAAGAATCAGTGAAGAATTGGGAAAACCCATCTGGAACACTGAAGAGCACATATATCAAGACGGATTTGACTGTGAGATCAGTCTTGTGGAGTCGTTTAACAGGAATTTCATTGAAAGCGGGGTGACGCGGATTGTCAACTGGTACCTTGTGGCGTCTACATACAGCATCGAGCCATTCCCGGAAAAACCGGCCATGATGGTCGCGCGGGAACCATGGGGAGGGAATTATTACGTCCGGCCCGTGCTCTGGGGGTACGCCCATTACGGACAGTTTTCACAGGCAGGATGGCAATATCTGAACGGTGCCTCAGGCAGACTTCCCGGGGGAGGAACGTATGTTACGCTGAAATCTCCGGGAACCGATTACAGCATTATCGCCGAAACGAAAAACGCAGGAAAAAGCCAGAAGATTACATGCACAGTGAGCGGAGGCCTGTCAGGTGGCAAACTCTGTGTGTGGCGCAGCGACGCCCGGGAGCAATTCGTCCGGCTGAGCGATATCACCCCCGTGAACGGGACTTTTGATTGCACGCTTGAACCCCGGTCCATATACTCCATCTCGACAACGAGCGGGCAAAGGAAAGGTTCGTTCGAAGGTGTACCGTGTCCGAGGCCGTTTCCATTTCCGTACTTCGAGACGTTTGAAGAGTACGGAGACGCAGACGCGTGGGGTTCTCTGCCGCACTATACCGCTGACATTGCGGGAGTGTTTGAAATTGCAGAACGCCCGGACAGCACCGGAAAATGTCTGCGGCAGGTAGTTGCCGGAGGATCCCAGAGCTGGGCTCCCGAATGGACGCCGTACACAATTCTGGGAGATCCGGACTGGGAGGATTATGATGTCAGCGCTGACGTGTCCCTGTCAATGGACGGCTGGGCCGGTGTCATGGGACGTGTCAGAGGAACCGGAAGCGGATATGGATGCAGGCCTGACGGGTACTTTATGAATCTCTCCGCGGACGGGACGTGCTCGTTGTATGTGTCGCGACAGAACCAAGAGAGTGAACCCGGAACGCTCCTTTCCAGGGGAAAAACGGCTCCCTGTGCGGCAGACGCATGGCGCACTCTCACACTCCGGTTCTTCGGCACCGCGATAACAGGGTTTGTGGATGGAATCCGGGTCCTGGCGGCCGCTGACTCGTCGTTTGCAAGCGGGATGGCGGGGCTCGTTAGCGGGAGCGCCAGCGGAACGAGAAATGTCGCGCTGTTCGACAACCTGATGATCAGAGCCCCCGGGGGACCTCGTCCCGAGCCGATGCTCTTCCCGCGGAACGTGTACCCTCTTTATGCGCCGATGCCGAAGTAGGGGATCATGGTGACCAGGGGAAAAAATCTCGCAAGTCTTCCCGGACTGAAGCATTCCATGAGAGAACGACAATGAGGAAGGGCAATGCGCCGGCACGCAATCGGGAAATAGAGGCGGCTCTGAGGAAAGCGGCTGCGGCGGAACGCTTCGGGGACGATGGAAAGGGGGGAGGCGCTTCTCACGGCGCTGGTCCGGACAGTCTACAAAGGAACCGAATCACCGGTGACGGACGGTGAATCGCACCCTTCCCCATGTCACACGCCTCTCGATGGGGTTGTAGCTCTTCGTTTCATAGCTTGCAAGACATTCCACCGTGTGACCTTCCGGGCACGCAGGGGATATGTGGATGACGGAGCTCAGCGTGTATCCGTCCGGCCAGATGGCGGGAATGATTTCATCGGCGGCACGCTCGTCGCCGTTGATGATCCACGGATCATCCGCGTAGAGCCGGAGACGGTGCTCCCCCTCGTACACCATGATGCGTTCTCCTGCCTCCGGAATGCCGTCGGCATTTCCCGACCCCAGTGCTTTCTCTCTCACTGCAACGCCGTCGTCGAACCGCAGATTGCTGAACAAGGGGACGTCAAAATTGACGGGGACGGCGATTATGCTCGTGTGCACGGCGTTCCCCGCAAACACGGTGACTGTGAATTTCACAAGCGCGGGGCCGGCATGAATGGGAGGAAGTTTCGTACAGGTGACGGTAACCGGCGGGAGCGCAACCACACGTTCTCCCGGGAGGACGTTCGTGCTGACCTCACCTCCGTGTACGGCAACCGCGGAATCTGCCGATGTGACGGTCGCGCGGACCAGGCAGGGGAGGGGGCCCTCTCCTGCCCGGTTGAACATGCGCACACGGAGCGTATTTTCTCCCCGTACAGACAGGAAGCGTCCGCCGCTCCCGATGCTGTAGTCCAGGCACACGAACGCCGGTGCATCACCCTCGCGGAATACGCCGACATGGGTGCCGGTGTCGATTGAATCCAGTGACAGGCTGCCGTCCTCGCCACTCGTGACCAGACGCTCTGTAATCGCGTCCCGCGGGCCGGACAGCCGGACGGTGTGATACGTTTCCCGGGGGAGGTACACCGGGGGAGTTTTCACGTTCGCACGCAATCCGGGAAGGGGCGGTCCGTCGGGAAGCCAGCTGCGTGAGCCGATCAAAAATCCGGTTGCATCGACGTCCCCGAGGACGAGAAACCCTGGTCCCTGTTTTGTGGACTGGACGCGATATCCCCAGACATCGAAATCCGGATACACGTCATAATGCGTCCAGTTCTGCGGCAGCGCATTGTCACCGTGAAATCCGTCCACCGTAAACTTCAACGCCGACTCGAAGGCCTTCGTTTCCCCCGGCCTGTCCACCATATGCCCCCCGTGGAACTGCCAGTAGTCCAGTGGAATTCCCTCCCACAGAGCGCCTTCATGTACCTCGGTGTTCAGATAGAACAGAATGTCGGAATCTCCGCTCTGCATGCGTATGTGCACTCCCTGGAGATTCCTAAACGTGTAGCGGACGGGATACAGCGTGTGGTTCTCCGGGTGGCCGACAAAAAACTCGGGGCTCCCCGCCATGCTCACAGCAGACGAGACCATATCCGGGAACTTCCCTGCAAGGAGAAACGACACGAATCCTCCCATGCTGAATCCGATGATTCCGCGGTTCCCTCTGTCCCTCAGTGTGCGGTAGCGCCCGTCAATATGCGAGACGAGTTCCCTGAAACAGTCGGACATCTGCATCTGGAATTTGACGTCGCCGTGGTCGCCGACGTTGTACGGCCGCGGCTCCTTCTCGTCAAAATTCCCGTCCCACATCACCATGATGACCTGATAGGCGTCGACAAGGGAGTGCAGTTTTTCGTACTCGAGCTTTGCGTTGTCGTCCTTGTAGTGCCGGCCGCCCCAGCCGTGAAAGAAATAGACGACAGGATATCGCCGGCCTGAGGTGTCATATCCCCGGGGAAGGTAAAGCCGGTAGAACTTCTCCCTTCCGAAGACGGCGCTCCTGTACGAGAGATCCCTGAACGGCGCCGGGGTCTGAGCGCGGAGAGCCTCCGCGCCGGCGCCGAAAAGGAGAAGCATCACTGCGGCGGTCAGGCAGGTTCTGATCTGAGCCTCCTGTATATGACAAATCTGCTCCCGTGACGCACCGGGCGGCTGACCTCCCCTTCTCTCAATCGCAGCAATTCGTTCCTCAGGGAAGTGGGATACACCGATATGTCGACCGACCCGATGTAGCCGTCCCGGGTACCGGGGGAGGGGGGTGACTGGCGGAAGATGCTGTCGAAATCTGCTCCAAGCGCAAGAAGTGCATAGAGCGAATCCGCTTCCCGCTCATTCGCGCACACGATCTGCGCGAGAGTCCTCAGTATCGGATTGCGGATCTGTATGACAAGGGGCTGGCGGATCCAGATGTCCACCGGGGTTCCATCCCGGCGTCCGGCGATGAACCGCCACTTCATGATGGAATCGAGCGCGAGTGAATCCCACTCGGGCTCAGCGCCGGAGCGGAGAACCTTCACGTCCCCCACAGTCCCGTCGATCATGACGTGAATCATCACCGTGAATTTCATCCCATCCCCCGGAACAATCGATGTGATCGGCGGCAGCGATGTGCTGGAGACAAGCTCGGGAGGCTCAACAGGGAGTTCGGACGGGGGAATTGCGGAGCATCCGGCGAGCAGGAACATGATGGGGATCAGCGTGCGCATCATAGGTCGACTCCTTTGCCGGCTTAGCCGGCACCTTATGAAAACGCGTACAGGCCTCCCCTTGCTTGTGAAAGAAGAGACCTGTCCCAATGGACACTTGTATCTTTCACGAAAAGATACCATCCTCCCATTACAGAAGCAATAACGGAGGACATCATGAATCGCGGCAACAAATCGAAGAGCAAGAAGTTGAGCCGGCCGGTGGAGAGCGATCTCCTCACAGATCTCCAGGCAGTCAGATTGCCGGCGCCCTCCCTCGGGCGGGGGACATCGGTGTTGCGGGCATTGCAGCAGAGGAAGACGACCCGCGAGATCAGCGGGAGGAAGATCCCGCTGCGCGTGCTGTCGGAACTCCTCTGGGCGGCGGGCGGGGTAAATCGCAGGAAGGGTCCGTTCGGTCTCCCCGGAAGGACCGCGGCATCTGCGAGCAATTCACAGGAAATTGACGTGTATGTCGCCCTCAGGGAAGGCGTTTACCTGTACGAACCACTGCCTCATCGGCTTACCCCTGTTCTCGCGCGTGACGTGCGTCCGCTGGCGATCGGACGGGGTCAGTCTGAGGGCATGGATGCTCCTCCTGTTCAACTCCTCTATGTCGCGGATGTCGACAGGCTGTCCCATACGGCCGGATATCAGGAACCCGGACTGCAAGATCCGGAGGTCCAAAAGGCGTATTACTACGTTGATACGGGCATTATCGCCGGGAACGTCTATTTGTTCGCAGCATCCCGGGGGCTGGCGGTCTGGTTCCATAATTGCGACAGGAAAGCGCTCGCAGGTATGTTAAATCTGCGTCCTGCTCAGCGGATACTGTTTGCCCAGACTGTCGGATATCCTCTGGCCGGCGTGTAAGGAGCCCGGGAGAGCGATCGACAGGAACCGTGTCCCGGTCCGGTCAAGAGCTGCCGCCTGGCAAGTTGCCTTTCTCTCCGTTCTACTCTACATTGGATCTGTCAAGTTCTTTCCGTGTAACCTCTTCAGTCAGGCTCTGTAATGGAGTGGCTCAAGAGGTTTTTTTTGGAGGAGTGTGTATGAAATCCATGGACCGGAGGCGTTTCATTCGAAATTCCGTTGCAGGGGCATCCCTGGCGCTGGCTTCCTCGCAGGCGCTCACGGCAGTCACGCGCATGTCAGGCGGACCCGAAAAGGGGCGGGGGAACGTCATCCGCCGGCCGCTCGGCAAAACAGGGATCGAGCTCCCGGTGGTGAGCATGGGGGTGATGCGGGCCGACAATCCCGCCCTTGTGCGCGCAGCGCTCGAAGCGGGGATGAAGCACCTGGACACCGCACACGGCTATCAGGAGGGGAACAACGAAACGATGCTCGGGGAGGTGCTCAGGGACTACCCGAGAGACGGGTTTGTGATTTCAACGAAGATCCCTCCGGCTCCGAAGGAGACATTCCTGGCGACGCTCGACCAGAGTCTGAAGCGCCTCAGGATGGACTACGTTGATATCCTGTATGTCCACGGGCTCACCGACCCCGCGGACGTGCTCGCCGGTCCGACGCTTGACGCGCTGCAATCTGCGCGCAGGGCTGGGAAGACCCGTCACATCGGCGTCTCCACACACAGGAACGAAGCGGAGGTGATCCGCGCCGCCGTCCGGAGCAGCGTGTATGATGTCATCCTCACTTCGGTCAACTTCAAGCAGGACCACTATCCCGACGTCAGGAATGCCATCGCCGAGGCTGCCTCCGCGGGAATCGGCATCGTCGCCATGAAGACGATGGCCGGGGCGTTCCACGACAGAGAGCGGACAAAGCCCGTGAACTGCAAAGCCGCACTCAAATGGGTTTTGCAGGACACGAACATCACCACTGCGATTCCGGGGATCACGACGTTTGATCAGCTCTCTGAAAACGCGGCGGTGAACGCCGGCATCACGATGACCGAAGAGGAGAAAGCATCGCTCCTTCCCGGGAAATCCGAGGGGGGACTGTACTGTCCCGGGTGTGCTGGATGTTCCGACCGGTGTTCCCGCAGGCTTCCTGTTCCCGATATTATGAGGGCGTACATGTATACCTACGGATACAGGGATGCAAGAAAGGGAAGGGATCTCCTCGCGTCACTCAACATCCCGGCCGACCCGTGCTCGTTATGTCAGGATTGCACCGTCGGATGTCCCCGGAGATTCGACGTCCGCGGGCGCATCGGGGATATTGCAAGGCTTGCGTCCGTCCCCGAAGAGTTCCTTATCTGAATCCACCATGAAAATCCTCTCTGTCGCATTCTTCATCGTGCTCGCGGCCGGTGGGGCCGGCCTCCGCGCTCGGGCCGGTGAAGATTCGCGGTTCCCGGCGGTCCCCGGCTGGACGCTGGCGCCTCCCCCCGGGGAGAGCGTCTACACGCCTGACAATCTCTGGGACTGCATAGACGGCGGCGCGGAGCTCTTCCTGAGTTACGGATTCGTTGACCTCCATATCGGGGAGTATACAGACGCTGCCGGCACGGACGTCCGCGTCGAGCTGTACAGGCTTTCCTCGGGCACGAACGCATTCGGCATCTACAGCCAGGAGAGGAACCCCGGCTATCAGTTCATTGATATCGGTACACAGGGATATGTGGAGGAGAAGGTCCTTAATTTTCTGAGCGGCGTCTACTACGTGAAGATGTCAAGCCACCGGCAGGGGAAAACAGGAATTGACGCGATGGAAGCCATCGGCCGGCGTGTTGCCGATGCCCTTCACCAGGAGAGGGGATGGCCCCTGGCTCTGGCTCTCCTCCCTGCGGAGAAGAGGCTTGCCAACACGGAATCCTACTCGGCGGAGAACTACCTCGGATACGCCGATTTCCGATCGGCGTTCAGCGCCCGGTACGAGGGAAATGTCACGCTCTTCCTCATGGATTTCGGGTCCCGCACCCGGGCCCACGCCGCCGCCATTGCGTATCTGAATCGGGCGGCGTCTGCAGATAGTCTGACGGAAGGATCGATCACAGACGTTTCTGATCCCCACAACGGTTCCGTGGCGATGCTCCTGGTGGGAAGATTCGTCTGCGGAGCGACCGGCGGAGAGAAGGCTCGGGCACATAGGTACATGGAACTCCTCCAGAGGGGACTCCCTCCCGTGGAATCCGGAGGCAAGCGGGGAATCTACATGATCACGGACTACGGCGCCGTACCGGGCCCGGAATCGGTGAACACGAGAGCGATACAGGATGCCGTTGATGATTGCGGCGCGCACGGGGGCGGAACCGTCGTCGTCCCGCCCGGCGAGTTCGTGACGGGGACGATAAGGCTCAAGAGCAATGTGCACCTCTCTCTTGAGTCCGGAGCGGTTCTGAAGGGAACCCGCCTCATGTCCGGCTATTACCTGGCAGGGATTCGCAGGGGGATACTGTTTGCGGACGACGCCGCTGATATCACAATATCCGGCAGGGGCTGTATCGACGGCAACGGGACTTCCTTTTTTCACACAGACAGGTTGAATCCTGCCGGGGTCGAAAAACAGTACACCCGCCAGGGGGAAGAGTACATGGACCCGAAGTTCGGGGGCGGGGAAGGCCCTATCGCCTGCGATGCAAGGCCCGGCATGATGGTGGATTTTCTCCGCTGTTCCAACATTGCCATCCGGGACGTAACATTGAAGGACTCCCCCGAATACTGCGTCAGGATCGGCACATGCGAGAACGTGGTGATCAGCGGGGTCACCGTGGCGAACAACCCGCTCATCCCCAACAACGACGGGATACACTGTACGACGTCGCGAAACGTCAGGATTTCGGACTGTCACGTCGTGGCGGGCGATGATGCGATCATCGTCACCGGATTTCCCTACGATATGGATTCCACGGGGCTGGGAAAGGCGGTTCCCGCCTCGAACGGAAACAGGACGAACCGGGCCGAATATGTCGTTGTGACGAACTGCACGCTCTCATCCAGATCTGTCGCCATCAGAGTCGGGTACGGCGACAACGATATCCGCAACTGCACGTTTCAGAACATCGTCATCGAGAACTCGAACAGGGGGATCGGCGTCTTTGCGCGGGATACCGGGTCCATCCGGAACATACTCTTCTCCGGCATCATCATCGAATCGAGGCTCTTTACCGGCGGCTGGTGGGGGGCCGGAGAGCCGATACATGTTTCCGCAGTCCCGGAGACGAAAGGGGTCAGAGTCGGGTCGATCGACGGGATCACGTTCGACAACATTAGAGCGGAGAGTGAATCGGGGATCGTTCTGTGCGGGGTGGGTCCTTGTACGATCTCGCACATCGTGCTGAACAATGTACGGCTCGTCGTGAAAGGCGGGCCTCTTGACGCATCCTACGGCGGGAACATCGATCTGCGCCCTGCGTGGAGCGGCGAGTCACGTGTGTTCCGGCACGATATCCCGGGTCTGTACGCGCGTCATATCACTGACTCGAGGATCGACAATTTTACGCTTTCCTGGGAAGGGCGCCTCCCCCCGTTCTACACACACGGAATAGCGATTGACAGTTCCACCGCCGTCGACATACGGGGCTTCAGGGGGAATCACGCGCCGGGTGCGCAGGGTGCGAAGCCCGTCGAAACCCAAGGCTCGAAGCGAATCACCATAAAGGAATAACACATCGGCCGGCACTCAATGGAGTTCCAGCACTCCGGCGGCCTCGGTACGTCATGACAAAGAAAGAAAAGTTCGTACGCCTTCAGAGAGGGAAGCCGGAGGCATCGTCGGCCCTCTTTCAGCCGATACTGATGCACTTCGCGGCACGGTGCAACGGGAACACGTATGCGGAGTTTGCGTCGGACCATCGCGTGCTTGTTGAATGTAATCTCCGGGCGCTCGATGTATTCGACATGGACATGGTTGGGTTGATCTCCGATCCGTACAGGGAGACTTCTGCGTTCGGCGCGACGATCGAGTATGTCAGGGAAGGTGTCCCGCGGTGTCTTACAACGATAGTCGCCTCGGCGGACGACGTCAAATCGCTCCGGACGCCTGACGTCTACAAATCGGAGCGCACGCGTGACCGAATACAGGGGGCGGCGCTGTATCAGGAGCGATTGAAAGGGACAGTCCCCGTGTGCGGCTGGATTGAGGGTCCGCTTGCCGAGCCGTGCGATCTGGCGGGGATCAGCCTCATGCTGACCGGACTGATGGACGATCCGGACTTCTCCCGGTCCCTGATGGACCGGTGCATGGTGACGGGGAAAGAGTTCGCCCGGGCACAGATCGAGGCGGGCTGCGATATTATCGGTATGGGAGACGCCATCTGTTCGCAGATCAGCCGCAGGACCTATGACGCCTATGTCAGGGAACGACACCGGGAAATCATCGAATATATACACGGACAGAAGGCCCTTGTGAAACTTCACATTTGCGGTGATATCACACACCTGCTCCCTTCACTGAAGAGTTTAGACATCGATATACTTGACCTCGACTGGCAGGTCGACATCGATGCCGCCCGGGGAGTTCTGGGCGAAGACGTGATCCTGAGCGGAAATATCAACCCTGTCGATATTCAGGACAGGTCCGAACCGGAGATACGCGGGATCGCCCGGGATCTTGTAAAGCAGGAATCGGGAAAAATGTTCATACTCTCCGGCGGCTGCGAAATCACTGTGGGAACTCCTCCGGTGAACCTGCGCGCATTGCGTGACGCTTCGCTTCCGGCGGGCGCGGGGGGGAAGGGGGAGAATGCCTGATGACTGAGCTCACGCCCGCTCTGAGGACAGGGGCCCTGCCGTCCGGGAAGAACCGCCGCATCGTCATCGTGATCGCGGCCATCGCGTCAACCGGGGGACTGCTGTTCGGATTCGATACC
>Ga0182019_10000458_pt1 | contig 20376 bp, 15 predicted proteins | sample 812E2MmetaG_FD_120483 | JGI IMG/M metagenome (GOLD analysis project Ga0182019, IMG submission 120483) | Permafrost microbial communities from Stordalen Mire, Sweden - 812E2M metaG | ecosystem: Environmental > Terrestrial > Soil > Wetlands > Permafrost | place: Sweden: Stordalen | collected...
AGCAAGGCCAAGATCCCTGACAAGAGTATTGCAATCTATACAGGAGGACCTGTGGCTGTAGGCCTTCCATCATTACATCAGCCTTTGAGGATTGATCCGAATGCGGCTGATGATGCTTTAGGCAATTATCCTTATGGTGTAAGCTTCACCAATAACTGGGTCCAGGGACATATCAATCGAGGGATAAGCTATACATTAGAAGTCCCTTCAGCAGTCCAGCTGGTGAATTGCACAAGAAAACAGTCAGGCCCGATGATCAGCGAAAATGACAGGAACAAATATTTCTTCTCAATTAGCGATATCAATGCAAGGACTAGTTTTGACTCTGTGACCTGCAGGATGAAGATAATCAATCCTTCGCAATTACTTGGGAGTAATCTTGAATCGCCTCCAGAAAGGACATTTAGCGCGAATGTAGTCTACGAATATACTATAGAAGAGTCTGCGACATTGATTGTGCAGAAAGATTTCACTCCAATAAATCCATAAGATAAAAATAAGAGATTTAAATATATAAAAGAAGCATATAAAAGATTTAAACAGAAAATGAGCAATATCAAAAACGAAAATATGGGCGAGCAAATGCAAAAAGGATTGTCCAGAAAAGAGCACGTCAGATCCATACTGGCATTATTCTTATTTTCTGTCATCATAATATCAGGATGCACTCTAGGAGGGTCTGCTCAGCAAAAATATTTTATCGGGACAAGCGGGCTTACGATGAATTTCATGAAATCAAATCCTACGCAAGTGTTTGAGCAGGACAAGTTTGGGCTGTCTTTTTCTGTAAAGAATGTCGGCTCTTTCACAATCCCTAATTCTACTCCTGGAAAGATAACTGTGACATATGACTCTTATTATCTTACCCTGCAGCCAGGATTTCATGCAACACTTGGAGATCGAGTGCTTCTTCATGCAAAAGACATTGAATATCCTACTGGCGATGAAGAATATTACAATGCAGTGTTCAATGTCAAGAGCCTGAATAGTCTAAGAGATTCTGTGAAGACGCAGATAGGATTCAACCTATGTTATCCTTATAGGACTGAACTAAGCATTCCTATGTGCGTCGATATGAAATTATCTCCTGATACAGGAGGAGCTGAACCATGCACTGCTCAAGAATGGAGTGATACGCAAGGTCAAGGAGCTCCGCTTGCAATAGTCAAGGTCACTCCTGAAACGCTTATTGTAAATCAGCAGAACAAGATAGTACCACAATACAAGATCTATGTAAAAAATCTCGGTGATGGATATCTATTGAACAAGAGCACTGACGATATCTGCGCATCAGACGCATACACCAAGGCTTCACAAAATATCAACAGGGTCAGTGCAAAGGCTTGGTTGACCGGAAGAGAGATGACGTGCACCCCGGGAGAATTGAAGATAAGTCCAGATACTGATAATTATTTCAGATGTCAAGTCACAGATACTACAGCTCCAGAATTTTCCCGTGCCAACTCTAATTTCGGCGCCACATTGACTGTAAGGATAGATTATGGATATGTCCAATCGCAGGTGCAGGAAATAACAATACAGAGAAATACGGATATAAAGACTCAAGTAGTCAAATGTGAAGGTACATACATCCAGTCTAGCAATACCTGCATACCATTATGTGATTATTGCGCACAGAACCCTAAAGCCGCAGAATGCATAAAAAATCCAACTGTTCATTTCGACAGCAGTTTCGGATGTTTCTGCAGTGCAAATAAGTGCGATCTATTGGCACCTGATGGAAAATGCATCTACAATTATTGTCCTGGAGATGAGGAATGCTGCAAGACAGCTGAATGCGATGACAAGCCGGACGGCACAGCATGCGGAGATAATTTTGTATGTAAAGGCAATAAATGCACAAGCATCAGCAAATGTGAATATCAGTTCAAGAATTCAGGATATGCATGCATGGATTTGGGTGAATGCGCAGATCCGAATTTTCCTGCTAGGAAAATAGACTATTGTCCAGGCGATAAAAACAATGTCTGCTGTGTAAAGAATATCTGCCTAGACAGCCCACAAGGGACTCCTTGCCAAGGAGATGCCGCAGGCAATCATGTATGTATGTACAGCGCATGCGATGTCACGAGTAGTGTCTGTCAATATACCTATGGAGGCCAGGGATATAGCTGCACCCAACAGAAATTGTGCACAACCAATACTACAAAAATCGGCACAACATTTTGCCCCAATGATGGCTCAGGAAATGTATGCTGCATACCTCAAAAGACAACCACATAAGGATATCGCCTGGACACATCATGACTGATAAAAAAAGATATTGCGACTAATAAAAAATCAAAATCTTTATATACTGTAAATACAAAAAAACTTTATTAAAGAAAAAAGAAGTGCGTTGAATGAATAAAACCCATAATATGATTATTTTGATGTTTGCTGTGGTGTTTATAGTCCTGATTCTATCTGGATGTAGCCTTACTAGCACAGGGAATAATTATTATAATAAGAAATATTATCAAGGATATGACAGTCTTGATATGAAGTTCCTTGATGCAAGCCCGCCGACAATATTTTATTATGATCCGACAGCAGGAGCTAATAATGAGATTCCGATCACAATCTCTGTACACAATAAAGGGGCTGCAGATGTCTATGGAGTGATATTCATCACAGGATATGACCCTCATATAATGGCGATGCCTGGTGGCCCTAACCTGAACAATCTTAATATTGGAGGCAGCGGCTCTTCATGGTATCTTAATATACAGAATGTCTATATCGGCCTCAAAGGTGGCGGCACTAATATAAATCTTGGATTCAAGAACCCTGCCGGCAATGTCTATGGCCTGAGCGCTTTTACGAATGATGGTCAATTAAAAGGCATGAGCATCAGGATGGATCCTACACGGATAGGGTATGGACTTGCTGCAAATGTCTTCTCTGAGATAAATTTTGGTGGTAATGTCGGCTGGAATGCTCCTATTGCACTTCAGGGAAATACTGATACAACTCCTGGCGGAGACACAGAAGTCTATGATTTCCCGACAGACATTTGGTATCTGCCTAATTCGCTTGAGCAATTCCCTCAGCCGATCATGGCGACAGCATGTTTTGATTATGCGACAAGGGCCAGCACAATGATATGTGTTGATCCAAGACCTAACAGCGCCATTGCAAAACCCTGCATCCCTCAGACAGTAAGTCTCGGATCTGGTCAAGGAGGCCCAGTAGCTGTGACGAGGATAGAACAGCAATCAAGCTCTACTAAGACCGTCTTCATGATATATATACATCTCAACAAACAGAACACTTATGACACTTTATGGGATCTGAACAGTCTTTGGAAGTGCAATCCAGAAGCGCAGACCATTGCAAGACCTAGCGACAAAAATATAGTATACTTACATTATGCACAATTAAATGGCGTCCCACTATATTGTGCAACTGACGGCAGGATAAGGCTTGACGATTCTGGAAATGGACAGATATCATGCACTGCGACATTCGGTCCAGCAGACACATCAGCATACTCTGCCCCTTTTGAAATCGAACTATGGTACGGATATTCAAAAAGTATATATAGGACATTAACGATAAAAAGAGTCTAATCATTCAGGACCCAAAAAATAAATCAAAATCATCAATCGATATGGACTATGTGTATAATATTCAAAGAACATTTAATCAAAAAAATTAATAGGTGATGTATCATGAAAAAGATTGCGATAGGAATTTTTGTGATTGCACTTGCTATATTTGTGGTCGGCTGCGGGCAGACAAATACAAATGGTGGCAAAGCATTTATCGGAGGGACGGTCGGATTGACGTCTGAATTCATGCCAGGACAACCTCCTGCTGCAGTATTTGATGGTAAGCAATCAGAATTTGCTATTGTCGTCAAGCTAGAGAATGTCGGTGAAAGCGATATCGCAGCCAACGACGGATATGTGAGCATCAATGGGCTCGAACCAGGAACCTATGGAACAAGCACATTCAAGAAGAACATAGACACCGCCATACCAGGAGCAAAAAAGAATTTTGACGGCAATACTCTCCACGGAGGGATTGTGACTGTAGAATTCGATAAATTAAGCTATGGTCCTGTCATCCAAGGAAATCTCGAGCAGACAGTATGGGCAGACGTCTGCTACAAATATATGACTAAGACGACCACACAGCTTTGCATAAAGAAAGATCCACAATTATTGCTCAATGATAATAAGATATGTGATGTTGAAGGAGAGAAATCGCCACAGAATTCTGGTGCACCGATCCAAGTCACATCACTTAAAGAATCCTTTGCAGGCAACGGAAAGATAGGTATAACCTTGATGATTGCACACAATGGGAACGGGGCTAATTTCTTTGACGACAGGGCAACAATCTGCAACGATGTAGAGACTGAAAATACTCGTGGAAAGATCCATGTATTAGTAAAACCTGTGACCCTCGGCGGAAAAACCGTCACACCTCAATGCACAGGCCTAAGCGAGACGAGCGGCACCAACCAAGGATATATAAGATTATTCGCAGACGGTTCAGGAAAAGCGCAATATCCATTATATTGCACAATCGATGCAAGCTCCACAGACAGCATATTCCAAGTGCCTATTGATGCAGAATTCACATACAAATATCTTCAGCATGTGGAAACATCATTAGAGATAAGGCATGTGGCGCAATAAATCGAGAGAAGCGAGATAACTTTTTTTTATTATTTTACTTTCTTATTTATTTTTTATGTAGCTTTTTCTGCTGTCTTATATCTTATCATTTCTGATAATTTTCCACCAGATAAATAACAGACACATAATTAAATTTATATAATAAGAGCTCTTTGACATAATATGATTATTAAGACAAAGGGTTTCACAATAAGACCTTGGAAAACAGGCGATGAGAAATATCTTGTAGAAGCAGCCAACAACCCCAAAATATCGCGCAATATGATTGATTCATTCTCTTATCCATATACTCTCAAAGTTGCCATGAGATGGATAAAGAAGGCGAATAGCAAGGGCATGAATAATTTTGCTATCGTCATCAATGGAACACCTTCTGGGGGAATAGGGTTTGATATTGGCTCAGGAAACCATAGTAAGCGTGCAACATTTGGCTACTGGCTATCAGAAGAGTATTGGGGAAAAGGCATTGTTTCAAAAGCAGCAAAACTTGTCTGTAATTATGCATTCAAGAATTTTGATCTGGCCAGGATCGAAGCAAACGTATATCCATGGAACCCCGCATCTCAAAGGGTTTTGATCAAGTGCGGATTCAAAAAAGAAGGAGTCTTAAGGAATAATTGCATAAAGGACGGAAAAGTCGTTGATGAGATAATATTCAGTAAGATACGCTGATTCAAATCATCAGTAATTATTGATTTATTTTCTAGAATTCGTCAATATGAACTTCGCCAGAAGAGACTCGAGTTGTAAGAACTCGTCTGATCCTTCTACCATCCTGAACTCCACTTCTGCACAGTCCTTGACCATCTCAAGTTTTTTCTGATCATCGATCTTGAGTCTCCAGACCTCTTTATGCAGCTGTTTTATGACATCAAGTCCTGATAATCCATAGTTCAGCATTGTATCGAGCAGTTTGCTCTTTGCCTTAGGAAAATCATTCTTAACAACATAATCAAGTATCTCTCCCATCTCTTTCGGCCGTGCATATCCTGCAACTTCAAACACGACATCCTCTGTTATCTTTGTGCCCATCACAGCGCATGCCTGCAGTATATTTTCAAGTTTCCTGCAGTCGCCTTCTGAGACCTCCACAAGCGCATGCTTTGCTTTCTCATCTATATTTATGCCTTCCTTTTTTGCGATAGTATCGATTATCTCAAATATATCATCTTCTGCAAGCGGCTTAAACCTAAACACTGCACACCTGGATTGTATGGGCTCGATTATCTTTGAAGAATAATTACACGATAAAATAAACCTGCATGTCTGAGTATAATTTTCCATAGTCCTTCTGAGTGCCTGCTGCGCCTCTTTTGTCAATGCATCGCATTCATCAAGATATATTATCTTGAAAGGAACATTACCTATGGCCTTTGTCCTCGCAAATTCCTTGACCTTGACCCTGATGACATCTATCCCTCTTTCATCAGAGGCATTCAGTTCAAGAAAATTCTCTCTCCAGGTGTCTTTATACAATTGCTTTACAGTAACTAAAGAAAGTGTTGTCTTTCCGACTCCTGCAGGACCTGCAAACAATAGATGAGGCATGTTCTTCTGTTCAACAAATGCCTTTATTCTCTTGACTATGTCTTTCTGACCCAAAACATCTGAGAATGATTCTGGCCTGTATTTTTCTGTCCACATGGAATATTCCATAGAGTATAGGATTGTTCAAGAGTTTAAAAAGCTTTTTGATACCCCTAGGTCAAAAAAAGCAAAAAAGAATAAAAAAAAGAATAGCTATATTCTCTATATCCTCTTATCATTTAATACAAGGTTTGCAATCGCGTAGAGCAGGTCTGCGGCTATGATTATCAGCGATACCTGGCGCCATGGCGATGAATTGAATATGAATGATAATATGAGTATCACTATGCCTATTGCTAAGACTATGAAAAAAAGCTTTGTATTTAGGATGCGTTGCGCACTTTTTTGTTCAGTAATATTCTTGTGTGATGTTTGTTCTGTTGTGCCCTGATTCATTTTTACCTCGCCCTCTTATCTCAACATATATAATTATCTTATTGATGCTTTTTAGCTTATTATTGTATCCCTATCTCGAAGCATCGAAGTCATATAATACCATAATTGTGATGATTTTGTCGTCTTTATAGTTATTGTCTTGTCAGCTGCGCTTATATTGACTGCGAGAGGGATTTCTCCTCTTGTGCTGCCGACAGGTAATGTCCTATTCATAAGATATCCTGTGTTTATAGGATTTCCTGCATCGCTCGTGCCTGTAAAATTCAGGAACATATACGTCAGTATAGAATAATTATATTCATCATACTTCTTTTCCTCTATGCCTGACACAGCAAGAGAGTCATTCTTCATAATATATATCTTGTCGAAATTGCTTGTAAAATTCATCAATGCAAATTCTGGTCTCTTGACGTCAAAGCCAAAGAACATCTTTATCCTGTCCCATAGAGTGAATTGGAAAGAACGTATGTCTTTATTTGATATTAGATAAAATTTGTAATTCTTATTATAATATATTCTTAGGTTGGTGGCCGAATATTTTACACATTGGACAAATCCGTTGCCAGGAGTATCGACACACTCATCCTTTGCCAGATACTCTAGCGACTGGTACGGTCCGCCAGAATCACTATACAAACCCTCAAATGTTGTTTGCATGCTATTCATCAGACTAGTATACCCTTCACCAGAGGCATTGGAAGGCACAATACCTATTATCGCTGTCTCATCTTTTGGATCGTTGATATTTTTTATGATGAGTCCGCACGCAGCCTCTATACCATCGACATAATTTGTATTGAAGACCTTGTCAGGTGTGTCGCAGAACAGGATGTATTTATTGTCCTGATCATTGTAACTGCTGCTTGCAGCGATGGATTTCAATGCAGAGGCCATTATATAAGATTTTGTAGTCCAGTTGCCATTCAGGCAATAATGGTTTCCGGTGTCATTGATAAAAGAGTCATTGACAGACATCCTGTTCTTTATGCAATCATATGTTATGCCTGAATATATGCCCGAGATATCTGCGCTAGAATTGACAAAACAATCAGTATCTTCTGCACAATATCCAGAATATTTCATGTTCCAATCATATTTTATAGAGCTTGCATGCCAATAAGCATATGCATTATCAGAATCATTATTCAGGACGCATCTATATCCTCTTGCCTTATCATAGTATGATACATTGACATGCTTATTGGTCCAATTATGATATGCATCGACAAGCACATTGTTCCATATTGGGCCAAGCGATGAATTAGAGACATAATCATAACCATTGACGCATTCTGTCCCGTTCCAACACCATTTATCAGGACAACATCCAGAAGTCGCATCAGATGGAGCTGTATAATCAAAATATGTTATGCCATCATTGATATATTGTTGATCCTTTAAAGAGATATCATCAAAGGTTATGCCTGCAGCACAATCAGCAGAGACATCAATCTTTAATTTAAGATTTCTAAAATAGCCTAATGAATCATTCTTATTGCTTGGTTGCAGCAAGATGTTTGCAGAAGATTTTGTTTTATCTATAAAATCTGGCGCAGCAAAACAATTGCTGTCCTGTTGCCAATCCACTGCACTCAAGCAACCCTGCAATAATTTAATTGTATAATCACAATTTCCAGGATTTGTTACACTAGCAGTAAGCATATAAGTCTTCCCTGCCTTCAAAGAAAATACCTTATCATCGCTGGTGACCAGATTAGAGACGACGTTTGTAGTCATCCTACTGTCAGCAGTAAGGCTCCAAGGACCAGTAAGCTTCCATCCGTCGACGCCACAATCCTGGATGCAATTCTTGCTATTCTCATCATATTCTTTTTGACAGATGTGATCTCCACAGAGAGGAGCCTTCACAGGAATCATCTGCGAACAATCAGCACTGCAATAAGAACAATCTGGACCATTATAAACTACAGGGCAAGGATTGCCATTATATTTTATATAAGTGCCATAAGCTGTTCCTATGTCAATTGTTCCATCATCGCAGACCTCTTTTATTGAAGCATCTATGTGTTTATCGCCGCAGATAGGTTTAGAAATTACCGATATACCTGGCAGTCCATCAATTTTATATCGAGTGATGCTCCGACCATCAACTGCACCACCAACTATACCGTCTAGAACATATAAATTATCTGAGTCTGATGCTATATCCAAAGGATGTGTAAACTGTCCAAGACCTGTTCCTGCAGTACCGAATGAATATATTTCGTTTCCTGCACTATCATACATGACTACTCTATCATTTATTGAATCTGCGACATAGATGATGTCATACAATTTATCCACATAAATCCCTTCAGGGCGTGCAGATGAAGCCCCTAATTTATCGAAAGGTATTTTCCATATGAGTCCGAAGTCTGGAGAATATTTTTGGATGTTTTGACTCGCCGAGTCCAGAATATATATATTACCTTGAGAATCTGTTGCAACATCCCATGAAGCAAATGCTCCTGGTTTTTTCCAGAGTAGAACACCAGCAGGATCGAATTTCGAGATAATTCCTCCATCTGTCACATATACATTCCCCCCCTTATCCACATCTACTCCTGTGGGTTTGGATGTGCTTTTGTATAAAATTGACAGAACCTCACCAGTGATCCTGTTGAATTTTCGCACAGTATTGGTGGCGTCTATAACATAAAGATTATTGTCAGAATCAAAAGCCATTCTACCAGGAGACATGAAACATCCTGGACAGGTATTGCCGAATCCGCCCCATCTTGTGATATTTGTTCCGTCAAAAGTGTAGCCATATATATGATCCCTTCTAAGAGGATAAAAAGTACCGTCTGGAGCAGTATAATCATACGTTTCAACATTGGCTTTTGCTATATAGATATCTCCAGGACCGCTTGCAGTGTTTGTGACGGCGAACCCTGCAACGTTTTCTTGAGCGAAAGCATCCCATACGACCGTGTAAGTCCATCTTGAAACAGGAGTCACAGTAATATCATAAGAGCTTACTATTGATAGTGTGCAAAGAATAATCACTAGATAAAATCCTGCTAAGACAAATGATTTTTTATTATTCATGAGTTTTACCCTTTGTTATCTTATATATCCCTTGTATGACATCTGTGCCTGCATATCCTGCAAGCAGAGATATCCTGTAATCAGAGACTGTTAGCAATGCACAGAACAGTCCGATGATTCCTGAGCCGATGATTGTGAATAAAAATTTCCCGCTCTTGAACCTTTCTTTTCCTGTCAATACCTTATGTTTGAATACACCCACAAATGCCCGAACAATCCCTCCGAGCAATCCAAATAATATTATTATCCAAGTCTCCATTTTATGGTGCGCATATCCCTCCATTACAATAATCAGATAGGCAATCAGGATTATCATTACAATGCTTGCCAATTGCGCAAGGTGCACATTTCCCTCCACAATCACGGTCTGTCTCTAATCCGTTCATCATACCATCTGTACATGTTGGTGCATCTCCTCCGAATTTCCCATTATATATGATCTCTCCACCAGGAGGGGCCTCTTTGAATTGTATGATCATGTCTGAAGTTATCGGTCGATCAATTTTGGAAGTTTTCGGATCAAAATCATTATATCCTGGCATCAATTCTCTCCACGCATTATTCATGCAATAAAACGTACCGAGGAGCCTGCATTGGTCAGGGATATCTTTTGTTACTAAGTTATAGCTTGCGGCATTAGGTTTGTTTCCATCAAAGCTTGAGTTCAGCCAATTATAATTGTTTGTCTTTGCCTGGCAACTCATGAACGTGTTATTAAAATATATGAGATCCTTATATTGATAAGTCATCAAATTTTGATTAGGAGGTTTATTGTCTGTTATCCCTTTTGCCTTCCATACTGGCCATCCATCAATCACCATCGAACCATTGAAACAACCATTTCCTGTATCATTGAAATGCTCTCCATATAACCCTGTCTTTGTATCATCACCACAGCACTGATGTCCTGTCCATCCGAATGCCCCCTGAGCATTGCATGCAAACTTGTATGGTCCATATTTTCTCCAATCATCCCAAAAAGTTTTATTGGAATAAGGATAATTAGGATCTAGGTCAGTTATCCATGTCCCGAATCCTCCTGTGCAATACTGGTTCTGTGAATTATAGTTCAGATCAGCTCCCATAGGAGTCGCGATTATGTTATCTATGACTATTATTATGTCTCCTGATTGATCGCCAGGAGCCCTGTCAAACAATAATTCCTTAAATTCTAAATCAACAGATTTATCGAGTGGCACAACGATGTGATGCCATCTCATTGTGGAATCTCCATTGATAGAATATTTTGAAAGAGGACCCAGATCTCTTCCATTAAATTTGAATACAGGGAGTTTTTGAGTATATGCAACATCGAATTCTAAAAACGAAAATTTTGTAAGGTCTAGGTGATTATTTTCTGCATCAAATAAACTTACTGTTGCAGGAGAGGCCTCAGTCATGTTTATCTTTCTAATCATGTCTGTCAGCGTTCCATTATCATCGAATTTATCAAAATTGGTTATTGTGTGGAATACTCCACCTGTTGAATATATCTTGCTGTCACCATAACTTATATGTACCTGGCTTTTCAGTCTAAAAGCGCTTGGACAGGTCGCATTATTATAACAGCATTCACCGATGACATCCAACCCATTTTGTCTAAAGCATTTGAATGCATCTGGAGATACTGAAGAATACCAGGCAAGATTATTATTAGAGTTAGGCACGACTCCGCCAAAGCAGCATCTGAGATGGTCCTCGCCAGTTATAGCCAAATCACCATTATCTATGCAAGTTGAATCCCTTGTATCATATACTGCTCCTCCCTCATCTGTACAGTTCTGCTGATCAGATATTGCTGTTGGCTTAGGGACTTTCTCTGCCTGCACACCATAACAACAGATCGGCGGATCTGGCCATTTATTTGATTCATTTGTCTTTACATAAACACCATTCCTACAAACAAAATGGACTCTATCTAAAATCTCTTTACCAAGACCTCCTGGTTGTCCTGTACAAGATTTCGTGTAATCATATAAGGTTCCTTGGAGACATCCTGTCAAATCAAAATTACATTGTTCTTTCAATAATTCTGTCTCTGATCCTGTGCCAGGACCAATTGCAGCATTGCATAAATCAGAATAATATTGTGCTAGGGGGGTAGAGCATATCTCATCTTTATCTTCATAAAGAAATTTACCTACAGTTTTGCCATAGCAGCCATTTTGGGCGCATGTTTGGAATTGATCAATAGGAACAGAATATGATCCAGTACTTTGTATTAAGCAGCAATAATTTTTCCTGGTTGAATTGCAATCAACAAATTGTGTATGCAAAGTGCTGAATGTTATCGTTGTCAAGGCATCTTTACAAAATATCCTTCCGAATCCTGCTGCAGAGGCAAATGTTCCGCTCTCATTCATAGGATAGGCATTTAAAGCAGAATTATTCATAGCATTACAATAGAACCATTTCTGTCCATTGGATATTACATCAGAAGAACCGGATGGCGTTCCCACAGTTATTATCTTAAAGGCATTCTGTGAATATGCTGCATCGAGCCAAGTATAATTTATATGAGGAGAGTTGCTATACGTAGAAGTGCCTGTAAGCAGGTCATTACAAAAATACTTATCTGAATTATCTATAAAGCCATAATCCTGCAAGGTGTTGTAAGGATTGAATTTGTTGTTTGTAGAATTAAGTTTTTCAACACGCAGATCATCGAAGAGAGTGTAAGCATCTCCAGTTCCAAGATTCTTGAGCAAAATTGTGACAGGGTTTTTGTTGACAGAGATTGTGGTGTTCAAATATTGCCACGAATCATTCCTGGTACTAAAAACTTCCTTCGAATTTCCGGGAGTGGAGTCGTTAATAAAAAGCGACGCCTTATTTTGAGAAGCGATGCCAGAAGAATAAACCCATACAGAGACAATATAATTTCCAGAAGCAAGATCCACAAGTTTTGTCGCAGAAGAACCCTTATCACTATTTATCGTAAAAAGCTCTAAAGAACATTCTCCTCTATGGGCTACAATCGGATCGCTTCCGCGTGATTGACATTCTGAAGGATTAATATCACAGCTCCATCCATAAGGCATTCCAGAACATTCGGTATTTGTCAAATCAGTCATTATTTCAAAATTTCCGTTAAGCCAATAATCATCATCACCACAACATGCATCATAACCATTTGTTGTCGTCTGCTTGAACCAAGAAGGAAATGAAGAAGTGAGTGAATTTATAGGCCCGCTCATAGGACCGTAATTACTAGAAGGGCAAGTGCCTCCATCGCCAGTGATGTTAAAGCAAGCAGGATCTTTCATATCTATAAGACCATTACCGTCATCGTCAATGCCATTATTACATAAAGCATAAGGATTGTCTCCGGTAGTCTCGATAGCATCATAAGAAGTGCATAATGGTAAATTATCATTATCTGTACCTGCCACTGACCGACAATATGCAGTTTGCGTGTTTCCAGTATATGGATTGTAGCAATCAATAACAGGACCGCACCTATTTTCAGACCAAGAGCCGCCTTTTGTGGAAGTATACATAGATCCTTCAGTGTCTATTTTAGCACATGTTAATGTTCTAGAGGTCGGATTACGTATATTTAATTCAATCTCTCCAGCATTTCCTCCGCCGCCAGAACCGCCATTGCCTTGATGCTCACATTTTGAAGCGCCACCACAATCTCCATTACCCCCTCCGCCACCAAGTCCCCCATTAGCGATTAATTGTGCAGTACCTGTAACATTAATCTCATTGGCAAAGAGCATGATCTTGCCTCCACCACCACCGCCTGCACCTCCTGCACCTCTTTGACCTGCTGCATTAAACCATCCAGGCGAGCCTGCTCCCCCAGAAGCGGAAAGTGTTCCCTCTATAACTATTGTAGAGGCATATAACTCTAGTAATCCTCCACCATTTTCAGCTGATAGATTTTTCTTATATAATGAGGGCTGTAACGGAGCAAGAAAGGTATAAAATTCATTACCTCCAGCAATCCCTGGTCTTAAAAGCGCTCCGCCAATACCTCCAATACCCCCAGACTCAAAGTATGCAGTACCCCCGCAATAACTAGGATATCCCTGATCTCCTCCACCGCCGACCATTCCTGAGGTTAGTGGTATGACTGTCAAGGTCACACTAGTATCAATATGAAAGTGACCCATATAATATATTCCTGGATAAATTTTTTGATCAGCATTAATCTCGCAATCTGGTCTTTGAGATTTGTCTCCTGCAAATATTTTTCCACCACCCTTGCAACTGATTATCGCTCTGCCATTTTCTTCTGAAGCGAGAGGCGCCGCATTAGATCTATAGAAACAATTGCCTTCACCAAGATCTACTTTAAAGACTCCAGTAGTTAATGCACAATTCTTGTCAGGGTTAGTATCTGCAGGATACACTGCGCAGACGTAATTGGGACCAGAATCAGGATTTGGATAGAAGCAATTATAATTATATGCCATTACATCCGTCGCTTCTATTAATATCACAAAAAAGCCTAAAAATACCAAGACCGAGAGTACGGAAATGATCCTCTTTTTTCTGTTTATTGTATTGTTTTTCAACTAACTACACCACACCTTACTTTTTTAGTATATCTTGAGCTTGAGTATTTTTAAAGGTTACGAATCCAAAGGGTTCATACCCTCAAGATGCAATCTTAAAGTTATTGCTTTTCTGTTCTCTGTTTTGTGGATAGCTTCCATCTTGTTTGTAGTGATATGAATATTTATATATCTCTTAGGTTTTATCACATCATCAAAGGTGATATTCATGAATAAGAACAATATTATTATCGTCAGTTTGTTGCTTGTCTTTAGTGCGGCATTACTTGTCGGATGCACTGGATTGAATAATCCATCGCCAGCTGCAAACAATGCTAATGGATTATATGTCCCGGCAACTGTTGGCACAGATAGGGTAATTATCGGCAATCCAGATTCTATCAGTCTTTCAGGCAATACTACTCAAAATCTAAAGAAATTCAATAGTGTTGTAGAATTACAATCTTTCTTAGCTCAAGAGTCTTTGAATTCTCAGTCAAATACTTTTAGAGCTACGGGAGCTGCCAATGGTGCTATGCAAGATATTGCCGCTCCGATGGCTAAATCAGAATCTGGAGCCACATCTGGTGCAGGAGCCAGCGCTACTGATTATTCGCAGACCAATGTTCAGGTTGCTGGTGTCGATGAGGCAGATTTTGTAAAGAATGATGACAGATATATCTATATGATAACAGACAATAAATTATTGATTGTAGATGCACTTGATGCAAAAAATGCAGACATCATCTCTACAACACCATTCTCAGATAATACTGCTGATTATGCAAATTATCTTAATGCAAGAGAATTGTTCGTGAATAAGGACAAACTTGTGCTCTTTGTCGAAGGCAATCAAAAGGCATATTATTTCAATAAGTACGATATAACGCCTCAACAGACATATAGGCAGGAGACATTCATATTTACTTATGACATCTCAGATAGAAAAAATCCTAAGCTCCTCGATAAATCTTCTGTGTCGGGATCATATTTTAGCTCTAGGATGATAGGAGATTATGTATATGTAATCACACAAGAAGGCATATCTGATTATCTTTATGTAAATCAGCCGGTGATAATGAATGGCGCAAAGACAATAATGCCTGACATATATTATTTTGACAACCCAGACCAGAATTATCAATTCAATACAATAGCATCTTTGGATCTTAAAGATAATAGCATTGTCGATAGCAAGACTTTCATGCTTGGTTACAGCAATACATTGATGGTCTCAGAAAATAATATCTATATTGCATATCAAAAGCATAATAATTGGTGCTTTGGTTGGTGGAGATGCACTGGCTACGATGTTGACCAAAAGACAAGATTCTATGATGTGGTAGTGCCATTGTTGCAAGGAGATATAAAGTCAGACATAAGTAGCATAATAAACACTCAGCTGTCAGATGATGAGAAATGGACTAAGATGACTGAGGCATTATCTACATTCTATTCAAAGCTGGAAAACGATCAGACATTGCAGGACCAATATCAGCCTATGTTTGACAAGATACAGGCTGCACTTGACGAATATGATGCAAAGAAGGCATTAGAGGACCAGAAAACAGTCATACAAAAGATTGCAATATCTGATGGGCACATAGATTACAAAAGCAAAGGTGAAGTTGTGGGTGTTTTATTGAATCAATATTCTATGGATGAATATAACACTGACCTAAGAGTTGCTACCACAGTCAATACATGGTATAGCAACAAGAATCTGAACTATAACAACGTATATGTTCTTAATGATAACATGAACATCATTGGAAGTGCAGAGAATCTTGCTGAGAATGAATCAATATATAGTACAAGATTTATAGGTGATAAACTATATATGGTGACATTCCAGAGGATAGATCCATTCTTTGTGATTGATTTGAGCGATCCTACAAATCCAAAAGTCTTAGGAGAGCTAAAAATCCCTGGATACAGCCAATATCTTCATCCATACAATGCGAATTTCATAATAGGTGTTGGAAAAGACACCGGACAAAATCAGTGGGGAGGAATATCTCCAAAAGGATTGAGGATAACTTTGTTTGATGTGACTGATTTCAATAATCCTAAAGAAGTCGATCATTATGACATCGGAGAATCAGGAAGCGACAGTCCAGTACTATACGATCCAAAGGCATTCCTTTTCAGCCAGACAAAAGGATTTATAGTGTTGCCAGTCTCAGAGATAACACAAAAGACGCCGATAAACCAATATAATTACCACACAACCGTATGGCATGGAGCATATGTGTTCAATGTCACAGAGCAAGGATTCTCATTGATGGGAAAAGTCAAGCATTCATCCATGACGACAGATTATTATAATTGGTGGGATCAAGCATCAGTGTCAAGAAGCCTGTACATGGACAATAATTTGTATACAATATCGCAGAAATATATCAAGATAAATGACTTGAATGATAAACTGGCGGAATTGAACACAATAGATCTCCCATCAAGCAACAGCGGATATGCCGGACCAATTTATAACGGTCCGATAGTGCCGATGGCTTCAGCAGGGTCATCAGATTCTGCACCGATGGTCAAGTAAGAAAAGCGTATTTATCATTAATTTTTTTATTTTCTTATTTCTAATATATCTTATCTCTCTTGAAATCTTCCTGCTTAATCAACCTCAGCATCTCTTTCTCGTGACCGGCACCGATTATCGCAAGTATCTTGCTTTCAGGATTAGTTGACATGATATGATAAATATTCTTTGCCATTATTTGATTCCTCTCTTCTACGAGGACAAAATAAAGATTAGGATATCTCTCTTTCATCTGACCCATCAATTTCTCAATCATCTCTTCTGCGGGGACTTCATTTAGATTTATCTGCATCTTTTTAGAGAAAGGCGCCTTGAAGATGTCGGCGACCAATCGCATTTTTTCCTTGAATGAGAATTTTTTAGAGAATTTCTTCAAGGTTATCTCAATATCTTGATCCACAAGAATTAATTTCTTATTGTTGTTTTTTGCAAGATTGACGCCTGCAAGCATGTCTGAACCTGGCTTTACACCGACAACATTGCCTAGCTTTTTCTGGATAAATCCTCCTATTACAGCAAATAAATATCCCTGAAAACCATACCTTCCTATGCCTGCCAGGCTGTAGTCTGGCTTCTGGTCAGTCATCAATGCATGAAATCTTTTCTTATCCAATTCTATACAGATTATGTCTGGCTGAAAGGATTCAAACACAGAAGTTATCCTTTTGATAGAAGCCTTTGCTATGTGAGAGGTCCCTACAAGCTTCACATTTTTATAAAAATTTTCATATTCCATGGTTGTAAAGAAGGCATCACCAATTATAAGTTTTATGGAGAATAATAACCCAAGCCGAGCCAAGAATGTTGGCTCGACTCAGGAAAAAGAGGTGAGTTAGCTTGAGTTGTGAGATGATTCTCATATATCAGTCGAGTAATCGGGGTTGGCGTAGAGTTGCGAGTTAGCTTGATTGCCTGTTTGTGTCGTCTCATCCTTTAATCTTTCTAAAGCATAATCTATCAAATTGGTATACGCCCTTCGAAGCTCATCTTCTGAATAATTGAATGAATCGACAGTTCCGTCCTCAGCATCTTCAGAAGGTATTTTATATCCGTTGTCGCAAAACCATTGATGCATCTCTTTTTTTAATGCATGCCCTATTGTTGTGCCTCTGTCTTTAGGAGAATTATCTCTAGATATGTTGATTAGTGTGCCGGTCGGAACCACAAAATCATTCAAAGTTTTTCTGACACCCTTGAATGGATGTCTTAACGTCCTTTCAACATGTGTTGCTTTCAGTTTCAGATTTGAGATGGCATAACCCGCATAAGCCGACCATCGATATTTATCATGCAAAGGGCGCTCGACATATCTTCCCTCAATCTCCACTTCAGGGATGAATGATCTTGAACCTAGAGTAAATTCCTCTCCAACAGCCTTGATGTTAGTCATTTTTATCCAACGACCTCTTCTATTGTTTTATTGTTCGCTCTTCCATACAATCTTGCATAGGCAGAGACATATCTTTTCTCTTCTGACTTGAATCTTCCTCTGAAATGTATTGATATTTTGTGTCCTAGATGTTTTTTATATTCTGGAAGCGATTCCTCAAAGGCCTCATGCGCCATGCCGAAAGTTGTTGGTGATTCTCTTAATATCTGCGCCGCCCCAATATTTAATGTTATGGAGTATTGTTCAGCGCGCTTATTATACCGTTGAAATATTATATCAGTCATTAACAACCCTTTTTTTATATAAATCTGAAACAGTTAAAATGATAAAAAAAATATTAAAAAATTTACTTCCTTTTCCATATCTGCTCAAACATCTCTTTCAATGCTGCTGCGAAATACGGTGTGTTGATCCAGACACCAACATCATATGCTGGATGGATATCTTTGTCATTTGTTATCATGAACACTAAGTGTTTGTCATCGACGAGAATGAATCTTGCCTGAATATTCTGCACTACCCTTATCTCGGCAATGCCTTTCAATTCATTAGATATCCTCTCGAAATCCTTTGTCTGAGGGACAAGAAATTTTACGTGCACGCCTCTTTCAGATAGTTTTTTCAGCGTCTTTTTCATATACTCAGATTTTCTCACTAAGCCGTCTGCTGAAGTCATTATGCACACAGATTTCTCTGCACCCTTCATTATAGAATCCAAATAATCATAGATATTTTCTCTACTCTTCAATAATCCTACAAGATCTGTTGGCTCGACAGTCTCTATGCCAGTATTATGTAATGAAGTAAGTTCTGTCAATATTGCAGAACTCTTCAGCTCTTCCATCTGCTGCTCTTGCTTTGTGGATTCTTCCTTTATTCTTTTCTTTATGACATTTATGACTTCCGACGGAGATATGGCCATATATTTAATTGGCTTTCCGAGTTTCATCATTATGAAGCCTTTCTTCTCAAGAGATTCCAAGACATCATATGTTCTTGATCTGGGGACATTTGATATATCAGAGAGCTCTCCTGCTGAAGATACTCCTCTTGACAACAACGCAGTCCATATCTTTGCCTCATAACTGTTTAACCCAAAGTCTTTTATTTTTTTTATCAATTCTGATTGTACTAACATTTTGTTTACCCCCAAATATTAATTATTATCTATCTTTTTTTTGGAACATATGTTCTCTCTAGCATATCTTCCTTTTCTTTAGCACGTAATCCTTCTGCTATAATAAGCATATGCAGAGTGATATGTCCATATCTCTTGATAAGTCCTGAATAAGCAGAAGATCCTGCGACTACTCTTTCCGATCCTCTGAACTCTTCCATAATTATATCTTTGTATATTGTCTTTTTCTCAACAATTCCTTTTTGTGTCAAATATAATTCGTGTTTTATGGGATTATTTGCAACAGTTTTATCTATATATTCAGCTATTAATATATATCCGCTTCCTCTTATAGAATTTTGCGCAATATCAGAAATATTTTTATACAATGCTTTAGAAGCATCTTTAGATACTGATTCTCTTATTTTTAACAATGCGAGTTCTTCTTCTGCTCGAAGAAAGGCCATTATAATATCTCTATCCTTAACACCGAATAATGTATCTCCAATATCTTTTCTTTGTTTCATAATACAAATACCTTTATTTAATTATTGAAATAAAATTTGTTACCCTTGGGAAGTAAGTGTCATTTATAAATATTTCGATTTGTTGTTATTGTTAAGTGAATACTATTTTAAAGTAATCTGTAGGATCAAGATATAGATAGATTAAAAATAAAGATTAGAGAACAGAGAGACACACCTTGATTGCATATAGAGAATTAGATTTGTCTTTCAATCATCCTCTTGTTTTTGTTTTTTTAATCATTTTTTTCTAATTTTTTAATTCTGTGCTCTTTTTTTAATTATCTTCTATATTGAAATATATTATATATTATATATATTATATAATAAATATAATATAATAATAATAGAAAAATATAGATTAAAGAGTATAGAATCTATGAGAAAGAAGAAAACAAACAATGAAAACAAGCATAAATCTATGAGAACAATCTTAATCATTACATTACTTCCATAGGAAATGATGGGGTGGTATATTTATGATAAAATAGGCTTTCTGAATATATCTATAATTAATTTATATTCGAAATATGTTGTTGTGAACTAATAATCACAGATACGAAATATTTATATAACCTTTGTTTCTTCTGGAAGTATTGGTTG
>Ga0182019_10000459_pt1 | contig 20301 bp, 14 predicted proteins | sample 812E2MmetaG_FD_120483 | JGI IMG/M metagenome (GOLD analysis project Ga0182019, IMG submission 120483) | Permafrost microbial communities from Stordalen Mire, Sweden - 812E2M metaG | ecosystem: Environmental > Terrestrial > Soil > Wetlands > Permafrost | place: Sweden: Stordalen | collected...
CATTTACTTCTGTTGCTAATGATGTATCAGCTATCTATTGGAATCCTGCAGGGATAGCCTATTCTGATCAATTTCAAGGGTTTTTCTCTAATACTTCACTCTTTGCCGGGATTAGTTTAAACTTTATAGGATTGGTCCTTCCTGCCGGAGAGATTGGTAGTTTCGCTGCAAGTGTTACTGCAGTTAACTATGGAACCATGCAGGTCACTACAGAAAATCAGCCCGAAGGTACTGGCGAATCATTTTCTCCTGGTAGCTATGCTTTCGGTATTTCTTTTGCCCGGTTTATTACCGAAGACTTTATCGTCGGGGCTACAGCTAAATTAATCACTGAAAATATTTATCATTCTAATGCTACTGGGTTTGCTTTTGATATCGGGACTATTTTTAAAACTCCTTTTTATGGCGTTCGGTTTGCTAGTAGTGTTTCTAATTTTGGATCTAAAATGCAGATGTCTGGAAGTGATCTTTTGACTCGTATTAATGTAGATCCTACCAGGAAGGGAAGTAATAATACCACTGATGCAAACGTAGCTGCAGACCAATTTGACCTTCCTCTTAAATTGCAGATAGGCATGTCAAAAGATTTTATTTTTATGGAAAATCAAAGATTTACTGTGGCAGTCGATGGCATTGTTCCCAATGATAATAATGAGTCTGTAAATGTGGGTGGTGAGTTGGCTTTGTTCGATGAAATGTTCTTTCTTCGCGGTGGTTATAAATCACTATTCTTAAAGGATTCACAGGAAGGTCTTACTTTGGGTGTGGGTTTTAAATACAAAAGGCCTGGATATATTGATATTGGTATTGATTATTCCTTCCAAAAATATAAATTTTTGGGTAATGTAAGTAGTTTTGGTGTTATATTAAAGTTTTAATTTTGTAATATTGTGATGATTATTCTTCAGAGAACTCTGATTGAAAATGTAATAACAAATAAACAAGGAGCGTTATATGAAAAAAATAGTATTATTTTTGACTGTTTTTCTCACAGTCGGTATGACTGCCTACTCGCAGGTGAATGTAACTTTCACTGTGGATATGACAGTTCTGCAAACGAGCGGTTACTTTGTACCTGCTAATGATACTGTAAGAGTATCAGGTGACTTCAATGGCTGGTCAACAACTGCTACTAATCTTACTCATGGCACAGGTGCAGATAGTGCAAAATATTCTGCAACTGTAGCTGGCGTAACATCTGGTTCTATAAATTATAAATTTATTTTCTCTACTGCGGTTGGTATACAATGGGAATCTCTTGCCAACAACAGATCAGCTACAATCGGCACAACTGATACAACTCTTCCAACTGTTCCATTTTTTACCAATATTACTGGTGCTAAAGAACATGTATGGTTTAAGGTTGATATGACCGTGCCCATAAAGGCAGGCCAGGTAGTACCTGGAACTACTCCTGTACTTCTTGCCGGGACAATGAATGGATGGTCTACCACAGCAACTCCAATGACAAAAAATGCTAATGATTCCGTATATACTGTTTTGGTTGACAGTTTACCTTCCGGAAGTATACAGGCGTTTAAATATATTTTCGGTAACCCTGCTACTTGGGAAAGTCCTGTTAATCCTCCTCTTGTTGGTGGTAATAGAGTATACATGGTTCCTCAACAGGATTCTTCAGTTTTCTCAGCTTTCTGGAACGATGTAAATCCTAATATTCAACTTGGTACAGCTGCTGTCAATTTCAAACTTGATATGAGCGTTATGGTTAGATCTGGTATTTTTAATACAACCAATGATAGCGTTCTTTTAAGTGGTTCCTTTAATAGCTGGACTACAACGTCTGACTTCTTAAATCAGAATGCAGCTAATGATAGTGCCTATTTCCTAACTCATACTTTTACTCAGGAACCTATTGGTACTCTTGAACCATATAAGTATGTAGTCAAAAAACACTCCACTGCAATAGATTCAGTCTGGATCGATGGTTATGAAAGACCTGTACATTGGGGTGGTAACAATAGAGTTGAATTATTCACTGGCTCTGCCAAAGATACTACAGATTATTACGATGGAATTCATCCTGATTGGTTAATTCCTAATGGAACTCACCTCCAGGTAACTTTTAATTTGGATATGACCAATGCTATGGACGGAACTAAACAAGCTGTTCCATTCAATCCTGCAACTGATACTGTATACTGGTCTTCTGGTGAACCTGCTTTTGCAGCTACTCAGCATTGGTACAGACCTTCCGGTGGTCATATTAAAAACGTCCCATTGCAGCGTGTTGGCTCAAGTAATATATATACTTGTACTTTTACAGTTACAGAACCCTCTTTTAATGCTTTCGAATATAATTATGAATGGCAGAAAGCTGATTTAAGCTGGACTTCTGAACCTGCTGGTTTAGGTATTAATTTCGCTTATAGAGTTAGATATGCCGGTCAGGATGTAGCTAATCACTTCCCCCAAAATCCTTGGGTATTCCAAACTGATACCTGGACAAATACAGATGTTAAAAAAGATCAGGAAACAGATCCTTATACTTCTTTAACTGGTGTTAAAGCCGAAAACTTCAATCCGGTTTCCTATAGTCTTTCTCAAAACTATCCGAATCCGTTTAACCCTTCAACTACTATTAAATTCACAATCCAGAAACCTGGTTTAGTAACCTTGAAGATTTTCAATTTACTCGGACAGGAAGTTGCTACTCTCGTTAATGAACAATTAAAGACTGGTTCTTATTCTTATAATTTCAATGCTTCAAAATTGAGCAGTGGTGTTTATTTCTATAGCATTAATGCTGGTAACTTTATTTCAACAAAGAAGATGTTACTCTTGAAGTAATCTTCTGATTTGTACTTCGAAACCCAATCCTGAGAATATCGGGATTGGGTTTTCTATTTCATAGCCTGTCGTAATTGACTCTGAAGCGCAAGTGCTTCTGGATAATTTGGTTGAAGCGATATAGCACTGTTAACCATTTCAAGTGCTTTTATATAATTATTTTTATTAACATAAACACCTGCCAGATTATACCATACCTGCGGATCGTTTTTATCTAAACTTATACTTTGATTCAAAAAATTCTCTGCTTTATCCAGACGGTTTCTGTACAGATTAACTATCCCTATCCATTTTGTCGAATAGGGAGTGGGCTCTATTTCGTTCCTTCTGCTAAGAAAAGAATAAGCTCTGTCATAGTCCTTTTTTGCAAGAAGTACATTGGCTGCATAATCATAATATTCGATAACAATAGGATATTGACTTATCAATACATTCATGATTCCGGCAAATGATTTAAGGTCATTTCTTGCTGCATACCAATTCGCAGCTTTGCTGTGTGCCGCTTCCCAGGTCATTTTGTCTGAAGTTAAATTGTATGCAATCGAATCAATATAATCTATTGGCTTTATTAGTTTGTTTTCGGGGATTTTGTTTTCCTTGTTAACATAGGGCCAGTCATTCTTTAATATCTTAATCCTGTATTCGCTTATTATTGTATCAAGCCTGGTAAATGGAAAATTCACCACAGTTATACTGTCCAGCACTCTGTCGCTCCAGCTTTTAGGTTTAGACTTTGGAAGGATTTTCAGTTCACTCATCCCTTTGTAAAAAATATCCCCGATAATCTGATAACCCCTAAGTGTTGGGTGTAAGTGATCGCTCATAAGGTTATCCCCGGTAATATGATCTGGACTTATTGCATTAAATAATGAATCTGTATTTACTATAGCAAAGTTAAATTCTTTTCCAAAGTTGATAATTAGACGATTTATCTCGGAAGGTGCTCTGAATCTTAATGCATCAAGATCTTTTGCGTATCTGAATAAAGAGTCAGCAGTTTTAATGTCATTTTTTGCGAGCATTTCTTTAGCTTGAATATATACTTTATCAGCTGGTGGATATCCTTTTGCCTTGATAGAAACAAATGGATATTGGTCCTTTAGATTGCATGCAAGTGTGCTTAGAATTACTGGTACGTTTTGTTCTTTTGCCATCTCTAATATATCATGCATATTTCCCCTGAACTGCTCAATTCCCTTTTTATAAGTATCTGAATTAAGACCTATATATTGATTTTGTGCCATACGCGACATTAATGTCCCCGTAAAAGCTTCCTTTTTTTCTCCGAAAATTCCAGTAGAACTCTTTAGTAAATTCCTCATTAATTGAAATGTCTTAAATCGTTCAAGATAAATTACTAAATTGATTATACGTCTCGACGTACCAAATGATTCCATTGAACCAACCCCTAATGCACCGTAATATTCATTATGTCCAGCATATATGAGCACAAGATCAGGTTTCATTTCGAGTATGCCTGGAAAAAGATCGCGCATTGTAAATGTGTTTATTGCAGTTATGCTGCAATTAATAATTTCTATCTTAGAATCAGGGTATTTAAAGTTTAATTTTTGTTCCAGATATCTTGAAAATGCTCCTAGCGGAGTATAGGGATATCCCGCCCCGGCACTTTCCCCTAGTACAAATACCCGGAATGAATTTGGCTTTTTTATTTCATCAAAAATATCCTGGTTCGAATAAGGTACGTTTTCAGTACTATGAAAATACTTATAGGCTATAGCAGGATTTAAAACATATTTCCCTGGTGTAGGACTTACCCATTGGGTATAATCATAACCGTAATCAAAAATTCTTAATCCTATCTCTAGTAGAATAAAAAATATGATGGGAATTAAAACCAATACAAGGTAGAATATTTTTCTTGTTGGTAAAGTTACTTTCTCTTTGATTCGTTGTTTCTGTTTTTTTTTCATCTTAATATCATTATCTGAATGGTTGAAAATCGATTTTATAATTATTATCCTTCCCTATAATCCTCTTACCGTCAATTAAATTTGTCAAAACATTTCCTTTATTATCCGGTTGTCCCTATCCGAAACTCCATCCACTTAAAAAATAGCCAAATTCTGTCGAAATCAAAAGTATTCTTTACTTATCTATATCGGACAAATTTCAATAATTTGATAGTTGTCCCTCTTCTAAACCTCGTCCTTGCGAAAAACTACTGAATTCTAAATAAAGTTCAAAAATCCATCGCCTTTTTTTAGTGAAACCAGGAACTGTCATTAAATGGCACAGGACAGCATTTAAGTTTTACTGGAGATAGAAGTTTAAACCAAAAGGAGGAATGCCTAAGGTAAGCAGGGAAGTGATAAACCTGATAAGACAGATGGCAAATGATAATCCGTCTTGGGGAGCTCCGAGAATTAATGGGAAATTAAGGAAACTTGGATTTGATATTTCTGAATCAACAATCCAGAAATATATGCCTAATAATTTCAAAAAGATAAAATTTCTTTAGTGAACGGGCTGCGCCATTATTACATCCAGCAAGCCGCTTAATTCTGGATAACTTTTTTTATAAATAACCAAATTGATAAATAGAGAATTATGCTTTTGTTGTATTTATTTGCTCAGTTTACTATTAATTTTGATCGCGGCATTATTCAAATAGGAAGGAGGAAAATGGTTCTGAGTGAAATTTGATGATTTAAGAACTTATTATTATGTCAGACGAGATTTTGACTATGGACAATATTTAATCCATTAAACAACGGACGCTGAACCCGTTTGTAAAAGAATAGTTATTTTGATTGATATCTTTAATGTCATCTTCCATGTTCATATTATCAGCAAGTTCATAATTGAATTTTGTAGAACTCCAGAAACAAGCAGAACGTTTAATTCGATAGAACAATCCATTGATGTAACGGTAACCGGTAAACAAAGCAGAAAACCCGCTTGTATTAGTACCTATTCCATTTTCTTTACCCAGTTTAATATTTCTTAACGAATTACCATTTCCGTGTACAAATTTTGATAAAGTATCGAACTCTGCTTTAGTCGGAATATGCCATCCATCCGGACAAATCCCTTTTGCTTTTTCGAGAGTGTCATACTGCATGGCTTCATTCCATTGGTATAAACCGCCAAAAGCTGAACAATTGGCGGAGTCATCATTATAACAATACTTTTCTATTATACCATTATTTGACTGATTTGACGAATCTTTTATTTGAATGCCAACATCAAGGTTTTCTTTTATCCAGCATTGGGAACCAATCTGTACAGTATGGTACCATTGGCTCACGTATTTAATTGAATCTGCACTAAGACAAGGATTTTGTGAATAACAATTAGATGTTAAGAAAATTAGTACCGAGCAGAATGTTTTCATAGAACATCCATATTATATATAAGCTTATGATTTATAATTTTATTAACACAATTTATAATAATCAAGCTATTTACTCAAGACTTAATTTGGCATTTTACTGTCTTGTATATATTTTTTAATAATTATAAATTATTAGCGTAAGGATAATTATATGAAATGGATTACCATCATAATTGTATTTTTAATTTTTATAAGTGTTTTTGTAAAGGGACAAAATGCTGAAAATTATTTTAAAGAAGGAACTATTAGACTTAAGTCTCACGATTTTAATGGTGCAATAATAAATTTCAGTAAAGCAATTGAGATAAATCCAAAATACGCAGAAGCTTATTACCACAGGGGTAATGCCTACTTTAATCAACAATATTATTATAAAGCGATATCGGATTACAGCAAAGCCATTGAAGTAAATCCAAACTATATATTGGCGTACTATAACAGAGGGGTATCTTACTATAATCTAAATAATTTCGAAAAAGCAATATCAGACTACAGCAAATCTATTGAGAGTAATCCCAAATATTTAGAGATTTATTATAATAACAGGGGCATCGCATATAATAATATAAAAAAATATGACAAGGCAATATCAGATTTTAGTAAAGCCATTGAATCAAATCAGGGATATGCCGTGGCATATTATAATAGGGGTAACACTAAATTTAGTCTGGGCGATACATCTGGTGCCTGCAAAGATTGGAATAAAGCTCTCGGACTAGGCAATAAGGAAGCTTCCCAAAAGATTAAAGACTACTGCAAATAAAATACAAAAACAGTCCCGAAATTATAATCGATTTTATTTAGAATGTCAGTTCCGGTGAGAGAAATACTACGATGATTGTATAAGTCCATTTTCAAAACCGTTGTCCCTGATTAAAACTGTCTATCTTAAAAATGGCTTAATTCCGCATAAAACTGAGGGATTCATGTCTATTTTCATCAGGCAATATTTCAACTAAGCACATACTTCTACCCGATGACACAAACCTGTTTTGCAGAATTTTAAAGTGGCAGCTTGACAAATTGTATCGAAATATATAAGTTTGTACGAAAATACGAAATTATTCGAAATGACTATACTGGAAAAAGACGAAACAGTTAAAGAGCAGATCCTTACTGCCGCCATGCAAGCATTTAAGAAATGGGGACTGCATAAAACTACGATGGAGGATATTGCCAAAGCCGCTGAAAAAGGGAAAAGCACGCTCTATTATTATTATAAAAGTAAAGAAGATATATTTGAAGAGGCCGCCCGGAGTGAAATGGATCAGGTCTTTAAGCGAAGTTTGGAAGCGATTGCTAATATCAAATCCGCAAAGGAGAAGTTGCAACTTTATATTTCAACAGTCTTTATGGAAATAAAAAAGCGTACCGACTTATACAATATTGTTGCCCAGGAAACCCTTGAGGACCGCAAAATTGTTAAAAACCTGGTCGCTTATTATCATAAAATTGAAGAACAAATCATCCGGGATATTGTAAAACTGGGTGTCTCCACCAAAGAGTTTGCTTTTGCAAATAAAAATGATCAGTCAAAGGCTGTTTTTATTATTGTCCTTATTCTGAGAAATCTTCAAATTGAATTTGGGATAAATCATATGGCTGATGATTTAACCCCATACACAAATATGATATCCCAAATTTTGATCAATGGAATAAGAACCTAAAATTTTTTTATCCTGTATTCGACTAAAATACGATAATCGTCTATATATACAAAGGAAAGAAATATGAACCGGAATAAACTAATGTACGCTATAATATCTATTATCCTGCTTGGTACATGGGGCGGATGCTCTGGAGACAACCCCCGCGATAAACAGCCGATAAATGTTATAGTTCAAAAAGTAACGAACGCAGTTGATGAGCAAAGTATAGCATATAACGGCACCATCGAAGAATCCGAATCAATTCCTTTAAGCTTTTCTACCGTGGGTAATGTCGCCCGCGTTCTTGTTTCAGAAGGTGACTTTGTGAAAAAGGGACAGCTTCTTGCATTGTTGAATGATGAGACTTATAAAAATATTTATGAAATGTCCTTGGCTTCTCAGAAACAGGCGGATGATGCTTATAAAAGATTATTACCAATGTACAAAAATGGTAATCTGCCCGAAATAAAATATGTTGAGGTCGAAACCGCTATGCAACAGGCAAAAGGTGCAACTTTAATTGCAAAAAAGAATGTTGAAGATTGCAGACTTTTTTCTCCCGTTAAAGGTATCATCGGCAAACGCTCTATCGATCCTGGTATGAGCGCTATTCCCAATTTTACTTCAATAACTATTGTGAAAATTGATAAGGTGTTTGCTAAAGTTCCGGTATCTGAAAGTGAAATTTCATCCATAAATGTAGGGGATAAGGCTAAAATAAAAATCGCCGCACTTAAAGCTCCTGATTTTATTGGGACTATCGAGGAAATTGGTGTAATGGCTGACCCTATTGCCCATACTTATAAAATTAAAATAGGTATCCTGAATAAAAACTATCAAATAAAACCTGGTATGATCTGCAATGTTACAATAAATAAGATCAATAAAGATCAGGGATTGTTTGTTCCTAACAGTGCCGTCCTTGTCGATGAAAAAGGAAAAAATTTCGTCTATGCAGTCAACAACGATAAAGCGTTTAGAAAATATGTTACAATTGGAAAACTCTTGAGGAATGGTGTTGAAATTACCGGGGGATTGAATAACGGAGAACAAATTGTCATTTCTGGTCAGCAGAAACTCGATGACAATACCTCAATACAAATTGTTAACCGGTAAGCACAGGATAATAGTTTATGAAAACCAAAAGAACGTTAATTGAAATAATCCTTCGTTATAAACTGCCTATAATTGTTATTACATGTATCCTCGTATTATTTGGTATTGTGGCTTTAACTCAGATGCCCCGGGATGAATTTCCTGAATTCAAAATCCGGCAGGGGCTTATAATCGGAGTTTTCCCCGGTGCTTCTTCCCAACAGGTCGAAGAACAATTGACCCGGAAGGTTGAAAACTATTTGTTCCAGTTTGATGCTGTCGATAAAAAGAAAACTCATTCCATTTCGAAAGAAAATGTTATGGTTATTTATGTCGAGGTTCAGAAAAGGGAAATTGACCCTAAGTCGTTTTGGTCAAAACTTCAGCATGGATTAAATGATTTTAAAGCTCAGCTTCCTTCCGGCGTTATGTCCCTTACTGCTAACGACGATTTCGGCAACACTTCTGCCATTCTTTTGGCTGTTGAGTCTGAAACTAAAACTTATAAGGAACTCGAAAAGTTTATTGAAAAGTTCGAGGACAATGTTAGAAAAATTCCTTCAACTTCAAGAGTAAAACACTACGGTCTGCAGAATGAAGAGATCAACGTCTATATAGATGATGCCAAAATAACTAATTATGGTCTTAAACCCCTCTTGGTGCTCGCTGCCCTCAAACCACAGGGTATGGTTAATTATGCTGGCGAAATCGATGACGGAAAATTTATAAGACCAATTCATATCCCGTCCGGTTATAAAACGGAAAGCGATATAGCTAATCAAATTGTCTATTCCGACCCAACAGGCAATGTCATCAGGGTTAAGGATGTAGCCAAAGTTGTTAGGGAATATGAAGATCCTCAATCATACATTCGCCTTAACGGGAAAAAATGTCTGATCGTTTCTCTTGAAATGCTCCCCGGTAATAATATAGTGCAGTATGGAGGTGACGTAAAAAAAGAAATAGATAAGTTTACTTCATCCCTTCCTTCGGATGTTCATGTCGGAATTATTTCCGATATGCCCGATTTCGTTTCACAGGCTATCTTCAACTTTCTTAAAGAATTCGGACTGGCAATTATTTCGGTTATCCTCGTAACTGTTCTTTTGCTCCCCAGAAGAGTTGCCCTTGTGGCTGCATCCGCTATCCCTATTTCAATTTTTATTACTATCGGTATAATGTGGCTTACGGGAATTGAACTTCAAACCGTATCACTGGCAGGTTTAATTATTGTACTCGGAATGGTTGTCGATAACGCAATAGTAATAATTGATAACTATGTCGAAAAACTCGATAACGGCATAACTCCGCATGATGCTGCTTCACGAAGCGTAACAGAACTTTTTGGCTCGGTTTTTTCCGCAACATTAATAATAATTATGTGTTTTGCACCGATGTCTATTCTTATGATCGGTACTGCCGGAGATTTTATCAGATCATTGCCTCTTACAATTACCTGGTCGTTATTAGTATCCCTTCTTGTTTCGGCTGTACTCGTTCCGATGATGAGCTATATTTTTATAAAACACGGTATCAAAGGGGATAACAGCAAAGGGAAAAAAGCCGCCTTTTTAATCTGGCTTCAGTCTTTTTACGATAAGGTTTTGGAAAAATCATTCATTAATAAAAAAACAGTTGTATTTATTGGTTTCGCTTCGTTCGTAATTGGATTAATACTCTTGGCGCTTAGTCCGCAGCAGAATTTTCCCTCTTTTCAGCGTAATCAGTTTGCGGTTGAAGTCTTTCTCCCCGTAGGTAGTTCCTTAATACAAACCGATCTTGTTATGAAAGAAATGGAAGATAAACTGAGAAACGACCTTCGCGTAAAAGAAGTTGCCGCATTTGTCGGCACCAGTTCACCTAGATTCAATGCTTTATATGCACCCAATTTTCCGGCTAAACATTTCGGTCAGTTGTTGGTAATTACAAAATCTAGCGAGGCAACTAAAGAAATATTGGATGAGTATAGTAAGAAATATAGTGATTATAATCCTAACGCTTACTTTAAATGGAAACAGCTCGAAATGTCCCCGGCAGCAACTCCGATTGAAGTTCGTGTCTCCGGCGATAGTATCGCTGTAATAAAAAAAGTTGCCTCCCAAATCGAATCTCTCGCAAGCGGAATCCCTGGCACTCAACGCGTAACAACAGATTATAAGCAGCCATTGCAGGCAGTAAGTATTAATCTAAAAGATGATGAGGCAAGCCGCCTCGGATATTCAAAAACAATTTTGGATTATTCGCTGTTGGTGGGAACAAAAGGATTTCCGGTTTCTACTATCTGGGAAGGCGATTACCCCATAAATGTTAACCTGAAAATTGACAAAAAAGCTAAAACAAATGTTGATGATATTCTGAATCAATATGTAACCTCCCAGTTCTTGGTTTCATCAGTACAGGTCAGGCAGTTGGCAGATTTGCAGCCGGAATGGACTGAAGGGGAAATTGCAAGACGTAACGGTGTTCGCACAATAACTGTAGGAGTAGATATTGAAAGAGGTTTGTATGCCTCAAAAATACTCAGCCGGTTAAGACCGGAAATCAATAAACTGCAGCTGCCGGAAGGTGTATCAATAAACTATGGCGGCGAATATGAAATGGGTGTCGATGAAATAACACCCCTTTATTACTCGCTGGTTGTCAGTATTGCCCTCATTTTCATCATCCTTCTTGTTCAGTTCAGAAAAATAAAAACTGCTTTATTAATTATGATGACTATGCCTCTTTGCATATTTGGTGCTGCTCTGGGCGTTACTTTAACCCATTATCCTTTTAGTGTTACTGCTCTTATCGGGTTGATCGGACTGATGGGGATCGTTGTACGTAACGGTATCATTTATATTTCTTATGCTGAATTACTGCGCAATGAACACGGCCATACTCTTGAAGAAGCCGCAATCTCTGCGGCAAAAAGAAGAATGCGCCCCATCTTTCTTACTTCAGCCGCCGCCGCTGTGGGTGTTGTCCCCATGATTTTAAGTCGCTCGCCATTATGGGGACCGCTTGGTGCAGCAATTTGCTTTGGGCTGATTTTCGGATTGGTATTATCCCTGCTTGTCCTTCCGGTGCTCTATTACCTGTTCCACAAAAATGATTTTGAAAAAATTGAAGAGGGTGAATTGGTATGAAAATAAAATATTTTCATCTGCTGCTGATTGTTGCGTTGTGTATCAGTCAAAACTTTGCTCAGAGAGTTTTAACTCTAGATGAAAGTAAACAGCTTGCACTCCAGAATAATTCGAAAAGTAAAAACAGCAGACTTGAAACTGAAGCCTCCCGTCAAATTAGAGAATCAGCTTTAACAAATTATTTCCCTTCAATTAGTGCCGGTGGAATGATGTGGAGCGCTCAGAAGAACTTAATGGAAATTGAAACCCAGGGAGGCAATTTACCCGTCTACGATGGCAATCTGGATCATTTAGGTAACGCAACTGAATATGCATATATGCCTGGGGGATCTATGGGCTTGATGAAAAATGGAACCGTCGGCTTTGTGAATGTTGTTCAGCCGGTATTTACTGGTGGAAGAATATTTTACGGCAACAAACTTGCCGCTCTTGGTGTAGAAGTCTCTGAATACAAAGACAAATTAACAAGAGATGAAATACTCCTAAAAACCGAAGAGCAGTATTGGCAGATATTATCCCTTGAAGAGAAATATAAAACAATAGATAAATATGAAGAGCTGCTGAATCGGATTTTATTTCAGGTTGAAGATGCATTCAAATCTGGAATCGTCATGAAGAATGATGTTCTTAAAGTAAAACTTAAACTCAGCGAATTGCTTCTCAATAAATCAAAACTGGAGAATGGTAGGAAGATTGCTGCAATGGCATTCTGCCAGTATATCGGTATACCTTATGATTCAACTCTGGTATTGAATGATGAATTGAAAATAGGCGCTGTTCCGCAAAGTTATTATGTCGATAAAAATGAAGCCCTTAAATTAAGAAATGAATATTTCTTGCTTGAAAAATCAATAGAAGCTGAAAAGCTTCAGTCAAATATGAAACTCGGTGAGTATCTTCCCCAGGCAGCTCTTGGTCTTAGCGGAATGTATATGAAATTTGATGAAAGTAAAGATAGAACTCTCGGTTTGATTTACGGTACCATATCTGTCCCGATTTCCGGGTGGTGGGGAGGTTCGCACGAATTGCAGGAAAGAAGTATTAAGGAAGAAATTGCTCAGAATAATTTTAAGAATAATACTGAGCTTCTTGTCCTGCAGATTGAAAAATCATGGCAGGATTTGAATGATGCGTACAAACAATATCTGTTGAGCAGCCAATCGAAAGAGCAGGCAGAGGAAAATTTTAAGGTGAATGAGGACAGCTACAAAAATGGATTGATAAACGTGTCGGATTTACTCGAAGCACAGGCTTTATTGCAGCAATCTCAGGATCAGTTAACAGATTCAAAGGCAAATTATGTCCTTAAACAAATAACATATTTACAGGTAACCGGCAGATAATAATTCGCTGTCCCTTAAAGTTCTCCTATCAGGAATAGTGGTTATATGGTACTATTAATACCCAATTGCTTCTTTTACTCTTTCCGGATTCATGGGTAGCTGCTTCACTCTGGCACCAATTGCGTCATAAATTGCATTAGCAACTATTGCCCCCATAATTACAATTGCCGGTTCACCGCCTCCTTGTGGATCAGCATTCTTGTTATCTATTATTTCGGTTTCTATTTTTGGCAGCCATGAAAAACGTGGTATGTCATAAGTATCAAAATTTAAGTCAATTATTTCGCCGCCTTTAAAATGGATATCTTCTTTAAGTGTATAACCCAAACCCATTGTAATACTCCCTTCCATCTGAATTTTCGCACCTTCCGGATTTATTGCCAGTCCCATATTCTGGGCACATACAACCTTCTTTACTTTTACTTTGCCGCTGTTTTTATTTACTTCAACTTCGGCAATTGCCGCAACGTATGTGCCTGCATCTATTGCGCAGGCAATTCCATAGCCTCTACCGCTGGGCGATTTAGCTGGTTTCCATCCAAATTTGTCAGCCGCTGCCTTTAGAACAAGGCGCATTTTTTCATCGCTTAAATTTTTTAATCGGAATTCGAGAGGATCAATGCCGGCTTTTGCTGCCATAATATCTATCTGCGATTCTCTCGCAAAAGTATTTGTATTGTTCCCCGGAGCTCTCCATGGTCCGGTAGCAAAAGGATGAACACCTGGTTCTCCCCCCCAATTTGCACCATAAACTGTTGTTTTGGTATTGGGTATATTATAAAATTCTACTGCACCTCTTTCACCGGCATAGTATACACTATAATCCCAAAAAATTATTTTACCTTCTTTGGTTACACCCGACCTTATTTTTACTACAGCGGCTGGGCGGAATGAATCAAAGAAAAATTCTTCTGCCCGGGTCCATGCTACCTGAACCGGTTTTCCGGTTATTTTAGCAAGACGTGCAGCTTCAATTATTTGCAGATTAGTCGATTTACCTCCAAAGCCCCCGCCTAAGAATGGTGGTATTATACGTACATTTTTTTCTGAAATACTAAGCGCTTCTGCAACTGCTTCTTTCGCCCTGAAAGGTGTTTGGGTTGATGCCCATATAGTTACTTTCTTCCCTTCAATATTTGCGACTGCTGCATGGGGTTCCATCGGTGCATGGGCTTTGTAACCATCAAAATAGGTTTCATCAAAAACATTAACCGACTGTTCTTCTCCGCTTTTCAAGTCCCCGTCAGACTTTGCCACTTTACCTTTCGAAGCAGTTTTCAGCAGATGATCAAAAATATTTTTATCTGTAAGATCAGATTTAGGGATATCAAACTTTGCTTTTATTTTTGACAAAGCCGCCTCTGCAACATCGGGGTATTTATGCAGCACTGCAATTAAATCACCTTCCTTAACTACTTGAGCATCCTTAATTTTTTTTACTTCGGAAAGATCAACATCAGTCATTTTAGCACCGTGCGCCGGCGGCCTTAATATTTTTGCATACAACATTCCTGGAAGTTGTATATCCGCCGAATATTTTGCTTTGCCTGTAACTTTTTCTGTTCCATCCCTTCGTAAATTTGATTTACCCATAATTTTGAATTCAGAAGGCTTCTTGATCGTTATTGTTTCCGTAAGCTTCTTTGTTATTCTTTTACCTTTTGCCAGTTGGGCGTATGTTACTTTTTTGTTTTTATTTTTCTTATCGAATACAATACCGTTTTCTGATACAAGGTTATTTACAGGTACTTTAAGTACGTCAGATGCAAGTTGCAGCAGAACCATTCTTCCTTCTGCGCCGGCTTTACGTAAAGGAGGACCAAAAAAGCGGGTGCTCATCGATCCGAATGTACCCATATCCCATGGACAAAGGTCGGTATCTCCCATTACCATATCCACATCATCAAGTGTAACATCAAGTTCATCAGCAAGCATCTGAGCTAAAGATGTTATTACTCCCTGACCCATTTCAATTTTACCCGTAAAGCATGTTACCCTGCCATCTTCTCCTATTTTTAGAAAAGCATTAAAATCGGTGGGCAGACTTTGCTGAGGTCTCTGCTGTGCAAAGACAGACATATCTTTAAGTGTGAAAAGAATAAAAATCCCACCCCCGGCAATTTTAAGAAACTCTCTGCGGTTAATTTGAAAATTCGGCGTATTATCCTTGAAGTCAATATCCATATAATGATCGTCTTTCATTTTAATGCCCTCCTTTCATCTCTTTTGCTGCAGATTGTATTGCTTTGATTATCCTGTTATGCGCACCGCACCTGCACAAATTATCATCCATATTCTCAATAATTTCTTTTTCAGAAGGATCGGGATTTTTCTTCAAAAAAGAATAAGCATTCAATATCATTCCCGGGGTACAGTAACCGCACTGCATGGCATCATGTTCAGTAAAAGCTTTCTGAAGCGGATGCAGCTTGTTGTTTACTGATAATCCTTCTATAGTAACAACTTCTTTACCCTGAATCTCTTTCATTGCCGTTTGGCAGGATCTGACTGCTTCCTGGTTAACAAGAACAGTGCATGCACCACAAAAGCTTTCACCGCATCCATATTTTGTTCCTGTTAAACCCAGATCAGTACGTAAGACCCATAAAAGCTTACGTTCGCTTTCTACCTTCAGCCGTATAGATTTACCGTTTAATGTGAATTGGATTTGTTCGATCATCGCAAATATTCTCCCAAAAATAAAAACGAATAATTATTTTAAGCAGTTCAGGAAAGTTTTATCCCTCTTACTGCTGAAAAATCATTAGATAAAATAATTATAAATATTCGCAGCTCAAAACCCCATCCTCACAAATAATATCTGATATACTCCGTTTTTTCTTATATTATTTAGTGAACATTTAAAGGTACTTTTATGAAATGGCCAAAGAAATACACAAAAAACCTAATATATAAATCTCTGTTAAATACAGAACCTAAAACTGAGGATCAGATAATAAATGCAGCTATAAATTTAGCAGTAAAAAAAGAGCTTTATGAATTTGATTCCGGTCAGAATCTTGAAGTAAATTTAACCTCTCTGGATAGTAAAGATCAGAATCATATTATTGACATGGTTAAAGAGGTTGTTAAAGATTTAACTGAAAATGAATTACTTAGAGTAAATCCGAACAAAACAGTATCATTAACCACAGACGGCATGTCCTATGTTTTAAGTGCCCTGCCCAAAACTTTTTTTTAATTATGTAGCCCTTATCATTATCTAAAAATATAGTCATTCCAAACAACCTTTTTTTCCGTTCCTCCAATCAGCCGGAATAGGATGTCGCATCCTCAAAGCTTCTAACAAATTTATGCTTATTCAAAATTATCCTAATCATCAGAGGGATTCAAGCAGGAAATTTTGAAGAGACTAAAAAGATGATGCTTCTTAAATGAAAACTGTGTATTGAGATAAATATTGACTTTGGGGTCAGAACAGATTACGTTTGCTTGTGATTCTTAACACAAACTGGGAATTATAATTACATAATTAAATGATAAAAATCATCCTACAATAAAATTCAGGACTCATATGAAAAAGTTACTTTTTATTCTTGGAATGTTAAGCATTGGTTTAACTAATAATCATCTGAATGCGCAAACAACTGTAAGCGGAATTATTTCAGCCAACACAACTTGGGCAGCATCCGGCAATCCTTACAATGTTACAGGTAATGTTATGGTAAATACCGGCGTAACTTTAACTATTGAACCCGGTGTTATAGTAAAGTTTGATAAACTAAAGTCATTACAGGTAAATGGTGAGTTAGTAGCTAGGGGAACTAGTAATAATAATATTACTTTTACTTCAAGCAGCACTCCTCCTGCCGCGGGCGATTGGGGTTATATATTTTTCAGCGATGTAAGCACAGACGCTGTTTTTGATGCGCAGGGCAATTACATAAGCGGATCTGTTTTGGAATACTGCATTGTTGAATATGCCGGTAGTGGAACCAATAGCCTGGGTGCTATACAGCTTACAAGTGCCTATCCATTCATCAACTACTGTACAATCAGGAACAACAATATATCTGGAATTTATGCCAGCGGATTAACAGAAGAATTAAAAATTACAAATAATACAATTTCTAATAATACAAGGGCTGCTGACGATATGTTGGGAAACGATGGGGGAGCAGGTATTTATGTTTCCGGCGGAACGGTAACCATCTCAAACAATACATTCAGCAGCAATTCTATTACCTATCATGGAGTAGGTGGCGGTATCTTTACAAAGGACGGCAATCCCATAATCACAAATAATACATTTATTAACAACTCAGCTGCTTATGATGGGGGTGCTCTTTATGTCCAGAACGCAACCGATGCAATCATCACACATAATACCATAATCGGAAATACTGCCCAGGGAACCGGCGGTATCTACACACTCTGGGGCACAGCTACCATCACGGATAACATTATTTACAATAACACAGGCGGCATGGTAATTTATTACGGCGGTGCAACAATCAATAATAACATAATAACCGGAAATATGGCTGGTGATGGTGGTGGTGGCATTCATATAAGGGGTGCTGCAGCAACAATATCAAATAATGTTATCAGCAATAATTCCGTTAGCTCAAACCCATACTACTCATATGGCGGGGGCGGCATTCTTCTTGGTGAGTATTATACAGGCATGTCGGTTATCATTACAAAGAATTCAATCGTCAACAACACCGCAGAAAATGTAGCTGCAGTTGATTATAATATCTCATACAGCGGATCGTATAACGAGAATTTTACTTACAATACCATTGCAGGAAATAAATCAACAAGTTCTGATACCACGTATACAATCAGGATGGCTTATCTTCCTCCCATTCATTATAATAATATTTTTAACAATACAGCTAAGTATGAACTTTATAATACAAATGGAAATTCAACTACTCTGGATGCCAAAAATAACTGGTGGGGTACAACTGTTGATGCGCAGATTGCAGACAAAATTTTTGATTGGATGGAGGATGCAAGCGTTGGTATAGTAAATTACAGCTCATATTTAACAGCCCTTGATACTTCTGCCCCGGTATCGCCGCCGTTAAATGTTACCAAGACAGATTTAGGGGGCGGTCAGATAAAAATTACCTGGAACCCAAATCAGGAAGGAGATGCTGCGGGTTACCATATTTACTATGGTGGATTTAACGGTTATTCTTTCACCCATGTTATCGATGCAGGGAATGTCTCTTCCTATACACTTTCAGGAGTTTCTCTTTCAGATGCAATTGGGGTTACAGCTTATGATAAAAGTTTTAGTGCCGCGAATGAAAACGCCTCTACAATTGTAAACGACAACATGACTAATGGAAATGAAAGCTGGTTTACTTATGCCTCAGCAGTTACAGGCATAACTGACAAGGTAAATCAATTACCACGTGAATACCAATTATCCCAAAACTATCCCAACCCTTTTAATCCAACCACTATAATAAATTATTCAATTGCGAAAGAAGGAAACGTCTCCCTTACCGTTTACAATGTCATCGGAAGTAAAGTAGCTACTATAGTAAATGAAAATAAACCTGCCGGTAATTACTCTGTTCAGTTTAATGGCAGTAACCTTGCAAGCGGAATATATTTGTATAAGCTTGAATCAGGAAATTATAATGCAGCGAAAAAATTCATACTTATGAAATAAGATCGTCAGTATTGTAGCTAAAACTTTCAAGCCGTCAGTTAATTCTGGCGGCTTTTCTTATTAAGCGCAATGCGTGAGTCTGTGGGGGAATCGGAAAGTACCTGCTGCGTATAAAAACAGGCGTACCTTTTGAATATGGATTAATGAAAAACAAGAATAAAGTGGCACAGGAAATGACACATGAATTCCAGAACACATGCAGACGGGATCCCGAATGGTCATATGTTGTTTCTGTAACGTTATTCCTCTCAGACATAAAAAAAGATGCGATGGATTGGCTGGATAATGCTGTTACTAAGGGTTTTTTCAATTACCCGTTATTGCAAAAGGATCCATTTCTTGATAACATCCGGAATGAATATCGGTTCAAGAAACTGATGGAACAGGTGAAGTATAAGTGGGAACATTTTCAGGTATAGCTATTCTCGGAATCTTCCCAAAAGAGAATCAATCGAAAGTTTCCTTAAAGGACTTCATCAGTGTAAAAAAAATAGTTGGTGTCCTGTATTCGACAACCTATCTATGTCGTTTTATTTCTTTTTACAGGTGAAATGGACTTGGTTATGGTAGCACCCTTAATAATTTGCTTTTTGTCTTTTACCTTTGCCAATGAATTCATATAAGCATCTTTTATAAGTTTCTTAATGTATGTTTTGGGAAATCCCTTTTTGTTTTTTACAAGAATGTATCGGTATTGTTTTCCATTCCCAATTAGTATTTTTTTAGGATCAGAAATCTCATTTCCCCAATAAAATCCAAAGTGAACATTTTTGCTTGTTCGCCCTATTGCTATTGAGCAAAAAGTATGACCAACTCGATCTGTCGGTGACCACCCGATAGCTAATGCATTATAATTGTCGTAAATAAGTTCGTTCGTATTTGGATATAGATCCCATACAAACTCTCTTAGCCATAGGGCTAATTTTCTTTCTTCATCATCAAATGCTGAAAGAAACTTAAGAAGTTCTTTCGTCTGGTCCTTGCTCATTTCTCTTTATATAAGATTATTAAGTGCCAAACTAATTCCATCAGCTTAGGTAATTTGTGACAAGGATTATATAATAAATTTGACGTGCTCAGCGTTCCAAAATCCTTCCTGCGGATTATAAAAGAGGGTTGTGCCTTTCTAATCATTCATTAGTTACAAAGAATAATTGAAACTTTAATTCCTAATCACTACATTTAATTGATAGTTCTACAATTATCTCAGGATGAAGATTGAACAGTAAATCGGTTCTGTGGATTATCCTAAAGAATATTTCCTATC
>Ga0182019_10000460_pt1 | contig 20291 bp, 19 predicted proteins | sample 812E2MmetaG_FD_120483 | JGI IMG/M metagenome (GOLD analysis project Ga0182019, IMG submission 120483) | Permafrost microbial communities from Stordalen Mire, Sweden - 812E2M metaG | ecosystem: Environmental > Terrestrial > Soil > Wetlands > Permafrost | place: Sweden: Stordalen | collected...
ATTGTCCAGACGGTAAAATTCAACGCGCCCCCTGAGGCTCTCTACGCCCTGTATACCGATTCGCGGAAACACTCCGAGGCCACGGGGGTCAAGGCGGTCATGAGCACCAAAATCGGAGGGAGCTGCGGGGCCTGGAACGGCGGATTGAAGGGAATCACCCTCGGCGTCGTTCGCAACCGGGTGTTCGTGCAGACCTGGCGCTCCAACGACTGGGGGTCCGATCAGGCCGATTCGGTCCTTGCGTTCTTTTTCGAGAAAGACGGGAAGGGCGGAAAAGTGACAATGGTCCACGCCAACATTCCGGACGAACATTATCCTGGGATCAAGACGGGGTGGACGACGTATTACTGGACGCCGTGGAAAAAATACATTGCGAATCACGGCAACGGGAAAAAGTCGAAAAGCTGACGCGTACTAATCCAGATTTCAATCATTCATCGGAGGGGCGGCAATGACGGAGAAAGAAATGTTCCTGAACAACTGGCAGCGGGAGTTCGGTACGACGCTGAAAATCCTCAAGCAGATGCCTGCAGACAAGGGGAATTTCAAGCCCGCTGCTGACAAGGTGCGGAGTGCGAAGGACCTTGCCACGGTCTTCATACAGGAGCTCGGCGTGGTGGACGGAGTCGTCAAGGGGAAGGTCGAATTCGGGGGCGCACCCCCGTCCTTTGCCAACCTGGGAGAGGTGATCAAGGCTTACGAGGGGAAGCACAGGGAGATGGTCGCGAAGGTACAGGCCATGCCCGAGGCCGACTGGAATACGAAGATTACGATCCCCGTTGGTCCAAAACAGATGGGTGAGGTCCGCCGTGCCGATATGCTCTGGCTGCTGCTGAACGACAGCATTCATCACCGCGGTCAGTTCTCCATCTACCTGAGACTGGTCGGCGCGAAAGTCCCCTCCATCTACGGTCCGTCCGGCGACGAACCCTGGATGTAGTACTCTCGCTTCTGCATTCCGTTTTGTTGAGACAGGCCCTGATCCGGATTTGTCGGATCAGGGCTTTTATTCGCTCAGGGATATCCGGCGGGATTCGGATTATTCTTCGATACATTCTTTTCGGCCTCGTCTCGGAGTTGGAAGGGCTGTGTTGTTCTGTCTGCCCGTGGCTATTTCAGCAGCATGAACATCTTTACCCCGGTGTATGCGGCCGCTTCGAGTCGGTAAAAATAGACTCCGCTGGACAGACCGTCCGCTTTGAATTCCACCGATCTTCTCCCCGCTAACTCCGGGCCGTCAACAAGTGTACGCACCTTCCTTCCGGTCAGGTCGAAAACTGTTAGTCGCACGTGCGTCGTAACGCTCAAATCGTACGTGATCAGTGTCCCGGGGTTGAAAGGATTTGGATAGTTCTGGTACAGCGTGGTTTCGCCGGGCAGTGGTTCGTCGGCCAGCACCATGGCGGTTATGGACGGATGGCTCTCCAATCCACTCGAGTCTACTGAGGTAACCCAGTAGAAGTATTCATAGCCGGACTGCGCACCCCGGTCTGCGAAAGAATTCTCACTGTTGTTTACGGAATCGATACACGCTGCTGTGAAGAAATCGCTCGAGATGCCCCTGTAGATTCTGTACTGCCGGACCGCTGGACTCGTGCTCTGCCCCCACGTAAGCAGCACGTTGGACCGCTGACTTTCGGCAGAAAAATTGGGTGGAATCGGCGGTGCAATGCCGATGTCGAACTGATATACTCGGTGGAGCGCTCCGTCGAGACACCATAAGTAGCCCTGCGCGATCGTAATTCCGGCCGGCATCGGACCCGGAGAGCGGGAGGACCAGAGAGTATTGCCGTTACGGTCGATGTGGAATATTCCCTGCGTACCGTTGTCACAATACCAGAACGTCCCCCTGTCGTAGAACAGGCCCGAGACAGAAGACGAGGGAAGAGTAATGGAGTCGAGGAGCGCACCGTTGGCACTGTCCACCTTGTATACTTTCGCGGCCTGGCCGGGGGGATTGTCCCAGATGGGATTCAACCCGTAGTAGAGATTTGTTCCATCCGCGCCAAGGCCTCCGGGATCGTTGGCCAAAGGGAATGGAATCCAGCCGAGTACAGGGCCTGAGGGCGACATCTTCACGGCACTCATGTGGAAGATCGGATAATTGTCAATGACCCAGAGATTGTGGCCGTCCCACGTAAGCCCGGTAGGGAATGTGTCCGGCGAGTGGACGGAATCCGTCAGTTTGTGCGTCCTACCGTTAAAGCTATAAATCCACTCGCCGTACGGGTAAGGGTTGCCGCCGTAGTTGGCAATGCGAAACGACTGACCGTCAAAGCATAAGCCGGAGGGGGTACTTACGCCGACATCAAACCCGTCGACAATACTGTAGGTGATTCCTCTATCTCCCGCAAAGGCCTGACCATGCGGACATGCACCCGCGATTGCCGCAGTCAGTGCGATGTGCAGAACCGAAAAGGAATGGATTGATCGATGACTCGGACGGGCGACGGCGAACTCAAATGCACACAAGGACCAACTCCTTCTCTGCTTGAATATGACCCGTGCACTGAGGCGATCCGATAGATTCACTTCTTGGCTCTTTGGCAAAGTACACTCTTCCCTTCCTTTCGCGTTTCCATCCCGAATAGATGCTACGGCGATGGATTGAGAGAGTCAATCGTATTCTTTGACATTCCTCCTTCTCCTGATTAGCTTGAGGGAAGCACATCGTCGCGCCCGGTTTGCAGCCGCCCCTCTCGTCCCTGAATCGCCAGCTCCAAACCGGCATGAATTTGTTGACACCGTGTGGGGAGAATTCCCTCTGGTGATATACACAACCCCGGGAGGTAAAACTTCGATGGATCTTCAGCGGCTTTATTTCTTTCGTCGGACGCTCATTGGGCTATTGGTCTTTGTTTTTTGGCAGCAAGTGACTATTGCACAACATGCGGACTCAATTTCCACCGGACAGCGCGTACCGGCAATGCAGTTTCAGCTATTCGGGGGATATGGGGTGAACTATATCGCGGATCGGATGGCATCGGCCTCATTCCGCATCGGCGTCGACGTCTCATTCAGTCATGCCGATTCCTCGGGGAGTACAAACTTGTCTTCACATTCCTCCTACCTGTCGTCGGTTTCATCATCAAGCTCATCGTCTCAGTCCGGCGACGAACCAAACAATAGCTCCACTTCTTATCAGATTTCGGTTTCGGCTCTCTCAATTCATCGGCTCGCGGACTTTGCCTGGAGCTCCCTTGGCGCCGGCGTCGGCGTAATCGTATCCTACTCGTTCGATTGGGCATCCGATCAGGAGAACCAAACCACGCCGGGGATAGCGTTCAGCACGAACACCAACGCGCGGACGATCGAATCATGGGGTGTCGGACCGTTGGTGTTCCTCGGCATCAGCAACCGGATACTGGATCATTTCTGCTTCACTGCCGAACTGAGCCTGGCGGTGACGCACCAATGGACGACGAAAAAATACACCGGAGATTATGAATCGACGTATAGCGGTTCGCCGTCGAGCTACCAAACGAATAGCAGCTCTGAGTCGACGAAGGTTGACGGCTGGTCATTCCAGCTCAGCCGGATACGGATTGGAGTTGAGATAGATCTTTAGCAGACACCGGGGCCTCAATGACAAGCGAAAGACGATGGCGGTCGCGGGGTTGTGTCGAACCCACAACGTGACGGTATGAAGCTGATGCGCGCCGGAATTGCTTCATGGAGCGGCACTGAATGATCCTCCAGTTTCCGATGAACAATAATAGCTGCGTGTGACCTGTCCCCGTCGGATGCTATTCGCCTCCTCCTGATGTAGCCCGTCCCCTGCATAGGCATTTCATCCACCCGGCGTGTCATTCCGTCGGGTTTCCATGGTCATCTCGTTCTTCCCGCCGTATATTCATCATTGTAATTCAGTCCCACGGCCACGGCCCGTGGGGAACCGGATTCCAGGGAGGGCAACAAAGTGAATTCTCTCATAAACACGCAGGAACTCCTGAAAGAGTACACGCTCGGGAAAGTGACTGTCCCCGCGCTCCATAACGTCTCGATGAACATGGACAGGGGTGAATTCGTCTCCATCTGTGGCCCTTCGGGAAGCGGGAAGACGACTCTCCTCAACATGCTCGGGTTCATCGACAGCCCGACTTCGGGAAAGGTCTACTTCAACGGCACCGAGGTGAAATACAACGGCCTTTCCCACCTTCACAAGCTCCGCCTCGAAAAGCTGGGGTTCATATTCCAGACGTTCAACCTCATCCCGGTCCTTTCGGCATACGAGAACGTGGAATATCCACTTCTCCTGACGAAGAAAAGTTCGGCGGAGAGGAAGAAACTCGTCGAGGGGATACTCCGGGAGGTGAAGCTCTGGGAGTGGCGCAAACACAAGCCCAACGAGCTTTCCGGCGGGCAGCGCCAGCGTGTGGCGATTGCACGTGCCCTCGTCAATCACCCCGAGCTTGTCCTTGCCGATGAGCCGACGGCGAATATCGATTCCGCGACGGCGGGGGAGATACTCGACCTGATGCGGACGCTCAATGAAGAGGATAAGGTGACGTTTCTCTTTTCGACGCACGATCCGGTGGTCATGGGATATGCCAGGCGCATCATCCGCCTGCACGACGGCGCCATAGTCAACTGACAGGACGACAGGGAGGCTTTCATGTTTAAATTCATAAAGCTTGCGACAAAGAACGTGTTCAGAAACCGCCGGCGGACGGTCATCACGGGGCTCGTGCTTGTGTTCGGCGCCACCGCGCTCATACTCGCGGGTGGGTTCGTCTCTTTCTCCTTCCGCGCTCTGAGCGAGAGTACAATCCGGGGCCAGCTCGGCCACCTCCAGATCTACAACAAGGACTTCTTTGAGAAGGACGAGGAAAAGCCTCTTGCGCTCGGCCTTGAAAACGTGGACGAGCTGAAGGCGAAGGTCATGTCACAGGAGCACGTCCGGTTTACGATGGCGCGCGTGGAGTTCATGGGACTCCTCTCCAACGGGGAAAAGTCGGCCGTCTTCCTCGGGCGTGGAATCGAGCCGGAGAAAGAAATGGAGCTATCGGGGAACAGGGCGCCTGTGGACTCGGGGAAGTTCCTCGCGGGCGGCGCCACGGGCAGTGGGGACGATGAAGTCGTCGTGGCGCGCGGTCTCGCCAAATCGCTCAAGGCGAGAATCGGCGAGTATCTCACGCTGATGACGACGACCTCCACCGGCGCGCTGAATGCGATGGACGTGAAGGTCGTCGGGATCTACTCCACGGGGGTTCCGGAATACGACGAGCGGGCGCTCATGGTCGATATCCGTACGGCGCAGCAGCTCCTTGTTTCGCACAAAGTGTCGAAGCTCGTCGTGGTCCTTGACGAGACCTCGCACACGCAGGAGGTTGCCACCGCGCTTGCGGCCCGGATGCCTGAAGTGACGCTGAAGCGCTGGGACGAGCTTGCGACCTTCTACAAGGCCGTCGTGCAGCTCTACAGCGCGATATTCGCCTTTCTGGGCGTAATCATATTCGTGATCGTCGTCCTGAGCAGTTCCAATACGATGATGATGTCGATAATGGAACGGACACGGGAAATCGGCACCCAGCTCGCGGTCGGGACTTCCCGGCTCCGCCTCCTCGTGAATTTTCTGTACGAGGGGCTCATGATCGGTGTGTTCGGCGGGCTTCTCGGCCTGCTCATTGCGGCCGGGCTCGCGGAATTAATCGACCATTCAGGTCTCAGGATGCCCCCTCCACCGGGAGGAACAACCGGGTATCCCCTGATCGTCGACCTCGTTCCCGGCGTGTTTGTGGGTGTGTTTCTTCTTATCGTAACGACAACGGTCATATCGACGATCGCGCCCGCGTTCAAGGCGTCCCGGATGAAGATCGTTGATGCGCTCGGCCACGTCTGAAGGGAATGAAACGATGAAAAAGGCATTCGTTGTGTGCGCGATCGGGCTTGTCATGGCGGGGTCCCCGGCAACTGGTTCAGCCCAGGCTGAATCCGCCCCCGCGAGGAAGGGATCGGCCGCGCCGGATCCTGAAGCCCTCCTTGCTCAGTCGGACATGAGCAGGAACGGGTGGGAGTCGTACGAGGTCCTCACGACGATTCGGAACTATATCGACGGCGAGCTGAAAGAGGAGGGGAGCTACGGGACGTCGATCAAGGGGGCCGACAAAACCCTGGTGAAGTTCCTGAACGTGGACGTCAAGGGGCAGTACCTCCTCATGCTGGAAGACGCGATGTGGATATACATGCCGAACACCCGGAAGCCGATTCGGATCACCCCGCTGCAGCGTCTTCTGGGGAACGCCTCCAACGGCGACGTTGCGCGCACGAGGTACGCGGCGGATTACGCGCCGTCATTGAAGGGGGAGGAAACGGTGGACGGCGTTCCGTGCTACATACTCAACCTCGACGCGAAACGGGAAGGGGCGACGTACAACAGGGTGGAGTTGTGGGTGAGAAAAGAGGACTCCCGTCCCAGGAAAGCCGAAATCTACCTGACCTCTGGGAAGCACTACAAGACGATATTCTACGACACGTTTGCTGTCATCCACGACAGGCTCCTCCTCACGCAGATGACGATCTTTGACATGCTGCGCGAAGGAAGCAAGACGACAATGACGTTTTCCGGATATTCTCCGAAGGAGATACCGGAGAAGTACTTCAACAAAGACTACCTGGAGAAGCTTCGATGACTCGTCACTGGGGGGCGGCGCTGGCGCTTTTCTGCTCGGTGCTTCTCGCGCCCGCGGCCGGGGCCCAGCCGCTCCAGTACCGTTTCTCCATGGCGGACGAAGGGACATATTACAGGCTGAATGGCGCGAGTCCCTTTAACCCCGGGAATGCGGTCGTCCCGCAGCCTGAGTGGGGGAATGTGGCGACAACAGGTCTGTACCTCGGCGAAGGGGTCCTATCCACATCTCTCGGCATTACGTCAACATCCAACGACATAGGCAAACCTGACAATGCGTTTGCCGTTCATGAGCTGGCCGTGGATGTGTCGCTCGGCGACGCGCTTGATCTTGTCGCGGGGAAGAAGATACTCAAGTGGGGGACCGGCTACGCGTTCAACCCGACGGGTGTCGTGGAGCCGCAACGCTCCCCGTCTGATCCGACCGACCGGCTCAATCAGAATGACGGCCGGAACCTTCTCTCCCTTACGGCATTCCTCGGGAAGACTTCGATCACGGCCGTTTATCTAAACGACGCCAGTTACGCACACAGGGCATTCCGTTGGGGACAGAACGAGCTCGCCGCGCGCGTGTATACGTTCGTTGGAGGTCTCGATCTCTCGCTCATCGGGCACTACAGGGAGGGTGACAGACTCGAGCTCGGCGCGAACACCTCCTATGTCATAGGCGATGATCTCGAACTGCACGGAGAGATCCTCGGGAAGAAGGGGTCCTCAGCGCTCTATCACACGATACTGACATCCGACAATCCCTCTCAGATATTTGATACCTATCCGTATACCCCCCTGTATGCGGACTCGAAGGAGATCTTCGTGAAACTCCTCCTGGGCGGTCAGTATACGCTTCCGGGGGGAGCCAATATCGCTCTCGAGTACTATCACAATGAAGAGGGGTTGAGCGTCGGGGAATGGAAAAGATGGATGAACTTCGTTAAGTTTCAGGACGCAGTCCAGTCGGGCGCTGTTCCTGTCCCGGCTGCTCTCGTTGCGCCTTCGCGCATGAATCTTCTCTGGTCTCTCCTGACGCTCTCGACACGCGGCACGATGAGGGACTACCTGTTTGCCCGCGTGGCGTACGCGGAAGATACGTGGGGGTGCGAGGTGATCTGTTTCATGAATGCAAACGATCAGAGCGTTGTCGTGATCCCCACTCTGACATGGAAACCTGTCCTATCTCTTTCAATCTATGCAAGATATACCGCCTATGCGGGACGGGACGGCTCGGAGTTCGGTTCTCTATTCTCGACGGAGTCCATGACACTCGGCGTGGGGCTCCAGCTCTAACCGGTTCTGTCCGGATTGTACTGCGCATTGTTGCGGCCGAATTCTGATGACTATGACGCTCTCACCGTTCAAAAAAGACTACGTCCGTACCGCGGGGTTTATTCTTGCCATCACGATCGTTGTCGCCGTTGGGCTCACGTACGAGAATCCGGTCCACTGGCTCGACAACCTTGTGTCTTCATTCGTCTTTTCCGCGTGCATCGGCCTGTCTATTCAGGCGATCGTCAGGCTTCTCTGGACGAGGCTGGCCCGTCTTGAGACCAGGGGTCGGCTGGCCATGCTCTTCGTCGTCTACCTCGTGGCGGGATTCGCGGGGACAGAAATCGGATACCAGATACTCCGCTACGCCTGGTACGGGGGGACGCTCGAGTTCGGCGGCCATTTCAGGTTGCTCTTCCTGAACCTCATCCTCGCGATGGTGTTTGGCAGCGCGGCGGTTGTGTACATGTCTCTCCGTTCCACTGCGGAGCGGATGGCGAAGACACTGAAGGAAAAGGAATTGAACGAGGAGAGGCTCGAGCGGCTGAAAACGCGCGCGGAGCTCGACGCGCTGCAGGCCAAAATCAATCCCCACTTTCTCTTCAACACGCTTAATTCGATAGCGAGCCTGATCTCCGAGAACCCCGCTGCCGCCGAATCGACGGTGGAGAAGCTTTCGGAACTCTTCCGGTACACGCTCCAGCGGAGTGGGAATTCAACAGTAACCCTCAGTGAGGAGCTGGAAATCGTCCGCTCCTATCTCGAGATCGAGAAGGTGAGGTTCGGCGACAGGCTGCAGTTTGACATCCGGGCTGACGGGTCGCTCGACGACCTCCGCATTCCGCCGCTGTTGATACAGCCGCTCGTGGAGAACGCGATAAAGCACGGCATCGCGGAGGAGCCGAAGGGAGGCACTGTCACCGTTGACGTGAAGAAAGACGGCCGGACGTGCATTATCGCAGTGAACGACACGGGGAAGGGTCTGTCCGGCACAGGCGGGGATTCGGGGTTCGGCCTGAAGAGCATCAGGGAGCGCTTGGCCCTTTCATACGGGGAAAACGCGTCCCTCCGCACGGAGGAGGGGAGCGCCCTCATTCAGATCACGATTCCACTCGGGTAAAGGGAACCGATGCGCCTGCGCGCGGTTGTTGTGGACGATGAGGACCTTGCACGCCGTCGGCTCCTCAAGCTCCTCCTGAAATACGGGAACGTTGTCGAAATTGTCGGCGAAGCGGTAAACGGCGAGGACGCCGTCGGGCTTATCTCCTCGCTCAGGCCGGACGTCGTCTTCCTCGACGTTCAGATGCCGGGATGCGACGGGTTCGAGGTCGTCCGGCGGTTGAAGGAAAAGCCGTTTATCGTTTTTGCGACCGCCTATAACGAATATGCGCTCAAGGCGTTCGAGGAGAATTCCGTCGACTATCTCCTTAAACCGGTCGAGCAGAAGCGGCTTGACAGGACAATCGAAAAACTGCGGAAGTTCACGGGGGGGACGGCCTCCGGGGTGAATGAAAACATCGAGAAAATGCTCGCGCGCCTCGCCCCGCCGGGCCTCAGGCGGCTCAAGGTCACGCTCGGCGACAGGATCATACTTGTCGACCTGACGGACGTCGTCTACATTGAGTCGAGAGACAAGTACACCTACCTCCACACGGCGGACCGCGAGTATGTGATCGATGAAACGCTTGCCGACCTGGAAGGAAAGCTCGACGGCTCGGCGTTCGTGAGGATCCACCGCTCCCTGATCGTCAACGTGAAATTCATCAGGGAGATTGTCAGGTGGTTTGCGGGGCGCTACAAGGTGAGACTGAAAGACGCGAAGGAAACGGAGCTCATTGCGGCCCGCAGTTACGCCGGAAACATCCGCCGCCTCTGAACCCTGCTACGCCATCTGTTTCTGGAGCACTACGCCGCGCGTTCGCCTGCGGACTGCCATGAGGTGGTTGACGAGTCCTTCCACGGATTTCTGGAAATCCTCCTCCGTGAACGAGTCGTCGCATGCCTTCGCAAATGACGAATCGACAAGATTCCGTGCAATGTTCTTCAGTCTCTCTCTCGCCTCGTTGTCCATCGCGGACCTCCCTCGGAATTTGTCGAACGTTCTGTAGTTGAAGAGTAGCTGCTGACTTGCGCAGTGAAGCGGTCACCCGGAACGACGGGAAAAACACCCGGGAATTTAGACGATCTCTTTTTCAGATTCAAGCTTTTTCTTGCAATTATTTAATGAGCGTCATCTTCTTCGCTGCGGTGAAGCTCCCTGCAGTCAGCCTGTAGAAGTAAATGCCGCTGCCGACTGTCCGGCCGTTCGAGTTCTTGCCGTCCCACTCCGTTTCCTGCTGACCGGCGGACATCGCACCGTTGACGAGCGTGCGCACTTCCCTGCCGAGCACGTCATAGACGACAAGCTTCACGATCCCGGCCTGCGGGAGCGAGTACTTGATCCTCGTCGAGGGGTTGAAAGGATTCGGATAGTTCTGGTCGAGCCTGTAGCTGCCCTGGACGCTCGAAGGAGCCGTCGTTATCCCATCCGGGACGCCCCCTTCCGACATGTATTTCGTATGGACGAGATTCCAATCAGCCGCGGAGTTGAACGACCCGAGCTTCGTATCGTCCCATATCAGCGCGCCGATCGGAAGTCCGTCGATGACCGAGAGGTGCGTCGACTGGGAGAAGTTCTCCGTCAGATCCGTGAACTTCGTGATGCCCGCCTGACCAGTGGTCATTGCATCGGTCTTCACGCCGCCCGAGATGCCCGGAAGAGTCGTCGGATTGTAATCGCCGTAGATGTAGTGCGTGTTCTGTAGAGCGGCGCCGCCCGCGAAGCGCGTATCACCCCACAGGTTCTGATTCCATACCGCCATCGAATCCACGATGCTGGCGCTGGCGATCCCCGGCGTAACCGTCCCCGGATCCGATGTGCTTGTCCTCTTCTCGATGAACCCGCCGTTCGGAGGCGCAAACGCGTTGAACAACCCTTGTGTGCGCGAGTTCATCCATTCGCACGGGATATTCCTGATTTTCCACGGCCCGGTCCCATCCCCCGCCCAGTTCAGGTACGACGGTATGGTCCCGACCGCCGGCAGTATGTACTTGCTTGAATTGTAATAGCCGCTGATAAGCTGAGGGTCGTAATAGTAAATGTTGTCGGATATATACACCTGCAGATGGTTGAGGGAGAGGAGCGGCGAAAAATGCGTCGAGTCGGTCGGCGACGCCCAGTACTTCGGCTGCGTGAGCAGTCCGTTCACCATGTTGTTCGTGTCGACGTTAATCGTGCTTGTGAAGGATTTCTCCGGATCCTGACCGCTGTTCGTTATGTTCGTATCTTCCCCGACCCAGTTCTGGTTGATGAATATGTTGTTCGTGATGAACATGTGCCGGTGATACGGGGAGAGGAGCCAGTACCTGTGGTTGTCGACGATCGTGCAGTGATTGACGTACATAACGTCCGTCAGCTCGTTCTGCTGGAGGAACGTGAGTCCCGCGGTCGTCGTCGTGACGTTCTCAATCCAGAGCGTGTCGATAGGGTGCTTGCACTGGAACACGCGTGAACCCCACCACTGGCCTCCCTGGAACATGTTGCGGAAATAGGAGTTCGTGATGAAGAATGTCGCGCCGAACGGCCATCCGCCGATCGCGCCCGATTCGTTCGTGCAGTCGAACAGGTCGATGCTCGAAAACTCGAACAGGCAGTTGTTGATACGGAGCGACTGTGCCCGATGCTGTGCTGTGCCGCAGTAGAAGAGCTCGGCATTGAACGACCCGGTCAGCATCTGGGCCTGGTAGTGGATGTTGTCCACAACGATGCTCCCGTACACCGTGTTCGTCCCTTCGGTCGTGGCAGGGGGAACCGGAGAAATGAGGATTACCGGCTTCGTTGTGTGTGTGGGCTGCGCTGGATCGGGGACGCCGCAGATCGTCAGTGTCCCGGTGGGGTTGTAGCAGTAGATCGGCGCGATCTGGTAATAATACTGACCTTCATAGAGAGCGTACACCCGGTCGACGTTCTTTCTCCCGCCGGTTGTCAGCGTGTCCTGGTTGATCGTTGTTTCGAGCGATCCGGCGTTTTCGCCCCCGGCGAGCGTGCCGCCCGGGATATAGATCGTGTCCCCCGCGGCATCGGGATTCTTCGGGACGTACTTCACGAAATTCTTCGGCCCGATCCCCGCATAACCTGCCGTCGCGAATGCGAACAACAGGCAAAGGAACATTTTTGCTTTCATGGCCTCTTCTCCGGTACCAGGGATGCCTTTGCGAAAGGATCGCCTTACAAACCAAGTTACCCCAAGTTGATTGCAATATCAATAATAAGTAAGTTGAACCGGTACCCCGGTTCTTTCTCCCCTCACGTCACCGCTCTACAACACAGGAAAAGGATGCCACATGAGAAAACTTCTCTTCTTGCTCCTCCTTGCCTCCGCGGCCGCGTTCGCCCAGAAATTTGACGGCCTGGCGCCGACGCCGCCGATGGGCTGGAACAGCTGGAACACGTTCGCCGGGAATATCAACGAGCAGCTGATCAAGGGGGTCGCCGATGCCATGATTGCGAACGGCATGCAGAAGGCGGGGTACACGTACATCGTGATCGATGACTGCTGGGAGTCGAAAACCCGTGACAGTGCGGGGAATATCGTCCCGGATCCTGCAAAGTTCCCCGGAGGTTTGAAAGCGCTGGGCGATTATCTCCACGCAAAGGGATTCAAATTCGGGATACACAATTGTGCCGGGACGGAGACGTGTGCGGGGTTCCCGGGAGGGCGCGGCCATGAATACCAGGATGCGCGGAGCTACGCCTCATGGGGCGTCGACTACCTGAAATACGACTGGTGCAACCACGGCACCGCAAACGCGGAGGAGACGTACAAAACGATGCGTGATGCGCTGCATGCCGCGGGCCGTCCCGTGGTCTTCAGTCTCTGCGAGTGGGGGAATAACAAGCCGTGGCTCTGGGCCGAGAACATCGGCCATCTCTGGCGCACAACAGGGGACATCCGGGACTGCTACGACTGCCAGGGGGTCTACGACATGGGTTGGAAGGTCATACTGGACAAGCAGGTGGGCCTCGAGAAATATGCCGGGCCCGATCACTGGAACGATCCGGACATGCTCGAAGTGGGAAACAGGGGGCTCTCCCGGGGAGAAGCCGAAGCGCATTTCAGCCTCTGGTGTATACTCGCCGCGCCCCTTATGGCGGGGAACGACGTGAGGAACATGACGCCGGAGGTCCGGGGCATTCTGACAAACGGTGAGGTCATTGCAATCGACCAGGATCCGCTCGGAAAAGAGGGGTTCCGGTTCATTGAAAACCCCGGGAAGGAGATATGGGCGAAGGAGCTCTCACACGGTGAGTGGGCGGTCTGTCTACTGAACGCCGGCGACAACAAGATGGAGATGCACGTGAACTGGAGCTACCTTTCGTTCCTCAAAGGCACGTACGCCGTTCGCGACATCTGGAACAGGAAGGACATCGGCACGACGAAAGAGGATTTCATCCGTGTCATTCCGCCTCACAGCGTCGTGCTGTTCAGGCTTACGCCGGCTCCCTGAACGTTTGCGGGAGCTCCGCGTCCGCTTGAGCGTGGAGCTTGAATGTGATTTTTCAGACGACATTCCATATCAGGAGGAGCAATGAAAACCGGGACCACCCTTCTCTCCCTCATGACGGCGACTTTTGCGGCCGGCTGCGCGCTGACAATTCCGGCGTCTCAGCTCGCCGCCCAGACCGGCAAGGTGTTTGACGAGCTCACGCTTGACAGTAAGATTCTCAAAGGGGATCGGAAATACGCGATCTATCTTCCACCCGGATACGAGACCTCTCAGCGCCGATACCCCGTCTTGTATCTTCTTCACGGAAGCGGCGACGATCAGACGGGATGGGTGCAATTCGGCGAGGTGGAGCATATTGCAGATAAGGCGATAAACGAGGGGTATGCCACCCCCATGATCATCGTGATGCCTGACGCGAACACCGGTCGACGGGGCTACTGGAACGACATCAGGGGAGAGTGGCGGTACGAAGACTTCTTCTTCCAGGAATTCATCCCGTTCATCGAAAAAACGTACAGGATCAAAGGCGAGAAACACTACAGAGCGGTCGCGGGCCTTTCGATGGGAGGGGAAGGAACGTATCTTTACGGGCTGCATCATCCCGACATGTTCTCATCAGCCTGCCCGTTGAGCGCGGCGACCGGACCGATGACCGTCGCCGATACGTGGACGAGTCTCACCCGGTTCACTCAACCCGCACCCGGCACGCCCCCGGATACTGCAACCATAGAAGCCTATTTCAAAACGCACAGCATACTCTACCTGGTCACGAACATGCCGGAGGACCAGAAGAAGGCGGTCCGGTGGTATATCGACTGCGGGGATGACGATTTTCTGACCGAAGGGAATTGCCTTGTGCATATCGCGATGCACAAGAATAACATACCGCACGAATTCCGGGTCAGGGACGGCGGTCATTCATGGCCGTACTGGCGGGCTGCGCTGCCGGAAGTGATGAAGTTCGTCTCCGACGCCTTTCACCAGTTCTAAGGGAGGGGCCGGTCGGCGTTGGTGAGCGGGAGTCGCCTTGCTATCGGCTGCTCATCGTGAAAAGTCCCGATGCAAAGGCGTACGCCAGCGCCGCAACCGCGGCCAGAAACATCAGCGAGTAGAAAATGTGATTTTGGATTTCTTCCGGCTGATCACCGGATTCTCTGTCTTCCTGCATCATCTCGTGCACCCATGCAAACATAAATGGTTCTCGGGGTACGCCACGTGATTTCATGTGTCTTCTTTCGACGGTGAGTTCGATCTGCCTTAATGCCGGATATCACCGTTGCGAAAGTACGGTTCTCGTGTTACACGAGAGTAAAGCCAGGATGAAGAAATCATTAACTTGGGGGATTGCCTTGCAGGAGGGGATCGTCTCGCGAAGAAACGCGGATAAGAATCAGTTGCGGCTGAGGGGGGTGTCTCGCATGTTCGATGAGTGTCTCACTTCTCGTCTGTTGCGGTATTCCGGCCGCTCCTCCGGGAAATGAAGTTTGTGATGATGATCGAGGCGATAAATACCAGAAAAATCATCGATCCTGTGACGACAAGTCCGGGTTCGATGTCGTTGGCAAAGAGGTAAATAAGAAGGACTGTCAGAAGACCAGTGTTGAGGACCTGCTGCAATATCCGGTGAATTCGCTTCGGGTACTTCGGTGTCAGGCGGAGGGTGGACGATACCACCGAAACTACGATCGACGCTACAATCACCTCTATCAAGTAGCCAATCATTGGATCCTCCTGACTCTGAATTCTTCCGGGTAGGTCGTCCAGCATGTACGGAGAAATGTGGTGCAATGTTTCGGGAAATTCAACTTGCCATGAGGTGTTTTCTGGAGTTGTATGACCTGACCTGAAAGAGTGCCTTATGAAATCACCATGCGCGTCCTCGATATGTCTTGCAATCCTGATCAGTTCATGCCCCGCCCTGTCAACTGCCCAGTGGGTTCAAACCGCCGGTCCGGGGGGTGGAAACGTTGATTGTTTTGCCCAGCGCGGTACGAACGTATTTGCAGGGACAGCCGGCGGCGGGGTGTTCCTCTCCACGAATGCCGGGACGACCTGGAAGGGGGTAAACAGCGGACTGAAAAGCATGAATGCCTACACCCTCGCCGTGAACGGTGTGAATCTCTTTGCCGGGACTGACGGCGGGGTCTTCCTTTCCACCGACGACGGCGCTTCCTGGACGGGACTCGACTCGGGCCTGACTGCTTCCGTCGTCTATGCGCTGCTTGTCAACGGGACGACCCTCATTGCGGGAACATACGGAGGGGGCGTATGCATTTCGACTGACAGCGGGAAGGTGTGGTCCGCCGCAAACGGGGGACTTGCGAACTCCTCGGTCTATTCTCTCGCGCTCTCGGGAACGAATCTCTTTGCCGGGACGGCGGGAGGCGTGTTCCTCTCCACTGACGGCGGGATGACGTGGGCGGCGCGAAACGCCGGGCTGACCGGCTCCTATGTGAGGGCCCTCGCCGTGAGCGGTACGAATCTGTTTGCGGGAACGTACGGTGACGGGGTATATATATCCACGAACACCGGCACCACGTGGACCCAGGTCAACTACGGATTGAGCAACACGTCCGTCTATGCTCTCGCGGTGGACGGCACGTATCTTCTGGCGGGTACGGCGGACGGTGGAGTATTCCGTTCCCCCAACAACGGAACCAACTGGCAGGGTATAAGCTCCGGGCTGGTGGACTCCACCGTCCATTCTCTTGCCGTCCTCCCATCAGGCGTGTTTTCGGGGACCGAAACGGGGGGAGCGTTTCTTTCAACGAACGACGGGACATCATGGAAGGCGGTGAACGCGGGACTGGCGGGCACCAATGTGTGGGCCGTTTGCCCGGCGGGGACCTTTCTGTTTGCAGGGACGAGCGGATCAGGATTATTCTATTCACCGAACGGCGGAGCGACATGGGCACCGTCAAATTCCGGGCTCACGAGCGCCACCGTGTATTCTCTGACGACAAGCACCTCGAGCCTTTTTGCGGGGACGGACGCCGGGGTGTTTCGATCCAATAATATCGGCACAACGTGGACGGCCGTGAATGCCGGTTTGACGGGGAACGTCGTCTATTCCCTGGTAACGAGTGGCGCGAACCTCTTTGCCGGAACGTACGGGGGGGGAGTGTGCTATTCATCGAACAGCGGGACGAGCTGGACAACGATAAACGCGGGCCTGAGGACGGGGTACATCGCGTCACTTGCTGTGATCGGCTCGAACCTGTTTGCAGGAACGGACGGCGCTGGAGCATTTGTGTTTCCGAGCGGCGGGTCGTTTTGGAGTTCCGCCGGCGCCGGTCTGACGAGCTCTACGGTCCTCGCGTTCGCCGCAATCGGATCAAACGTGTTCGCGGGGACTCAGCCGGGGTCGCCGGTGCAGCCCGGCGGAGTGTATCTCTCGACGAACGCCGGGGGGAACTGGACGCCTGTCAGCTCTGGACTTGGCAGTTCAATCGTCCGCGCGCTTGCGGTGAACGGGTCGACCCTGATAGCCGGCACAGCCGCGGGGATCTTTCTCTCCGGCAACAACGGGACGACCTGGTCCCCTGCAAACGACGGGTTGACCTCCATTTCGGTCTATTCGCTCGCCATCATCGGCACGAACCTCTTTGCAGGAACGTTCGGCGGGGGTGTCTACAGGCGACCCCTGTCGGAATTAACGACAGGCATTTCCGTGCCGGCCACGGGTTCGCCCGACGCATTCCGTCTTGAGCAGAACTATCCCAATCCCTTTAATCCCGGCACGGTTATCCGCTACACGCTCCCGGCGAGGGCGCGCGTGAGGTTGACCGTGTACAACAGCCTGGGGCAGAACGTGGCGACCCTCGTGGATGAGGAAACCGAACCGGGTGTTCATGACATCCGGTTCGATGGAAGCGGGCTCGCAAGCGGCATGTACTTCTACAGATTGCAGGCAGGATCACTTGTGGAGTCGAAGAAACTTCTCCTCGTTCGTTGAACCTGCCGTTCATGGCGGGGACGATGGGCATTCTCCGCGGAACGAAATGAATGTGTCAGAAAAGGAGCACGCGCGGGCGCGCCGGAGCGTTGGGTCGGGCTCACGGCGAAGACATTCTCTGCGTTCATGGGCTCGTGTGCAATTTCCTGAGATGTTCCCGGGCATTCGCATTTGCGGGATTTCTCCTGAGTGACTCTTCGTAGAATTGCGCTGCAAGGCGGTACTCACCCTTCTTCAGGTATCCTTCGCCAAGGCTGTCATACGTGCTGTACGAATCCGGAAACACCTCCACGTTGAGCGCGAAGAGAGCGATCGCTGCATCGACATCCCCTTTGTTGAGGTAAACGTAACCGAGCGTGTTGATCTGCCGCTCCGTGAACAGGAGCGTGGCCGGGTCCTTTGCTTTGAGCGCGTGGTAACATTCAATGGCCCGGATTACTCCCGCCGTGTCAATGCACTTCCTGAATTGCGTGTCCATACGCTTCTCGACGCGCCACCTTCTTTCGAGATCGCATTTGAGCCCGGAACAGAAATAAATCCGCTGGTTGTTCTCGTACGGGATACAGTAGGGGTTCCTGAATATGTCTTTCTCCTGGACGGTGGAGAAACCCTCGTGCAGCATTTCCGTGGAGACGCCGAACGCGACGTATGATGATCTGAAGCTGTGCGTGCGCATCGCCTCAAAGTAAAACCAGCCGTGAGTCGATATCGGTTCAGGAAGTCCGTACGCGCTCCGGTAACGGTGGACCGCACTTGCCTCCCCGTAGTTGCCCGTGATGATGCCGGGCTCCCCGTGCTCGCCCGCTGCGCTCGCGTGATAGACTCTGGCGATCGCGCTCACCATTTCCTCCCAACCGAAACGATCGGCGAAGTGCTGCGGCAGTATTCCCTCGGTAATATTGTTCGTCCTGATCCCCGCGTCCACCCCGAGCGCCGATGCATAACGGACAAGCTGTTCAACCGGGAGGACGGGTGCGGCCAGCGGGAGGAGCGGAAGACTCCCCGCGACATACGCCGCGGGAATTCCCGTTCGGAGGATCCTCGCAATCCGAGAAGTCGGCGGAAAATGGCCGAGCCGCTCTTCGATCCAGATTGAGCCGGCGGGGATCAGGACGGCATAGAGGGGGAGCAAGAAGTAGAACGGGGAGTGGAGAAGATAGAATACAAGAAAGAGAATGAGGTAGCACATTCCGAGGAAACGGTGCGTGCGCCACCGGGGTGAGACGAGGAGGACGATGAGACCGGCAAGCCAGACGGGGAACAGCAGAATATTGTTGGGTAATATCTGGTTCCAGAGAAACACGGGGAAGGATGCCCTGTATGCCGTCTCTCCGGTGTATGCCGATGCGAAATCCAGAAAGTACCATCCGTTGTTCGATTGCCACATGAGGAACGGGAGCGCGAAAGGGATCGCAGTGCAACCGGCGATCCAGATCCACCGCCTCCGGAATACGGCCCGCTGGGGGAGAATCAGGAGCGAGAGCGCGATCGCGGGTACGAAAAACACGACTGTCAGTTTGTTGAGAATCCCGATTCCGGTAAGCACGCCGGCGGCTATCCACCATCGGGGGTTTTCCCGTACGGCTTTCACCGCCGCAAAGAGTGCTGCGACGGTAATCAGATTCCCGGCGGAGTCGTATGTGAATATCGAGCCGAAGATCATGAAACCCGAGAAAAGCATGAACGTCCCCGTGAGGACGACCGCATAGACTTTCCCTCCGAGTTCCTTCGTGATGAAGCAGGCCATGCCGACCGTAAGTGCCGAACAGAGCCCGGAGGCAATGTGAACCGCGCGGACGGAATGACCGAGGAGCGTCGTGAACAATCTCAGGTAGAGGGGGGATACCGGGGGCATGTCGAGATTCGAGAAGCTCCATGAATCTCCGATGGCCAGATAGTACAGCTCGTCCCTGTGATACCCGTATACCCGCATCAGCAGCTGGAACGCGAATTCGGTGCAGACAAAGAGCCAGGGGACGATAGATTCGAACGAAGTGGAAAAACGCCGGTGCTCATCCTGAGACGCCATTTCCGTCCAGTGCGGTTGTTCCGGGAGAGTGTTGCGTATGAACATAGCGCGATCGCGCCGGAAAGGCAACTCCCGGCCGGACCAGGCCTCCTCCGGCCGGACCACCGGCACGCAAAAGCGGGCGCATTGGTAGGAATTCCTCCGCGCGACGGCTCCGCCCGGAGTGCGCGTCGGCGAGGTCACAGAATAGTAATACGGGGGTAACACTCGGGTAACACGCTGTGCGTACTTTTGGTCAACTCGAGGGGGACAGACAATGGCTCGCTGCAGAGAATGTTTCGGGCAGGACGTGAAGATAAGCGCAACACCGAGCAGAAGTTCCTTTGTGTTCCAGTGCGTCAATCCCAGGTGCCGCCACACGTACGTGAAGACCCTGGGGCTGGCCGGGGATCTCATCCCGGTGTTCGGGGCGATTCAGAAACGACGGCAGGCCTCCCGTGGCGCCCGCGACTCGGAGGAAGTCCGGTGGCGGGGGGAGGATTCGGAATGAAGGATCCGGACAACCGGGGACGTATGAGCCGCGCCCGTTCAGCATCCGGGAAGGCCGTCCCGGTCAGCCTCGTGATCCTCACGGTTGTTTTTCTTGCGGGAATGGTTATCTCGCTGTTCGGTTATGCGCAGGACCGGGCGGTGCTCCTTTACATCGGGATGGGTATGACGATTGTCGGGGGGGTCTTCTGGGTTCTCAGGATTTCTGTCTGGGGGAATAATTCGTGAGACGAGTTGACTACGTGATTCCGGACCTGTTTATTACCTGATGCGCACTCTTCAGGGATCCGGCATGGGAGGGCGGGCTAAACGCCTCCTGTCCGACAACCGGTCGTTTCTCGTTCCACTGGGTCTTTTTGTTCTCCTCTCAATCGCCCTTC
>Ga0182019_10000461_pt1 | contig 20259 bp, 23 predicted proteins | sample 812E2MmetaG_FD_120483 | JGI IMG/M metagenome (GOLD analysis project Ga0182019, IMG submission 120483) | Permafrost microbial communities from Stordalen Mire, Sweden - 812E2M metaG | ecosystem: Environmental > Terrestrial > Soil > Wetlands > Permafrost | place: Sweden: Stordalen | collected...
ACAACCAGATAGTCAAGTGATCCCCAGTGCACTTCTGAGAGAAACTGCTCGATTGCTCTCATTTTCATCGGACCCCGCCAGATAACCGGTGTGCTTGTGTCCGGCAGGAGGAATGCGATCGACATGACCGCGAGGTTTCCTGTTACATGGATGGGTTCCATTCCATTCGCGAACGCAACCGCTCGTTCGCCTTCAATGCCCAGCATCTTGGGGATATTGGGACCATGGAAGTCCAGATCGAGCAGGCCTACATTTTTGCCATGGTTCGCAAGGGCGAATGCAAGATTTACCGAAACCGTGGATTTTCCTACCCCGCCCTTCCCGCTGAGTACGAGAATGACGTGTTTCACCTCGATCTTTGCTTTTTGGGGCAGTCCTTTTGGCTCGCTGTGTGGTTGGGTGGATGAACGGGTGTCACCTTTTTCATCACCGGTCCTCTTCGCATTCAGGGGTTTGTCGTCCATATAATCGTCTCATGGCTTCTCATGCAGGGAGCCCAGTTACCCATGGAACCGGGTTTACTTAAACGTTGGTGAACGGACAAAAGGGCCAACGTCATGGGGGAGAACACTAACCACGGGCGCTTCTGGCGACGGCAGCAATTATTTAATATGGGTAATGAAGACAAATAAACAAATTTTTTGCGAGAAGGAACAGATGCTTGCACACGGAGTGTCTGCTACAGTAGAAGCATTAATGGAAGGATTGAAGGTGAAAAACCATAGTGCATACTTGCCGGCCAAAACACTGACAGAAACACCCTTTGTGCAAACACCGTCTGCAAAATTCAGGGAATACCTTCACCTTCAGCTGTTCGCCGCCTTTCGTTCCCATGAATATAAAAAACGGGAACGAACACAGGTTTTATGAGAGCGAATCCAACAAAACCAAGGGTCACTTACCGAGCTCATTCGGCAGTTCAACTCCGGGATCTATGAACGGCTGTACTAAGCCGGGATAAAAAAGGAGCAAAAGCGATCGTGCAGAAAGGGAAGTGTACATATTATTTCTGGAGAGCCAGTAAATCTTCAACCGTGTCCTTCATAAAGGCATGAGAATCATAAACACCCTGGTTGTAAAATTCCGGTGCCAGTTCTTCTATGATGAAGTCCAACATCAGACCTGCGGCCAAATCACCGATCTCTTCTTCCCTTCCTTTTAAAAAATAATTTTTTATAGCAGATACCATATCGTCCCTTTTTTCCTTTGTCACTTTGATGGCGGTGTCATTTCTCATACAATACATCCCTTTTAAAATTGTATAAAATTTTCCAGATTCTTCTTAAACAAGGTCACGATGCCCGCACTTTTTATTATTCTTCTGCCAAAACAAACAGCCTCACCGTGAAGTAAACCAAGGTTTGATTAACATGGTGATGGTGAAGGCTTTTTGCATTCCTGTCGCTTTATCACTATCTTACCATCTCCGGCACCGGTGAATAGTATCATTGCAGCAGATAATACAGCACCTGGGCCCCCGCCGTTTTTGCGCAAAATATGAGAAATTCAGGCAGTATTCCAGTGCTCCATTTTGATTGTTTTATTGTATAGCAATAAACCGGTAAGCTCCCGCCGGTATCAAAATCTCAAACCTCGCACCTTTACCCGGCTCACCGGTTTCCCGGATCGTCATACCGGTAATTCTCAGGATAGTCCGGGAAAGGAATAGCCCAAAGCCGGTATGCCTGAAAAACTTGCGCTGGAAAATTGCCTCCTTATATTCAGCGGGAATACCTTCCCCATTGTCCTGGTATGCCACAACAAGTCCTTCGTCCAGTATACTATAGGAGAATTCGATGTTTGTAATAGTTTTACCGTGCCGGAGAGCGTTTTCAAGAAGCGTGTAGAAGACCTTTTCAAGCATGGGATCTGCATAGATCTCAAGATTATCAAAGTGCACAATAAGGTTCGCGGAGGAAAGCGGAAGATTCGCAGCATTGGACAGTATGATTTTTTTGAGATCAAACCATTGCGGGGAATGAACCCCGATCTCCTGGTAATCCTTAGTGAACAGGATCTGGGTTTTGATGTTCTGGGCAGCCTGTATTTCCTTATCGATAAATTCCTGGAGGGAAGGATCGGGATATGACCTCTTCATCAGTTCGAGATACCCCAGAATCGCGGTGAGCTGGTTGAGGATGTCGTGCCGGGTTACACTGTTTAACAGGTTCAGCTTATCGTTGGTTCGTGTAAGGGCTTCTGCATAGCGTGTTACCTCAGAAGAATATTGCTCCATCACCGCTTCAGTTTCCTTGCGTTCAGTAATATCGATGTGCGACGCGACACTCCTCGTTGTGCCGGGCAACATATCGATAGTCACCAGGATGTTGCGTATATCCCCCGCTTTTGTGATAAGCCGGAACTCGTATTGTTTGAGAGATTTTTCCGGCTTTTGCCGGCGTAGCCGGTGTTGTTCGATCATTTTTTCAAGATCGTCTTTGAATACGAATGCGGTCCAGGACATCCCATGGTCAATATCTTCCTGGGAATAACCGGTCAACCGGAAGAACTCGTTATTGGCAAAATCAATCATAGTATCTTCTTTTATGACGATCATTGCGGTTCCGGTGCTTTCAAATACCGTCCGGTACCGGCTTTCGCTCTCTCTTATCGTCGCTTCTGATGCTGCAAGAATCTGCCTCTCGCGTTCATTCCGTTGCAGTACATAGAATAAAATCAGCAGGAGAAAAACAAGAAGGAGCATTGCTATGACTGCGGGGGCGCTGGCCTTGATAATCTCTATATTCCAATCCCTGGCATCAACGTCTGCTCCCAGGACAGCGATAACCTTCCCGGTTGTTGTATCGGTGATGGGAATGAAACCGCTCACCCATGTGCCCCAACGATCCGTTGCAGGTCCCTCGGTCGTTTCCATTCCTGATGAAAAGGTATTCAACAGGGTTGCTGATGCTTCAGAATAAACTTGTCCGGGGGGCGAGTAATCTTCTGATCCCGGGGGTTCTGAATCCACATAGAAAAAGACCGTCCCATCCGGCCGCTGTCCCATGAGGTAAATAAACCGGGTCTCCAGTGTCCGGGAGCGGATTTGTATCAGTTGGTTTTTTATGGTCAGGTAATTTGACGATCCAAGGTCAGATTCAGATCCTGTCAACCCTTTTACATACTCTGAAGTGATACCCCGTTCAAAAAGATGAGTTTATGTGAGCAGATCAGTGCGCAGGAGGCTGTCCTCTCGTTGAACTGTCCATAGGGTCAACGCCATACCACCGGCGACTATGACGATAATCGCGAGGACCAGCCATCTGTTGAAATTGCGAATCATTTGTATGTCTACCAATGGATCCCTGTATCGTATCAACTACTGCCCGTAAAAGGCCGGTATTTGTGCCGATACCAAAAAGATCGCCAAATTCTTCATAAGATATTAGCATTTTGAAATAATTATATTTCGAAATCATTTTGGTGCAAACCCTGCAGCGAGCCGGCGGGCAAAGGTGTACGTACCACATCTCAATAGTGTACCCGGAAAAAACAGGGGTGAGCCGGTGAGCTGAACAGAAAAGAGCTGGCCGGGCAGATTACAGAGGAGACGAATAGTCCCGACGGATTATCATGAGTATGAAAATTAATCCCGCCGTTCAGTTTTACCTTCCTGCTTTGCACAATTTCTTTGTCATCTCATCGGGCTCAGCGAACGGCTGTTTTTCAATAAGGGTGCATCTGAAAATGGCTAAATACCTGAACGCATGTATTGTTACAATTATCAGGTGATTGAAGACCATTCTTATGAAGCAGGATGTTTAAGGATGAGACAGGAAAATGTAACGTATTTTACCGAAAGGGAAGAGGAGTTTGCAAATCTCCTGATAAAAATCGGCATCAGGAAAAATATTGCCAGGGTCCTGGTGTTTTTTGCAAAAACACCGGAAACAACATCACGTGTCCTTGAACGTAGTACAGGTATGCGCCAGTCTGAAGTGAGCATAACAATACGGTACCTGATGGACCAGGGCTGGATTAAATTTCGGGAAAGCCCCTCCGAAAAAGGCCGTCCGCATAAAAGTTATTCACTGGCAGTACCAATCAAAGAAATTATTGCAGCAATTGAAAAGTCTAAGAAAAATGAAGCAAACAACCTGCTTGCTCTTCTCAACAAAATGAGAAATTATTTCTGAAATATCCTGTATACCACTCAGGCATTTTTTTTACTCTTTCCCTCATTATTTTTGACATTTGTTGGAAAAAACAACCCTCATAGTAAGGTTCTGTCTGGGTTCGTAGTCGGACAGATAAAATATGAGGCAAAATTTAACCCGGTTAAAGGGGCTATATATGCACTATATGATATGAAAAACCTGCCTTATTTTGGCAAAAAGAGTGATTTATGACGTATTCTCTATAAGAGCCGAAAAGAGTTGGTTTGAGGGACTTTTTATACACGATAGTGAATCGTTATCCAAATCGGAGCCTGAATGGGGCTTATTCATCTCGGGTTCAGGCACAAAATATCCCCGCCTCTCAAAAACAGAATAAACGGGAAAAAATCCTCTTAATCTGCCGGCGTAGTGCTGAATCTCTCTGCAGAAATCTCATCAGGGAAACCCCGGACCGGTTTTATATCTCAGGAATGCTGACTATTAAAAAGGTTGACTGTCCCGACCGGTATACAAGAGAACCGAATGATGGAGTGAGAGGTTAATAATTTTAATTATTTTTACGTCCATTATACCGGAGCATATACTTTTTTTTCAAACATCCCAGGAGTTACGACGGTGTAATGGTTCCGGCACTGGCGGCAGGTAGCACCCCGTGTTTCCCGGTAAGACTCTTTGGGAGTTTTGTTTATAATTGAGTTGTCATGGTGACAGGAAGGACAGGTAAACTTGATAACGTATCCGGTTCGTGTCCCTGTAACATCTTGGGTTAAAGCTAATTTTGTCATTCTATCGTTCTTCATGGTATTTGTCACACCGGATTGAAACACATCTCAATCTGGCTTGTTAATCATTCAATACTAAACAAAGAGGATTTCGCAGGGAAAGAGGGGCGGCGGACCGCATTTTCCTGGCGATCCAACGGGATCAGCTGTAGTGCCAAAATCGTTTGTGATTATACTAGCATTGGTTGTCTGGCTGTATAGTAGTATGGGAGGAACCAGGCTTTATTCTCAGGAATATGTTCAACGGGATACAACCAGTTCATGGATATTCCATCGCAAAAAAAGTGTCCTTAAAAATTCGGTACTACGGTCAGAACCGGGGGTTTGACGCAGCACGAATTGCAAAATTGCCTGCATGTGAAAATGCAGAGTACCAAACGATAATATGCAATTACAGTAAATCTATTGCACTACTTTCCGGATTTTACCACCCATGATATCCGTATTATATGTTGATGATGAAGAGGGTCTGCTCGAGCTTGGCAAACTTTTTTTAGAGAAATCCGGCCAGTTCCGTGTTGACACCGTGACATCGGCCGATGAAGCACTGCGGATATTAAAATCAACGTCGTATGACGCGATTGTATCCGATTACCAGATGCCGGATATGGATGGAATTGCCCTCTTAAAGGCGATCCGGACCGAATTTTCTGATCTTCCTTTCATCATCTTCACGGGAAAAGGAAGGGAAGAGGTTGTAATCGAGGCATTTGAGAATGGTGCTGATTTTTACCTCCAGAAAGGAGGACAACCAAGACCCCAGTTTTTGGAACTCGGGCATAAGATCACGGCAGCTGTCCGCCGCAGGAAGGCAGAGAAAGCATTGCTGGAGAGTGAAAACCGCTACCGGAATGTTGTCGAAGACCAGACAGAATTTATATCGCGGTTTCTTCCGGATGGAACTCACATATTTGTAAATGAGGCATACTTCCGGTATTTCAATAAAAAGAGGAAGGATATTCTGGGGAAAAAATTCAAACCCGATATCCCCAGAGAGGATCGGCGCATCGTAACCGAACATTTTAACTCGCTGACAAAGGAACACCCGATTGGCATCCTCGAGCACCGTATCCTGTTGCCGGATGGCCGGACCCGCTGGCAGCAATGGAGTGACCGTGCGATTTTCAGCGATAACGGCACGCTTATTGAATACCAGTCAGTAGGCCGCGATATCACCGAAAGGAAACGTGCCGAAGAAGAGCTCCACATAAAAAATGATGAACTTCATGCTGCGTATGAACAGATCGCTGCGACGGAGGAAGTGCTGCGAAATAACTATAATGAACTGGACAAAAAAGAGCAGAAACTGAGGGAAAGCGAAGAAAGTTACCGCTCTCTTGCAGAGGCATCCCACGATTTGATCTTCATGATCGATGCTGATGACCGGGTCATCTATGTAAACAGCTATGCTGCTTCAGTATTGGGCAAACCTGCTTCGGCTATCATTGGCAAGACCCGCTCATCCCACTTTCCTCCGGAAATGGCACACCGGCAGGAAGATCCATTACACCGGGTCTTCCAGTCAGGTACACCGTCACGGAGCGATGGTGCGATGATGGCCGGAGAAGAGCCTCGCTGGTTCGACCATTTCCTCATGCCGGTCAAAGACAAGGAGGGCAATGTGCAGGCTGTTGTCGGCGTTTCGCGTGACATCACCGATCGTAAGAACATGGAAGAAATATTAAAACAATCGGAAAACCGGTTTTCCAATATTATCAACAATCTTCCGGATGCAACCCTGGTGATTGACCCGAACGGTAAAGTCATAGCCTGGAATAAGGCAATTGAAGAGATGACCGGGGTTTCAGCTCAAGATATGACAGGAAAGGGGAATTTTGAGTACGCAATACCGTTCTATGGTACGAGAAGGCCGCTCCTTATTGACCTGATTTTTAAAACAGATATCGAAATAGCTAATCATTATTCTGGCGTGATCCGTGAGAAGCAGAATGTCCTGATTGCGGAAACATCCCTGCAACATCTGAAAGGAAAACGATCCACATTGTGGACAAAGGCATCACCGCTCTATGATGACCAGGAAAATGTAGTTGGTGCGATCGAATCTTTCCGGGATATTACCGACGTTAAAAAGGAACAGGATCCTTTTACTGATTCATGATATCCTTTACAACAACAGAGCCGCTTTTCCCATTGTGGAGAAGGTAAAAGATCAACCGATCCTGGTCTTTTTTTATGGTACAAAGAAAACCACAGACCGTCAAAAAATCAGGCACCGGGAGTCTTAAAACATAGTTTGGATCCGGACACACCTTGACCCCGACCCGGGAAATATCTCTCAACAGGCCTTCCTTCATTTTTTTTTGCATCACGTGGTTGCTTTACACCAGGTGTAAAAAGCGGCGAGGGAGAGACAAAAGGAGATGTAATTTTATTGCACTTCACCAGTCAGGATACTGGTATCATCACTTCCTGTCCCCCGGCAAAGTCCAGCAGGGGTGTAATGGAAAAAAACACCCCCATCAGAAAGGACCCGCTCTCAGGATGTACCTCTCAATAATCCTGAACAAAAAAAGAGAATACGGAGATCAGGACACGGCAGTTAACACAGGATCCGTCTGGGTATATGCGACGAAGAAGATTGCTGCGAGAAGGACCAGGAGAATCAGCGGGATCACCACGGCAAGGATGACAGCTCCCAGTGCCCGGGCACTTGAGATACCCTGGAGTTCGCGGACTCCCAGGAAGGTTAGGACAAGGGACCAGATCACTGCAAGCATCCCGACGAGGGGGATCCAACCCAGCAGGAGAGCAGGGGTTTCCCCGAATGCTAGTGCCTTGAGGGTCTCACGGTAACCGTTCCTGCCACCGAACAGATACACCCAGAGATGCAGCCAGGCTGCCCCGATGAACAAAAAAACCAGTCCGGCGATGATCATCATGACCGCAATAAGAACAATCCCGAATCCCGAGAGCATTCCTGTCCCGGGCAAGCCATAAATGCCGGTAAACCACGTCAACGGCAGGGTAACCAGCATTACGGGGACGGATAAAATGGCGTAGACAATCACAAGGACGAGGAAATATACGAGGGTGTCACCATAGTCGGTATCCTTCACTTTCCGGAAGGTTTCCACCGGCGAGAGAAAAAAACCCTTTATGAGCTCAATATACTCCATACGTTTTGTGTTGCCCTGGCGGGACTTAAACATATTTTTTCAGCGTATTTTCTGGTTTTCATTATGGGAAGAGGGCACATCCAATGAGCTTTTAAGGGACTGGCCCCCGGGTTTCAGGGACCATACAATTCCGGTAAACGCGACAAAGAGCCTGGGGAGTCTTAGCAAAAGAATATCACTTTACGCCATCCCAAGGATATCCTTTGAAGGAACAAAGGAGCCGGCATGCCCGGCGATGATCTTTCCCCCCACGAGATTGTTATATCGGGTGAAAAACACTGCTTCCCGTCGCAGTGTCTGTGCTTCATGCACGTTTCCTCAGGCCCCTAGCTCCTGGTGTCGTGGTCAAAAAATGACCGTCCTGGTTGCAGGTTTTGGACAAGGGGTGAACTTTATACATTGTCCCGCACAATGAGGACTTGATCAGACAGGAACTATTCTGTCAGGGAACGGAGTTGAAAACAGAAATGACAACCCGGAAAAAAACAAACGAACACGAGATACCGAATCTTTCCGACCTGGAGGCAGAAAACATAGTGACCCGCAAAAAGGGAAACGAACACGAGATACCGATCATTACCGATCTGGAGGCGGAGAACACAATAACCCGCAAAAAAGGAAAAGATCTCGAGAAACTGACCATTTCAGGATTGGCAGCTGAAAACAAGGACCGGCATCCAAAAAGTAAAGGATGACCCGGAGGATGCTTTCGGAACACCGGCAACCCTGGATGAAGGGAATATCAGAAAGAATCAGATGGGCAGGTACCTGGAATTATTCGTGAATAGAGATTTTCACAGAACCCCGAACGTATGGTATCATCATCCAGAGCGTTTGCAGGATTGGATCGGCGGTTTACCCGGGCGGGATGGGGGGGGTTGCTGCACAGGGAACAGCGGGAACTTCAGCCAACGCGGCAAAAAGCGGACCTGGAGGGTGAAGTCTGTTCGACTGCCTGTCTGCAGCCTTAACCGGTTTTAAAGTAAGGGACAGTACCGGGCTGCGGATGCTTCTCAGGCAGGTCCGGAGCAGCGGAACCCTTCATTCCATCCCTATCATTGCGCCATACCGGGTATACACCTCTTTGACCAGCTCGCCCGCCTTCGGGTTAGCCCAATCATGCATCCATTCCGACACCAGCGACTCAAGCGTAATGGGAATCACCCCGGCCTGGAGCATACGTTCGATGCCGAACCGGTGAGCGTCCTGTGTGGAATCACCGGCTGCATCCATGAGCCCGTACACTTCATATCCTTCTCTCAAGGCATGAAGTGCGGTATAGGTAAAGCACATACTGGTCCACAATCCCGAAACTACCAGTTTCCTCCTGCCCGTCTTTTTAAAAGCATTCCAAGTCCTTTCATCTTCAAATGCGTCAAAGCTGGGTATTTTCCGCCCGAATGCTTCCTGGCCGGGGAACAACTGAGTAATTTCAGGAATAAATTTCCCAAGCTTTTCGGGATTAATTGCCGATAAAACGACCGGGATCCCCAGGATACCTGCAGCTTTTGCTGCGCAGATCGCTGCATTTTTAATGATCGTTTTATCGCCGGAAGCAACCCCCTTGAACATGCCGGACTGGTAATCCACCAGGACCAGTACGCTATTCCTATCGGTCAGCAGTTCCAGTTTTCCCGCATTCGTAGTTGTCATGTAATGCCTTCCTGATATCAGCTGAATAATCCATCACTCGTTCAATATAAACATATGTGAACAGGGCCGGGTGCACCGGAAGTTGTCCGGGGATTCGGACAGGTCGGTACACGCAGGCGACTTCTCCCTGTAATGACCTGATTTCACACCGGAGAATGAGAAAAAAGCCCCTCCTTTTTTTTAGGTAGATACCGGCACAGTATCTCCCACTCAATAATATGGGGCCGCACTGGACTCCGTTTGACACTCTCCCGGGGTTATTTGTGTCTTTTTTACGAAATGCCGTGTCCTTGTTTTGAATCGTTCATCTCACACTCTGTCTGGCATATTTCCCTCCAAACTGAACCCGAAAATAGGTCTCTTCGGACCTCTTTCCAGGCAAAAAGGGGGTGCAATGGATTTGTGGAGAGGAGGGAAAAGAAGGGCAGTTATGGTGTCCGTTGTCATACCGGAAAACAGGTGGGTGCGACGATGGAGAGAGTCTGACGCTCAACGGGGCTGTCGCCCCACGCCGCGTGGGCTTCTCGGAAAGGTTGGACTGCTCTCTTATATCCGCCGCAGGAGCGATTGAAATCTCATTGGCAAAACTGGTTGAGAGTGCCATGATATTAAGGTTTGAACAACAACTCCCGTAGATAGTTCGTGGAGATGAAAAAACATGAACGGAAAATTTAAGGAAATGACAGAGAAGCTCCCCGGCTGGCTGGACAGGTTGCAAAAATCTCCCTCTTTTACAAGAGATGAAATAAAAAAAGTACCAAACCAGGGAATTTATGTTTTTTACGATGAGAAGAACCGCCCATTGTATGTCGGCAGGTCAGACAGGATGAGAACACACCTGTTTGAAAACAGCCGTCCCGGTTCCGGGAATACCTCAGGTACCTTTGCCTTTATACTGGCGACCGAAAAACTGAAAAAAACAGAGACCGGCAATACCAAATCCCGGAATAATGTTGAGCTGGAAAAAGATTTTTCGGAAAAATATGAACAGGCAAAGGCCGATGTTGCGAAAATGCGGATCCGGGTCACGGAAATACTCGAACCGGCAGAGCGGGCTTTGTTTGAGATCTATGCTGCCCTTGAACTGAATACACCGTATAATGCCTGGGAAACTTATTGATCCCATCCTTTTTGCCAGTTATCCCACCCCATCACCTTACGATCCCCTATAGTATCCGGACACATCACTGGTCAGGTTTATTCCGTCCGGATTTTTCATAAATCCTATATTCCCGGAACATCAACCGGGAGATATGAACCTCAGCTGCCAGGACCCGGCACTTGTTATCGTCATCCTCTGGGGAATTGCTATCTTCACGACTGCTTTCCTCTTCAGGGACAGCCCGAACCTTACATACGGCATCGTCATCCAGGGTGTTTGTATGATCGGATCGGCGGTTTATCTGAGGGAGAGGGGCGTCGGTTGTAGAACGGGTTGACGGAAAACCGGGGAAATACGGATTCCCGGATCAGGTATCATTAGGTGACGAAATCAACGGTACATCGGTTCTTCCGGTGTGGATATCAGGTTAATCGCGCGGGGATTTTGGAGTTTTCCCAACCTAACTCGCATTCATCGGGGTTGATCTGCAGATCTGTTTACTATCGTTGGGCGCAGGATTTTCCCGGCATAATCCGGTACGCCACTTTTTTTAGAATTCAGGGGACGTATACCGGTGTGAAATTAATTCGATACGCTTTTAATTTGATAATTCTTTTTAATCCACTATGAATCTCAGAAAAGGAACCCTTATTCTGGCAGGGATCGTCATCCTTGCGGTCCTGGTAGCAGGATGCACATCGGGCAACCCCTCGACTGCAACTCCGACCACAACGACAGTAACACTGGCGGCAGGAGGACCTGTAAGCACCGCAGCCCCGGCGGTACAGATTACCCCGGAGTGCCCGGACAAGTACGGAAAAGGCGTCTGGGACTATGCATGGGATACGCGGTGGCTGGGCTATGCAGGCAACCATGATATCAGGGATATCGCAAATGGGAAAGCGGGCGAACCGGACTCATGGAACGGCATCAACGCACCTCAGGCGACGGATGTAACGATGACCCAGGTCTGCCGTAATGTAACCGGGACGATCGCGTTCTCAAAAGATCCGGTGTGCACCGGAACATTCACCGCCACTATTGAAAAGAACCAACTCACCGGAGTATGGACAACAACCGGTTGTCAACCCGAGGATGCCGGATCTGACGGAATATTCTCCGTGATTATGGCAGACGACAACATGACCTGGACCGGAAAACTGATCAGTAACAATGACCCATACAAAAACCACGACGAATTTCCCCCTGACTGGGCGGGCAGGCGGATATAATCCCTCGTAGCGTTAGGGTAAAACCGGGCTTACGTATCCTGGAAATAAAACGATTCACTTTTTCATAAATTTCCGCATTTTTAATGGTGATGTACAGAATTTGACCTGTATCCTTCGATTGGTAGACAGCAGGCAGGAAAAAACTCTTACCCACGTGAGCAAAGACCCCCCCAATATCATCAGGTTGTCGTAGTAAAACCAGTGCCGGATGAATGCACGTTGAACATTGACAACCATGCAACGAAAAAAGCCGCGAAAAAAATAGTTAAACTTACTATAAGCGGCCAAATATGAAGGTGACAACTGCAACGATAATGAAGATAATCACAAATATCTTCGCTATTTCCATCGTGAACCCGGCGATCCCTCGTGCACCAACTATGTAGAACACCAAAGCCAGGATAAGGAATACTACAGCGAGCCAGATTAAATCCATGTTTTTCACCTCGTACGATTATTTCTTTTTAAATTTTGATTCGGTCTCGTGCGCCGCAATTTTAGCATCAGCAACGGCTTTATGGGCCCCGATTTTTATATCGTCTGATGTTTTGTTTGCTTTCGCATCGGCAACGGCCCCGTGTTTCGCGATTCTGGCATCAGAAACAACCTTGTGGGCGTCCATTTTGATATCATCCGATGCTTTGTGTGCTTTGTTCCCTGCATCCTTGAGAGTGTTATGAACTGCGACACTTGCATCGTCGTATGCTGCATGCGCATTCACGCGTGCGTCATCGATAGCTTTGCTTGCCTTTACTTTCAGATCATCTTTCATGGTTGTTTTCAACTCCTTTCCCCGGCATGATTTTTTGTGAAATTATCATGATATATAATATTTTTACTATCCATACCAGAGTAAATCATCATAGATCTGGTGAATATATACATCATACGTCCTGTTTCAAAATCTGTTACAAAATCTGCAAGATACTACCTCATTTCGCTCATCCGGTCGATAAGGGGAAATATTTGTGCGGTACTGGCAGTACACTGACAGATGAAGCCCATCAGCATCCCCTTCTGCTCCTGACAGGTATGCCCGGCCATGATTAATCGGGGGAGCCGGATTTGTATGGGAGGTACATCTTCCGCCGGTAGTCAAATAATAAAAAGGTCCTTTTGGCGATAATGAAAAATATTTAAAAAAAAGGAGTTTGCCAGATCCCGGCGGGCCTTTCCATTACGATGATTTGGATAACAGAAATACGACTCCTATTCCTATAGCGATCAGTCCTGCTAAAATAACTACTACTTTCAACAAAAAAACAGAGATAACAATGAGTACTGCGCCTGCAACCAATACAAGTCCAAGAATAATCGCACCCAATCCAAGCCAGAGGTTCATAAATCAATCATCTCCTGAATGATGAAAGAATACCACTCTTGTGCTATTTACAGGTTGTTATCAATCGCTGGTTACCTGAGGTGTTCGCTCCCGGGGGACTCCGAAAAGGTATTCTGAGGGATTGACAATACCTAGATATCGGACTGGAATACCCTCAAAACATAAGGGAGGTCCTGAAACTAAAAGAAAAATCCTGATTACTTCAATCCCGCATTATTTCAGTGCCAGAAGTCTGAAAGTGATACAGGGAAAAAGGGAATGTATCAATATTTGGAAAAGTAGTGAGACCCCCGGGGAATGGACCTCTGAAGCCGGGGGGTTCCACTCTGGCAAGGAAATTCAGGGCTCTTACTTCTTTTTTTTAAAAAGTCTGATTCTCAATATCAGAATTTTGCATTGATGTCAAATTCTTTTTTTTATCCCGAAAAAAATAATCCTTATGACAGCGGCTGACATTCAATGTTCAACCGCTTTTTACGAAAATTTTCGTTCCATAATTTATTTTTTGACGATACGATTCTTTTATCGAATTACCCGGTTCAAATCCTCATGTATCACGTCGGCATCGCTGGTTATCAGATCTGCGAAAAACAATTAAATGCAGTTTTAAAAAATAGGATTCCCTCTGTCTTTGATCTCAGTTCTATTCAGTATCGTTGAGGAACCTGGGTTGGTTGCGTGGGTTGGGTTGGTTGCGTGGGTTGATTCGGTTGTGTGGGTTGGGTTGGCTGGGATGTGCCTGTATCTCCTGTGGGCTGAACCGTAGTAGTTGACATACAACCAGTAGTTCCGAGTATCAGTACAAGACAAACGAATAATATCAGTATTTTCATAATCCTTCCTGCGTAATCCGATATAATAAAATCTCTCCTAAAAATCAAATTTTGAAACGACATATATTCCATCAGGAGGGGAGTATTTTTTAAGAACAAGACCATCATCTCCTTTTGCACCGTCGGCACTCGGAATCTGATTTTTTCTCTGATGCGATGGAACTACCTCTTTTGACAAAACTTGATCCTGTTCTGGTTCGGTACCTCCCGTGAATGCAGATTTTGCGGTTTATTTTTTTAGGGTAAAGTGTTATTTTAACCCCAATTTTTTAATGAAATCTTTCGATAATATCTCTAGGATCAATCATTTTGACGCTCCATGGGGCTTCGGCAATGCCTCCGACCCCGCTGCTGTGGCGACCCCCACACAGCGATAGATCCGCATACAGTTTTCACAACACGAAAAAGTTACCGGTAAAATCACTATTACTTTTTTCATTTCAGTTTTGGCTACAAAAAATTTTCGAAAATATCATCGTAGAAATTAAAAGATTTAGGGGCTATATTAACACTTTACCCTTTTTTATTTCCTCACCGGGTGCCGTTTTAATCGAATTTGCATCAAGGTATCGGAACCTCGATATGTTCGATTCATAGTCCTGTTGGTTGTACTCGCTGGACGTATTGACTGAACACTCAATCACGCTTGCAAATCCCCGTTCATTGGCACTGCTCTTTCTCGCTACATAGGCTACCGAAATGTCATCAGTGATTTTTGATTCAAACCGGTCAAGGGTTATCCCGTTGATCCTGACTGTGGTTTCCATCGCCTTTGGTGTCCAGGTATCCCGGAAATATGTCCGCATGGTCTGGTCATAGTCACGGGAACTAGCATAAGTGAGAATGAAAAATTCATGGGTATTGACAAAACCCTGATTGTTGTAGAGAGACGTCAGGTAAACTATCCCTGAGTATCCTTCCGGAATAGGCATCTTTTCGGTTATCACATCCCAGGACGCCGGGACCTGGATGGTAAACCCTGAATCGTAATCCTTAAGGATCTTCAAAGGAGCAGCAAATGAAATGTTCCGCCGGGAAACTACTGAAAAAGGAGGGGTGACTGCCGGAGAAGTAGCCGTAACAGCAGGAAATGTCGTCGCAGCCGTCGGTATCTGTTGGCCTGGAACAGGACGGGGAATTGATCCGTACACCCGGAAGAACATGCTGCTGCCAGGTCGATGACACAACACCGGAGAGGAAAAAGATTCACACGGGGATTTTATGAAATGAGGGTATTATTTCTTTGGTTATTATTTTTAAAATATCTGGCAGGTAACAGAACCAGGAAATCCTGATGAGAGGATACTCATTTGGGCAGGAGAACGAAATTTGCCGGGTCGCAGGAAATATTCTTAAAAACTGGCAGTTTGTGGACAGGGACTTTCGAAAATCACCGATAATATTTAGATATCAAAAAATGAGTTCTCAGTATGAAACAACTCATCCTTCCGGGCATTTTCCTGCTCTTTTCTGTTTTTATTTTCAGCGCTGGCTGTACTCAGCCGCCGGTCCAGGACCCGACAGTCTCGGTGAGTGATATCGAATTATCTGAAGTCACCTTACAGACAATGACCATAAATGCTACAGTTGTTATCTTCAATCCCAATCCCGTCGGGGCGAAACTCAATAAAGTGGCCTTTGATGTCTATTCCACGGATGATGTCCAGGCTTACCTGGGTCACGGTGAACAGACTAGCATTGATGTGATAAGTAGCGGAAATACAACGGTAACCATTCCCGTTACCCTCGGAAATATTCAGGCGATCAAAGCTGTGACAACGCTGGTCGGGAAAGGATCTATAACACTCAAGGTTAATGGTTCTGCGTTTATTGATATCCGGGTGACCTCGTTCGAAAAGCAGTTTGAGCAAAGCAGGCAGTTCCGGGCAGGGGATTTCAAATCCCTAGTCCCGGTGTCTGCCATTCCCGGGACTTCATTGAACATCACGGACAAGTTGCGACAACTCGGGGGATTGCTGGACACAGGAGCGGGATACTAATTCTGTACGGGCCGGCTCCCGGAAACGATATTCCGGCTCTGACCTGGTTTATCCATTATGCCGAGGAAAAGATTCCCTTCCTTCCGGTTTATCCCAGGAAACCGTGCAGGTTATGGTTTATTTTTCAATCCCCGGGCAAAGGCCCGTGCTCCTGCCAGGTCTTCTCCATCAGGTTTTCCCTTGTTAATTCCCCCGAAAAGCTTCAGGGGACCCCAGGTATCCCATCCCTTGCAGGAGAATTCATCCACTATGGAGAATCCCCGGTTCACCAGCGTTTCCTTCAGGGCAGCATGGTGTTTTTTCTTCCCATCGCCACTGGTAGAGAAGATAAAAGCCCGGTTTTTCGTCATTGCCGGCAGCGTCTCTGCAAACTGGAGGAGCGTCTTGTGGTGTTTCCCGAAATAGATCCCGGACCCGAACCCGACCAGGTCATATGCCGCTACCATGCCTGGTTGCGCCTTCACGGTCGGGACAATGTCTGCTTCCAGCTCTTCTGTCATTACCTTTGCAATATTCTCAGTATTCTGGTGATGAACCGAGGTATAGACAATCAATGTTTTCATGTGAGGTATCCATCCTAGTAGTAGAGTAGGTGCTGGTTTTTATATTTCTGGTATGCCTGCCATTCACCATTCATATCAGACAGGCGGAACGGTATGCACAGTCTGGCAGGAGTTCTTGTCCCCACCCGTATCCTCGGGAGTACCGGCGAGAGAGTATCAGCTATAGGTCTTGGAGGATTTCATCTTGGAAACCCCGGTCTTGCGGAACCGGAGAGTATCCGTATTATCCGTACTGCCATTAAAAACGGGATCACATTCCTTGACAACTGTTGGGATTACAATGACGGGTTAAGCGAGATCCGCATGGGCAGGGCACTCCGTGGCGGGTACCGCGATGGCGTCTTCCTGATGACCAAGATCGATGGCCGGGACCGTAAATCAGCTGCGGGCCAGATTAACGAATCATTGAGGAGACTGCAGACCGACTGGATCGATCTCCTCCAGTTCCATGAAATTATACATGATACTGATCCGGAACGGATCTTTGCCGAAGGTGGCGCACTGGAAGCAGTACTCGAAGCAACAGACGAAGGAAAGATCCGCTATATCGGGTTCACCGGGCACAAGAGTCCCTCGATCCACCAAAAAATGCTTGCGATCGCTGCCCGTCATCACTTCCGGTTCGATACCGTCCAGATGCCCCTGAATGTGATGGATGCCCATTTTGAGAGCTTTGAGCTCCATGTCCTGCCTGCCCTCATCAGGGACGGGATCGGTGTGGTCGGGATGAAGCCTATGGGAGACCGGGTTATTCTTGACAGCGGAGCGGTGACACCGGTCGAATGCCTGCACTATGCACTCAACCTCCCCACCAGTGTTGTAGTTACGGGCTGCGATTCAATGCAGGTGCTGGAGCAGGCCCTCACGGCAGCCCGGACGTTTCTCCCGATGACCGCTGATCAGACCACAGCGCTGCTTGCACGGACAGCCCGGTTTGCTGCCCAGGGAACCTATGAGCAATACAAGACGACCCGTAAGCACGACGGAACAACACAGAACCCGCAATGGCTTGGCTAAAAGGCGAATACCGGGTTTGTTTCCGGTGCAGAACTTCCTGCCCGGTATTCCTGAAGAAAAACGGGGGATCCTGAAAGGATGTTGCACGGCCGGGGGACGACAACCACCGGGGGGAACCCGACCTTCGCATCAGAAAATCACAGAAAAAAACCCTTTTTCCGGCACACTAAAAAAGAGTGCCTCTGCAGGATCAATCCGGGCCATGAGCAGGCTCCGTTTCCCTTCTGATGGGATCATTATTGTAACTTGCCTGTAAAAAACCGTACACTTTTACACACTTTTTTCAAATACGCTGTTTGCTTCGGATTCAGGGAAAATGGGGAAATAATCTTCGAGCTGTAAAACGCTAATAGACGCTAATAGGAGGCGGAAACGGGGGTGGCAGGGGGTCTTGCAGGGGGGGAAGGAAAAGAAGGCCTGTTTTGTGGTTGGGAAATGGATATCAGGATCCCTTTAACAGCTCAATTTCTTCAAAAAAATGGTGTTTGTGCAGGAATTCTTTCACCGCATCAACCCCTTTTTCGAGATAGATGACCGCAATGAGCATTTCGAAACGATCTGCCAGAATTACTGTGGCCGGATGATTCCATTTCTGTTGTTTTCTCTCATCAGGACCCCAGATGATGAAATTCTGTAACTGGAGGCAATTTTTGGCAAAAAACTGGAGGTTTTCATTATTTCCGAACCACTGGCGGAAATCGTCAATCTGCTGTGCCGTGTACCGTTCTTTTGTTGCAAAATTATCAATGATGACAAAGTCCAAGATACAATCCCCGATGGTTTCCAGGCTCTTGTCTACGGGAATTTTTTTGAGTTGCTCAAACCCGACATGTTCATTGATAACAGCGTTACTTATGATTGCACTGATCAGGCGTTCCTTATTCCCGACAGGGTATCCGAGGAGGTCCCGTTCAACGGGATAACATATTTTCTCCAGGTAATCGGTCAAATCTTCTGCATCGTCCATAAAGGATCCTGTTTTTGAGGTTGGTTACTCAAAGCAAAAGTACTGCTTACTTACCACAAAACTTTATCGATCACGGTCATGGGATGTTTTCCCCCGGCAGCTGTTATACTATCAGCCATCGCCAGAACCGGAAGCACCTGGATACAAAAACCCTCATGGACGATCTTCCTTTGCCCTCGAAAAGAACGGGCCGGATTTATTTGCCTCATCACAAAACCGTGACAACGGTTTTAATCCCCAATCCATAAAACTCATCGATGACCTTCGACCGGTGCCAGGAGATATCGATACTGATATCCTGCATCATTGCAATAGTCTTCGGATGAACGCGGGTCACTTCCGTCCCCCTTTAAACACTACATTACAGTCTGTGTCTTTTTTGTTCATGCAAACTTCGACTATCTGGGAGCGGGCTTGAATTTAATGGGCAAATAAACAAGATCTTCTTTTTCATGAGATTCCCCTTCCGAAAAAGTGATTATAAGGTATTTATCATTCACCGCAGCGACGGGCTGCACGTGCCGTCATTCTTTCCGCCATACCATTTCTCCCTGATCCAAAGCGAAACGTTCACCAGTCCGATCAGTACTGGTACCTCGACGAGCGGCCCGATGACCGTGGCAAAAGCCGCCGGTGACGCGATACCGAAGACGGCGATCGCAACTGCAATCGCCAGCTCGAAGTTGTTGGAGGCCGCTGTGAACGAGAGTGAGGCGGACTTCGCATAATCAACACCAAGACGGTAAGACATCCAGAAGCTCGCAAAGAACATGATGACGAAGTAGAAGAGCAGCGGGATTGCGACCCGGACCACGTCGAAGGGCACGTTCACGATGTACTCTCCCTTGAGGGAAAACATAACGATTATCGTGAAGAGCAGGGCGACGAGTGTGACGGGGGAGATCTTCGGAATGAAAACTCGTTCGTACCACGCCTTCGACTTAAGCCGGAGCAGGGAATACCGGGTTATCATACCTGCAAGGAAGGGAATGCCGAGATAGATGAAGACGCTCTCCGCGATCTGGAGCACGGTTATCGAAACAGCAGACCCGACCCCGATACCGAGCAGAGGTGGCAGGTACGTGATGAAGAACCATGCATATACTGAGTAGAAGAAGACCTGGAAGACAGAGTTCAGGCCGACAATTGCAGCGCAGTACTCGCAGTCGCCTTCAGCGAGATCGTTCCAGACAATCACCATCGCGATGCACCGGGCGATCCCGACGAGGATCAGGCCGTACATGAACATCGGCTGGTCACGGAGGAAAATGACCGCAAGGATAAACATCAGAACTGGTCCGACGATCCAGTTCTGGACAAGGGAGAGGCCGAGAACTTTGGTATTCTGGAACACTTTGCCGAGTTCTTCGTACTTCACTTTTGCGAGCGGAGGGAACATCATGAGGATGAGGCCGACTGCAATAGGGATCGAGGTGGCTCCCGCTGACATGCCGGTGATCAGTGCCGGTACCGCGGGTAATAGGTACCCGATACCGATGCCGAATGCCATGGC
>Ga0182019_10000463_pt1 | contig 20190 bp, 13 predicted proteins | sample 812E2MmetaG_FD_120483 | JGI IMG/M metagenome (GOLD analysis project Ga0182019, IMG submission 120483) | Permafrost microbial communities from Stordalen Mire, Sweden - 812E2M metaG | ecosystem: Environmental > Terrestrial > Soil > Wetlands > Permafrost | place: Sweden: Stordalen | collected...
CCGATGCCGCTCACCAGCAGCAGGGCCCCGAACGCCCAATACGGGAAGTTCACCGGCAGGAGGATGAGACCGAAGAACGACGCGGCGGCGATGAGCATGCCCCCGGTGGCGAACGGTCGTGCCCCGAACCTGTCAGACAGGTAGCCGGAGACCGGCCCAAAGATCAGCGAGCCTATTGTCAGCGGAAGCATGTAGATGCCCGCCCACAGCGGCGTGTCGGCGTAGTCGTAGCCGTGCAGCGGCAGCCAGATCCCCTGCAGCCAGATGACGAGCACGAACGAGAGCCCGCCCCGGCCGAGCGCGGAGAGGAAGCCCGCGAGGTTGCCGGCGGCGAAGGCCCGGATGCGGAAGAGACCGAGATCGAAGAGCGGCTCGGCGACCCGACGCTCGACCCAGACGAACAGCACCAGCATCGCCAGGCCGCCACCGATCATGCCGAGCACGAACGGGTTGGTCCAGCCCATCGTGTCCCCGCCGTATGGCTGGATGCCGTACGTGATCCCGATCAGAAGCGCCGTCAGGCCGACGGCGAAGGTCAGGTTACCGGCCCAGTCGATCTTCGCGTGCGTGACCGTACCGAGCTCCTCGAGGCGCATATACGCCCAGATCGTGCCGGCCAGCCCGACTGGCACGCTGACGAAGAACACGAGCCGCCAGTTGATGGCCGCCAGGATGCCGCCAACCACGAGCCCCACGAATTGGCCTGCCAGGAAGGCGATGCCGTTGATACCGAAGGCCAGACCGCGCTGCTCCGGCGGGAACGCGTCGGTCAGAATGGCTTGCGAGTTTGCGAACAGGAACGCGCCGCCGACCCCTTGCACGAGACGCATGCCGATGATCCAGATCGCCCCGGCCGGTCCGGTGAATGGCGTCAAGGCGAGAAGCAGCGATCCGACGGTGAAGATGACGAAGCCCGCGTTGTACATGCGGACCCGCCCGAACATGTCGCCGAGGCGGCCGAACGCCACGACGAGCACCGCGGTCACGAGCAGGTAACCCATCATGATCCAGAGCAGATAGCTCGTGCTGCCGGGGTCGAGCGGGTTCAGCTTTATGCCGTTGAAGATCGCGGGCAGCGAGATGATGACGATCGAGCCGTCGATCGCCGACATGAGGACCCCGAGCGTCGTGTTCGAGAGCGCGACCCACTTGTAGTTCGGGTCGTGCTTCCGGGAGCCCCGCTGGCTGACGGCCCCTCCGGCCCCAGCGCCACGCGAGGCGACCGACCCGGCGTCCTTGGTCGAGCTGTTCTGGATCATGCACCTGTCCTTCGTGGGGACTACGAATGGGTCGCAAAGAGGCCGCTTCCACGCATCCCGCATCCGCGGCGATCCCGGCCGGCGGCTCCTGACGGGGCACCGGCCAGGCCCGGCAGCCGTCAGACAGCGCGACGGGACGCGCTGCGCCGCTGGTCAAGCCTCGCGGATGTGTTCGATAGCGGCTCCGTCCGCGCGCCCAAGTCATCGGGCCGCGGCTCGGTATCGCCGCCGCCGCATTGGTCCTACCTCACGCTACTGGGGGTCAGCCGATGCAGCCGCGATCCGCTGCCCTTAAGTCTAGGCACATACGGCGGGAATCTGCCGCGCCTCGCTGGACGAGGCTCATGCGTTCCGCTTCGTCAATCGAAACCGCCGCCCGGCGGTTTCGATACGACTGGCTCGGCAACCACTCGATTTCGACCGGCGCGCTTGGCCATGAACAGCCTCTCGTCGGCTAGGCCAAGCAGCGACTCCCTTGTGGGGTCGCTGCGATCGATGACCGCGCACCCGGCGCTCACAGTGGTACGGAGCAGACGACCGTCGGCACCGGGCACCGAGCGCATCTCGAGCTCGCGCCGGACTTCCTCGGCCATTCGGGCAGCCTGTCGGAGGCCGCAGTCTTCGAGGATCGCGACAAACTCCTCGCCACCGTAGCGCGCGACGAGGTCAGAGGACCGCAGGCGCCGCCGCAGGATCTCGCCGAAAAGGCGGAGTACCGCATCCCCGGCCAGATGCCCGTGGCGGCGGTTGAAGTCGCCGAAATGGTCGAGGTCGAACATGATCGCAGCCACGCTCCCGGCCGGTCCGCGGCGCTTGAAACGGGCGATGGCGAAGTCGAGCGCGGCGTCGAAATGGCGGCGATTGTACAGGCCGGTAAGCCCATCGTGGATCGCGAGCGCCTGCACCTCCTCGGCTAGGTAGGCGTTGGCCAGCGCGAGCGCCGCGTGCGAGCCGAGCAAGGCGAACACCTCACGCTCGGCCTGTGTGAACGTCGCCTCGGACTCGGCCCGGCCCACGGAGATCACACCCAGCACCTTGTCCTCGTTGATGAGTGGCACCCCCACCGCCCAGCGCGTTTCGCCCCGCTGGTAAGCCCGCAACGCCGCGCTGTACTCGGTGCCCGGCCGGTGTTCCGTGAGGATCACGGCGCGCGCGCTGATGGCGCGACCCGCCGTCCCGTCGCCCGGTTCGATGATCGCGCCCAGGGCTTCGGTCGCAAGCCCGCGTACCGCCCTGACGCGGTATCGCCCATCGGCGCGATCCAGCATCGTGATCACCACCGTGTCCGAGGGCACGACGGCGCCGACGGCGTCGGCCAGGGCCGCCACCAGGCGCTCGGGCTCTCGGATGGCGTTCACGGCGGCCGCGAACTCGGCGAGCGCCGTGAACAGGCGGGCGCGACCGAGGAGGGCCTCCTGCGCCTGGTTACGCCGCAGCGCACTGGCCAGGCGATCCGCGATGGTCCGGGCAAACTGCATATCGCTTTCCGTTATGGTTCCGGACCGCGCCGATTCGATGCTGAGAACGCCGAGTGTGGCACCGTCGCCGAGCAGCGGCACGGCGATCTCAGACGCCACCATTTTCGTCCCCGGGCACGTAGTCGTGGTCACTCGCGACCGGCCGGGGCGGGGTGCTCGAGTCGTACTTGCCAGCCGTTCCCGACCGCCCCGCACAGCCACGTGCCTGGCAACGCCGACGCCGACCCCGGAGCGCCGCCGCGGCGAGTCGCCGCCGCGAAAACCCCCGAGGAGGCCGGGTTGTCCAGTCATTCTTCGTCCGGGCGTGGCCCCCACCTACAAGTGTGTTGGGACCGTGGCAACGGGTACCGGTCGTCCGAGCAGATAGCCCTGTCCGAGCTCGACGTTGAACAACCTGAGAGCCGTGAGCTCGTTCTCCGTCTCGATCCCCTCGGCGATGAGGCGGCAGCCGGTCGAGAGGGCGAAATGGCACAGGCCCACGATCATGGCCTGACGGGCATGATCGGCCTCGAGGTCGGTGACCAGCCACCGATCGAGCTTCACAAAGGCGGGGTGCAACTCGAGGATGTGGCGCAGGCTGGCAAACCCGACGCCCGCGTCGTCCACGGCGAGCTCCACGTTTGGCCCCAGTGCGGCCATGGCCGCGCGGAACGCCGGGTAGTCGGCGATAGCCGTGTGCTCGGTCACCTCCAGGACAAGGTGTCGGCGAACCTCGGCGATGGTGGTGCGCAGCGGCTCTCCGGCGGTGACGAGATCCGGCGACGCGTTGAGATTGAGCCAGGCCGACTCTGGCAGCGACTCCGCGGCGGCGAGGGCGGCCTTGAGTGTGACCATCTCTAGCTCGGTCCCCAAATCGACCGCGGCCGCCTCGGCGAACACGACCTCGGGATTGGCACCGTCGGCGAAGCGTGTCAGGGCCTCATAGCCGACGATCTCGTTACGCGCCAGATCCACGATCGGCTGGAAGACCGGCGCGAAGGCTCGGGCGGCGATTATGGCCGCGATGAGGTCGCGGCTGCGACCCGCCTCGGTGCGCTCGGCCACGTCGCGGCCGATGAGCGCCCCGGCGAGATCGGCGAACTCGACCAGGGCCGGCAGCGCCTCTCCGGCGGCGGTCTTATGAATGGCGTTGGTGGCCTGTATGGCCAGCAACCCGACGAGTCGTCCGTCCGCGGACACGGGCGCAAAGGCGAACGAGGTGGAGCCGGGCCCGCCGAACAGCTCATCGTTGGGACGCCTCTGCCGGTTCGTCCACGGCTCGATCCACGGGCCCACCGCGGCTCGACTGCGCAGTTGCCGGCTGCGCTGGTAGGAGAGACGCCGCAGCGGCGGGTCGGGCCGTCCGGCGACGACGAAGCCGATCGGCATGGCGCGACCGCCGAGCTCGAAGAGGAGGAGCTGCGCGGCGGCGATGCCGGTCAGGCTCACGACCTGACGGCAGATCGCCTGCGCGGTGGCCTCGGGCGTGTCGCCCGGGCGCAGGCCGCGCATCGTCTCGGCGATGAGGGCGCGCTGCCGCACGAGCTGGGTCGAGCGGTCCGCCAGCGCTCGCTCGGCGGTGACGTCGCGCTTGACGGCCATATAGCTCGTGATCGTGCCCGAGGCATCCGAGATGGGCGAGATGATCGCCTCCTCGGTGAAGAGCGAGCCGTCCTTGCGCCGGTTGACGAAGTCGGCCACCCACGGCACGCCAGCGCTGAGCGAGGCCCACATCGCCGCGTAGAACGAGGCCGGCTGGAGGCCGCTGTCAAGGAGGCGCGGGTTGCGCCCGACGACCTCGTCGCGGGAGTAGCCGGTCACCCGCTCGAAGGCGGAGTTGACGTAGGTGATCCGCGCCTCGCGATCGGTGATCATGACCGACTCGGCCACCTGCTCGATGGCCACGCTCAGCCGCTTGCGGTCCGCCGCCTCATTCGAGTATTCGGTGATGTCGACCGCGATGCCACCCACTCCGAGGGCCCCCTTGCCGGTTGGCAGGGGGAACTCCATGAGCAGCACCGTGTGCGGCCCGTTCTCGAGCGGCAGCACATGCGAGAAGACCTGCGACCCACCGCCATGGAGGGCCGCCCGGTCGTGCTCGGCGATCAGCGCGGCGGCTTCGGGCGGCCACACGTCGGCATCGGTCTTGCCCTGCCAGTCGGACCCCGTGTGCCGGCCCATGGTCGCCCGGAGGTGCGGGTTGGCGTAGACGTAGCGACCCTCGGAGTCCTTCACGAAGGCAGCCACCGGGGACGCTTCCATCAGGTCGCGGAAGCGCGGGACGAAAGGCTCCGTGTGGTTCGCGACCGCGGCCTCATGGGATTGCGCCAGACGTAGTGGTCGGGGCTTGGAAATCTGGCGGCGCGGGGCCAGACCGATGCCGGCGCGAGGCGCCAATCGAGCCGGTTGGGGCGTTGCGACCCTGCCTGACGGTGGCATCGCACACTCGGTGCGCCTTCGGCCCCGACCATGCGCGGGGCTCGTCGCGACAACCTCGTCCGAGATGGCGTCGCTAGCGTCGAGAGCGATCATCGCCGGACCCGATGCAGCGCACGCTTTCAAGAACGCAGCGCGGCGACACGGTCGCGAGATAGTGAACGATGGGCGTGCCTCCGACTGCGAGCCAACCGCTTCCAATCCTTCTCATCTCGGCTCCGACGCTGAGGTAGGCATCCGGGGAAGCGGGGCTGTCAAATCCACCGCCGGGCTGCGCTCCGGCCACTGCTGCCCCTACAGTGGACCACTCGGCCGGCGCCATGTCCAACTGTTGTTTGTACTACAGTACTAATGTATAGGGCCGCGCAGCCGCCTCCGCGGATCTCGCCCAAGCGGCGCGCGGGCAGAGCGCTGCTGACGAAGCCTTCGAGCCCAAGCCCTACGGTACGAAACCTGCGGCGGGGCCCGGTTTGGCGATCACTCTGGAGAGCGCCGACCAGGGGATCGAGACCGTCGGGAGGCCGACGGTGGGGACCTCAACTGGCCGGCGTCGCCAACGATGGCCAGTTTCGGAGGGTAGTCCGCGTCCGCCAACCGCTGGAAAGTCTCGCCGTGGGCACGGCCGCCGGAGTGAGGGTCGCTCCGGGCGTCGACGGCGGCAGCGTGATGATGATGGTTACGGGCATGGGACCGGCGCCCGCGCAGCCGGCGATGGCCAGCGCCGCGCACATGGCCAACAGGCTCAGCCACGCCGGCACGCGCGCCGCGTCGAATGGTTCGACGCCGGTCAGCTTCCACGCAACCTCCTGCCCCTCACGAGGCAACCGTGCCTTTCAGGGCGTGAGCCGAGTCATGTTGCCAGAAACTGCCGCCGGCCTCATCCGCCGTTCCCTATCGGCCCACGCGCTCCACGTGCATGTACGGCTGGAGCGCCTCGGGCACGATCAGGCTGCCGTCCGACTGCTGGTATGTCTCGAGGATCGCCGCGACCGTTCGAGCGAGCGCCAGCCCCGAGCCGTTGAGCGTGTGCACGAGCTCGGGCTTCGCGCCGGCTTCGGGCCGATAGCGGATCGCCATCCGGCGAGCCTGGTAGTCGCGAAAGTTCGAGCACGAGCTGACTTCGAGCCAGCGCTCCACGCCGGGCGCCCAGACTTCGAGGTCGTACTTCTTTGCCTGGACGAAGCCCATGTCCTTGGTAGCCATGAGCAGAACTCGATAGGCGAGACCGAGGCGCTGCAGGATCACCTCGGCTCGACCGGTCAGCCATTCGAGCGCCTCGGTCGACGCTTCGGGCTTCTCGAAAAAGACCATCTCAACCTTGTCGAACTGGTGAACTCGCAGGATCCCGCGGGTGTCCTTGCCGGCCGCGCCAGCCTCGCGGCGGAAGCATGGAGAGTAGGCCGCGTAGCGGATTGGCAGCTGGTCCGCCTCGAAGATCTCGTCACGATGGAGGTTAGTGACCGGAACCTCCGCGGTGGGCACGAGGTACAGCTCGTCGCGCGTGACGATGTACATGAGGTCTTCTTTGTCGGGGATCTGACCGGTCCCGCGGGCCGAGGCCGCGTTGACCATGGCCGGCGGCCAGACCTCGGTCATGCCGTGCTCGGCGGTGTGGATGTCGAGCATCATGTCGATGAGGGCGCGCTGGAGGCGCGAACCCTGGCCCGTGTAGACGGGGAACCCGGAGCCGCTGATCTTGGCCCCGCGTTCCAGGTCGAACATGCGCAGATCGGCGGCCACTTCCCAGTGCGGGCGCCGCGTCCAGGCGTGGCCATCCGTGGTGGCGTCCTTGGGCAGCAGCTCGCCCCACGTCCGAACGACCTGGTTAGCCGAGGCGTCGCCCACCGGCACGTCCGGGTCGGCCGGGTTCGGGATGCGAAGCATCAGCTCTTCGAGCTGGGCCTCGGCGGCCGCCAGCTCCGCGTCGAGCTTCTCGATGTGAGCACCGGCGTCGGTGGAGGCCTGGCGCAGCGCCGCGACTTCGGGGCCGGTTGGCGCGGCGCCGTTGCGAATCGCCTCCCCTATCTGCTTGGAGGCGGCGTTGCGCTCGGCCTTGAGCCGATCCGAATCGCCGAGCAGCTGGCGACGCGTGCCCTCCAGCTCCAGAGCCTGATCCACGATCGACGGGTCCTCGCCCTTGTCGATCGCTCCCTGGCGGATCCGATCCGGCTCCTCGCGCAGCCTTGCCAGCCCGATGCTCATGCGTCGATAACTCCCGTGGTGTTCTCCGGCGGCCCGGGCCGCATCGCCACTGAGTTTAGCCCGGGCAATGGCAGCGCGGGGCAGTAGGCCATCAGAATCGGTCCGGCTCAAGCACCAGCTGGGGTCACGGGAAGCGTGTCCGCGACCTCGAACCGGGCCCGGCCGGGATCAACCGGCTGCGGCCCGCAACCGCTCCACCACGAAGCCGGGTTCGAGGCTGGCCAGCAGCCAGCCGGCGCGCGGGCCGTTCGTTCGGCCCAGGAAAGCCGCGTACAAGGCACCGAATGCGCGCCCGGACGGCATTTCCGTTTCGGCGGCCACACGGAAGATCAGGCCCTGCCATGCGTCGCCCGACCCAGGCGTCTCGGCCGCGGCAGCCGTGGCCAGCGCGCCAAGGTACGCCCGCTGCGCCGCGTCCAGCGCCGCAACTTCCTCCGGCACGGCGTCGTGGCGGATGACGAGGCGCGCCCGCGCCGGCGCATAGGAGTCCAGCCAGGCTCGGGCCGAGACCGTTCGCTCGGCGAGAATCGCGGCTTCGAACGCGCTCAGCGAGGCGCCTTTCTCGGCCTCCATTCGCTCGGCAATGTCGACGCCAGGGATCTGCGCCAGCAGGGCGAGGTGCGCGAAGGCGGGTCGAAACGCCCCGGCGGCCTCAGCCACGTCCGGCGAGGGCGCGAGCAGCGAGTAGGCAAAGAGACGTTCGTAGTCGGCCGGCAGCTCGCCCTTGACCTCGCGTCCCGCGGTCGCCGCGGCGATCCGATCGAACTCGTCGAAGAGCCGCGGGATCGTGTCGCCTTCCGGGTCGAATTCGATCACCTGGCTCGGTCGCGGGCGCAGGAAGAGGAAGCGCAGCTGCTCGGGCGGGAGAACCTCGGCGATCGTGTGCGCGGCGGCGCCCTGACCCTTCGACGTCGACATCTTCTTGCCACCGACGTTGAGGAACTCGTACGCGACGTTGCGCGGCGGCTCAACCTCGAAGACCTCGCGGCTGATGGCGTCCGAGCGATCGCGGGAACCGCCGGCGGTGGCCAGATCCTTGCCGCAGCCCTCGATCGTCACGCCGAGCAAGCCCCATTTGGCGGCCCACTCCAGGTTCCAGGGCAGCTTGGCCCGGCCGCCCAGCGGCGAGAGGCGACCCTCGTGGCCGCAGCCGCGCGCCCACGAAACCATGTCCGGCAGGCATGCGTACGCGACTGTCTCGCCGTCCCAGTCGGTGGCGTACGTGGTGCCGATCCTGCCGCATTGCTCGCATATGACCTGGATCGGCAGCCAGCTGGCGGTGCGTTCGACATGGCTGACGCGCAGGTAGATCGCCCGCACTCGATCCGCCCGATCGAGGGCCAGATTGACGTACGGGTCCATCTGCCCGGCCGCGTACAGCTCGCTTACCCAGTAGAACTTGGGTTTGATGCCGAGCGGCTCGAAAGTTCGGAAGAAGATCTCCCCGACGAAGTGGCGAGCGTAGTTGGCCGCGCTGCTGCCCTCGGGGGCCGGCACGCGCGAGAGCGGCGCGCCCATGTACTTCTCGACCGCGTCGGGTGTCAGCTTCGCCTGCGAGTCCATGGCGTCCATGTCGTCGACGCCGTAGAGGAACGTGGCCTCTACACCGGCCTGCCGCAGCGCCCGATAGATGGCGTCGTGGAGGACGACCCCGCGCAGGCTACCGACGTGGACGGTACCCGAGGGCGACTTCGAATCGTTGACCACCTGGCGGCCCGAAGCGGCCGCGGCAAGCTCGTCGGCCCAGTACACGGCGGCGCCCCGCTCAGTGAATTTCGAGGATCTTGTATGAGAAGTCCCCGGCCGGGACGTGGACGACGACCGACTCGCCCTTGTGTTTGCCCAGGAGCGCACGGCCGACCGGCGACTCGTTCGAGATCTTGCCCTCGCGCGGGCTGGCCTCGGTCGAACCCACGATCGTGAAGTGCTCCTGGCCGTCCGAACCCTCGACCTTCACGGTCGAACCGATCTGGACATGGTCGGTGCCGTGATTACCGTCGATGATGGTCGCATTCTTGATGAGCGCTTCGAGACGCTGGATCTGACCCTCGACGAATGCCTGCTCGTTCTTGGCGTCCTCGTACTCGGCGTTCTCCGCCAGGTCGCCGTGCTCCTTGGCGTCGTGGATGCGCTGCGCGATCTCGGCCCGACGGACGTTGACCAGCTCTTCCAGATCCACTCGAAGCTTGGTCAGACCATCTTCCGAGATGTACTGAGTCTTGTTGTTCACCGCCGAGGGGCTCCGTTCTCGTCGAATGCGACCCTGGGTCGGGCCTAGAAGGGCCCGCGATAAAGAAGAACTCCAGGCGTCACCATCCCGGTGCCCTGAAGTTCGGCCGGCGCGTATCCTAGCCGCCGCCCTCCCTCGTGTCAAAGCAATAAGTACCAGGTCCCGGGCGCCGGCGGACCAGATCGGCTGGCGGATGTGTCGCCGCACCGTCGCGCGGCCATTTCGATTTGGCCGTCCACTCGAATTCGCCCGAATCGGGGAGAACGGAGGTCCAGGTGGGGAAGGACCTATGAGTCCTGGCAACCTGAAACGAGACTGGCCATTCTTCGGCCATAAACCAGCATCAACACCGGCCCCGACGCTCGGATCCTTCCTCCTCCTCCCCGAGCGCCGGGGCCGGTCCTCGTCTGCAGGGGGTCAGGACCGCACGGGCCGGCCAGGGCGACGGTCAACTCACTGATCGCGGGGATCGCGGGCGCGAGCCGCTCAGCTGCCGAGCTGAAGGAGCCGGCCGCGGATGCGTTGCATCGACATCCGGTCGGCAAAGGCGACAAAGACGGTGTCATCGCCGGCGATGCTGCCCACGACCTCCGGCCAGCGCGTCCGATCCAAGGCCGCCGCGATGGCGTGGGCTGAGCCGGGGAGGGTCTTGATGACGAGCATCAGGCCCGCCTCGCGGATCTCGACCGGGAGATCGTGAAGGAGCGCCCGCAGCCGTTCCTCGCCGGTGCTCTCCGCCTCGGTGACCCGAGCCGGCACGATGTACGACTGGACCCCGTCCTGGCTGGCCTTGATGAGGCCGAGCTCCGCGACATCTCGACTGATCGTGGCCTGAGTGGCACGGAAGCCACGGTCACGAAGGGCCGCCGCCAGTTCCTGTTGAGTGCGGATCGGCCGCTGCCCAAGCAGATCGCGTATCTCGCGCTGCCGGAGCTGCTTCATCACTTCCATCGCGCCGCCGTCCTCCCCGATCCGTCCCCTGCAATCATCGAACCCCTCTCATGCGCCGTGGGGGTTGAGCAGGATGACGAAGACCGCGATCGCGGCCAGCACGCGATACACGACAAACAGGGTAACCGGCTGACGTCGCAGGAATTCCAGCATGAAATGGATGGCCAGGATGCCCGACGTTGCCGCGGCGACGAAGCCGATGATCACGAGGCGCATCTCGGGGTTCACGCCCGCCTCGCCGGTCAGGAGCTTGCGCGCCTCCCACAGCCCGGCACCGGCGACGACCGGCGTCGCCATCAGGAAGCTGAACCGGGCCGCAGCCTCTCGGCTCAAACCCTCGAATAGCCCCGCGGCGATGCTGATACCGGAGCGGCTGATGCCCGGAACGAGGGCCAGGACCTGAGCGATGCCGATCACGAGCGCGCCGCCGAAGGTCATCTCCTCCATCTCGCGGACCTTACTGCCCCAGCGGTCCGCCAACCACAGGATCGCGGCGCCGACGCAGAGCATTGCCGCGACTGGAGCGGGGTCGCGAACCCACGACTCGATCGTGTCGGTCAGCAGCGGTCCGATGAGCACGGCCGGGATGGTGGCCACGACCAGGAGCCAGGCCATCTTGCGGTCCGGATCGTCGCGCAGGGAACGGTCGCGAATGCTGGCCAGGCCGGCGGGGATGAGCGTCAGCCAGTCGCGCCAGAAGTACAGGATCAGCGCCAGGAGCGTACCCATGTGGAGCATGACGCTGAAGGCCAGAGAGTTGATGAAGGGATTCGTCCAGCCCATCGCCCAGGGCACCAGGATCAGGTGGCCGGAGCTGGAGACGGGTATGAACTCGGTCAAACCCTGAACGAGGCCCATGATCAACGCCTGGATGGACAGGTCCACGCGATGTCTCCTCCCGTGCGATTGCTTCAGGGTCCCGTTTATGGGCGGGCGAGCCGCGGTGGGACGGACGCGGCTCGCAATGCACCGAGTGGCTCGCCTAGCGGATGAAGAGCGGGGCCATGACCAGCGTGATCGTGGCCAGCAACTTCACCAGAACGTGGAGCGAAGGACCGGCAGTGTCCTTGAACGGATCGCCGACGGTGTCGCCGACGACGGCGGCAGCGTGCGCAGGCGTGCCCTTGCCCAGCACCTTGCCGTCGGCATCGAGCAGGTGACCCGACTCGATGTACTTCTTGGCGTTGTCCCAGGCGCCGCCGCCGTTGTTGAGGACGGTGGCGAGCAGGACTCCGGCGATGGTGCCGACCATCAGCAAACCGGCCACGGCCTGGTAGCCGAGCAGGATGCCGACGATGATCGGAGTGGCGACGGCAACAGCGCCGGGCAGCATCATCTCGCGGAGGGCGGCGCGGGTCGTGATGTCCACGACTCGAGCGTAGTCCGGCCGACCTGTGTAATCCATGATCCCGGGGATCTCACGGAACTGGCGTCGGACTTCGACGATGATCGCCTGAGCGGTCGTGCCGACTGCCCGGATGGCCAGTGAGCTGAAGAAGTAGACGAGCATCGCGGCGATCAGCGCGGCCACGAAGACGTTGACGTCTTCCAGGTTGACCGAGGTCATGGGCGCGCTGCCACGGTTGACCAGGATCAGGTTGACCTTGTCGATGTAGGCCGAGAAGAGGAGGAAGGCGGCCAGCGAAGCGGACGCGATGGCGTAGCCCTTGGTCAGCGCCTTGGTCGTGTTGCCGACCGCGTCGAGACGGTCGGTGATGTCGCGAGCGCCGGCCTCGGCGCGGCTGAACTCGGCGATGCCACCGGCGTTGTCGGTGATCGGGCCGAACGTATCCATCGCCAGAACGTAGGCGCAGGTCATGAGCATGCCCATGGTCGCAACGGCCGTGCCGAAGACGCCCCCGACATTCTTGCCGGTCGCGTCGAGCAGATTGGCTTGAGAGCCGAGCCAGTTGCTGGCCAGAAGGGCGACGCCGATGGTGATCGCGGTGACGGCCGTGGTCTCGAAGCCGACCGCCATGCCGGAGATGATGTTCGTCGCCGGACCGGTCTTCGATGCCTCGGCGATCTCGCGAACGGGTCGGTAGCTGCCCGCCGTGTAGTACTGCGTGATGTAGACGAACGCGATGCTGGTGGCCAGGCCAACGATGCCGCAGCCGAAGAAGTAGACCCAGGCGGGTATGCCGTTGTTGCCGCTGATGCCGACGGGGGTCTGCATCATCACGTTGGTCACCAGGACCAGCGACAGGGCACTCAGTATCGTCGTGACCCAGTAACCGCGATTGAGGATGTTCATCGGGTTCTCGGTCTCTTTGCCGCGGATGAAGAACATCGCGACGATCGTGGAGATGAGACCGAAGGCTCGAACGACGAGCGGGAAGAAGATCCAGGCCTCCGGGTGCGGCCACCCGGCATGCTGGGCAAGAACGTAGAGGCTGCCGCCCAGGATCATGGCGCCGATGTTCTCGGCAGCGGTGGATTCGAAGAGGTCGGCGCCGCGGCCGGCGCAGTCGCCGACGTTGTCACCGACGAGGTCGGCGATGACGCCCGCGTTGCGAGGATCGTCCTCGGGAATGCCGGCCTCGACCTTGCCGACGAGGTCCGCGCCCACGTCGGCGGCCTTGGTGTAGATCCCGCCGCCGAGCTGGGCGAAGAGGGCCACGAAGCTGGCGCCGAAGCCGTAGCCGACGATCAGGAACGGTGCGTCATGCGTGTTCTGGCCGCCGGCGAGTCCGCCGTTGACGGCGAAGATAGACCACACACCGAGCAGCGACAGGGAGACGACCAGGAAGCCGGAGACCGCGCCGCCGCGCATAGCCACCTGGACCGCTTCGACGAGGCTCCGGCGGGCGGCAGAGGCCACGCGGACGTTCGCCCTGACGCTGACCAGCATGCCGATGATCCCGCAGGCCATCGAGCAAGCGGCACCCACCAGGAACGCCCCGCCCGTGCGGAAGCCCAGGGGCCAGCCGTAGGTCGAGGTATCCGCGACGCTCTGAGTATTCTCGAGGAGCGCGATCACCACACCGATCACGACTGCGCCAACCAGGGCGAGTCCACCGATAGTGAGGTACTGGCGCTTGATGAAGGCGACCGCGCCCTCTTGGATCGTCGCGGAGACGTCCATCATTTCCTTGGTCCCGGTGTCGCGAGACAGGACGTCATGGGCGAGGAAGATCGCGAACCCTACCGCGATCAGACCCGCGATCGGGATGAACCATTGGAGCACATTTGGGTCCATAGGGGGCGAGCGGCTCCTTCTCTAACGGGCACGGGGGGAGCGCTGCGGGACGGCGCGCTTCCTGGGACAAGGCCCGGATCCGATTCATGAGTTGCATACTCGGGCCGCGCGGAGTGTATCAACGGCCCAAAGGGGGGGTCAAACTGCGGAAGGTCCCCTGCATATGCAGTCACCGCCGCCGAAGCGGGGCGAATGGTCCCGCCGACTCGGGACGTATGGCCCGAGCGGCCCCGCCAGGCCGGCGGGGCCGGCGACAGCCGACAGAGGCGGGCCAGGCCGCGCGGCCGCTATGGCAGCCAGAGCGGATAGGCGCCGTCCGTAGCCAGCTGCGTAAGCCCCGAGCCGTTGATCCCGATGACCCAGATCCCTCCTGAGACCGCCGGGCCCGAGACCGTCGGGCTCGGCGGCCCGAAGCGTCCAAAGACAATGAGGGAGCCATCGGGCGAGAAGGATGGCGAGCCGTCGCTCCAGGTCGGATCGGAGGTGAGCGCGCTCGACGTTGCCGAGCTGCCCGAAGACGCGAAGACCAGATGAGCCGATCCGTCTGCGATCTGGACGGCGAACGCCACGTTGCCGTTCACGGCGACTGTCAGGTCGCCCGCTGCCGCGCCTACTCTGGTTGTGGCGCCGCCGGTCGTGACCTGGAAGCAGGACCACGTGGCGCCCCGATCGGTGCTGGCGACGACGTAGAAGGCGTTGTCTTGCGGATCCCAGATCGGCCGCGAATTGCCCGTAAGCCCCAGCACCTGCGGCGGGTTGACCCCAGTCATATCCACCAGCTCCACCGCGTTGTCGTTCCCACGCACCAGGAGCATCGCGTTGCCGTCCGCTGAGAACGCCGCTCGCGGGGCCCAGGACGTCTCCCCCGGAGAGCCCGTCAACTCGTCTCCGTGGAGCGCTACGCTGCCGAGGCCGGGCGCCCCGTCCGGGGACACCTGCCTGGGATCGACTCCGGAGACGATCGGGATTCGCCAGTAGCCCTGGTCGGCGCCGGTGGGGTCGCGGCGCCCAACGACGATCGCGGTCCCGTCCGGGGTGAACTCGGGCGCGTAATCGAAGGCGCCGGCTGCAGTGAGGACGTGCACGTTGTCCCCATCGATCGCCATCCGCTTGACCACGCCGCCGGCCGCGTACGCAATCGTGTTCCCGTCGCCGCTGACGTCGAAGCCGCTCACCGGGACGAGCTCCGCCGTGACTTCGTGCTGGTTCGAGCCATCGGGGTTCATCACCCAGACGTTGGCAACGCCGCCCCGATCGGACAGATAGACGATCTGGTTCTGGGCGGTTGTCGGAGGCTCGCCGGTGGTGAAGGTCCACGATTCCGCGGTGGCGGCCTCACCGTCGGTGCGCCGGACGTTCGGGCTCATCGATGCCGTGTAGGTGGTGTGGGAGGCGAGCGGGGAATCCGGCGTGAAGACCAGGACGTTCTGGCCCGAGGCAGCCGGCGAGGCGGCCAGCTGAGTGGGCGACGGCGACGCGGGCACGGAAGGCTGGCGGTCGTCAGGGAGCGTCATGACCTCGACCTTGCCACTGACCGGCGGCGTCAGATGGATGGCGTCGGCGATCGAGGAAGGGTCGATCGGGCCGTCGAAAACCACCGCTATCGGGCTCCGGACACTGACTCCGGCGACGTTGGCGGCGGGGATCAGCGCATTGACTCTCAGACCCATCCCGACGGTCGTGAAGGTCGTCTCGTAGGGGGCGAGCGGCGTCCCGTCGGTGTCGACGGCCGGGTCGCCGAGCTTGATCGTGTAGGTCGTTGCGAAAGACAGGGGGTTGTTGGGAACGATCGAGAGCGTCGGGCCGTTCCAAGAGGCGGTGAAGGGCGCGTCCGGCACGATCGTCAAGCCAGCCAGAACCTTCTGCGAATCCATATACCGGTCGAATGTGACCTGGATCGCCGTGTCGACCGGAACCGACGCTTCCTTCGGCGCCGGCGCGACCGACTGGATGGTGGGTGCCCCGACGGTCGTGAAGGTCAGATCCTGGCTCTTGCCCTGGCTGTTGCCTGCCAGATCCTGCACCCCCGCCGCCATATGGACCTTGAAGGTGGTCGAGAGAGGCAACTTGGCCGACGGGGTCAGGATCAGCGTCAGGCCCTGCCAGTGGGGCGAGACCGCGACATTCGGGCCGATTGAAAAGGCCGCCTCGGCGGTTTGGCGCTTGACTTGCTCGCTGAACACGACGTCAATCGAGGTCCGTGTCAGGGCGAGATTGCTGTCCGGCGAAAGGGCGCTCAACCGGATCTGGTACGTCGGCGGGACTCGATCGACGGCCGTTGCGTTGTAGAGGACGACCGCCACGAGGACAAGGCCCGCGATCGGAGCCAGCGCTCTGATGAACCGACCGCTGCTCAGCCAGCCAATTCGGTCTTGAACTTCCACAGGGCAGGACGATAGCACAGCCCCTATACTCGCGGACTTGTGAAGCACCGATCGCTGGGCTGTCTCTTCGAGGTGCTCGAGACACTGCTCTTGACCCTCATCGTCTTCCTCGTGATCCAGCTGTTCGTCGCCCAGCCGTACCAGATTCAACAGCAATCTATGGAGAACTCGCTCCTGCCGAATCAGTACGTTCTGGTCGACAAGCTGACCCCGCACTTCGACGACTTTCACCGGGGCGACATCGTCGTCTTCAGCCCGCCGCCGGGCTGGGCCAGCGACGCGGCGGGCACGCCATTCATCAAGCGGGTCATCGGCATCGCCGGCGACACGGTCGACATCCACGATGGCTTCGTCTTCGTCAACGGGACGAAGCTCGACGAGCCCTACCTCTATCAAGACCAGCCGACTGTGCCGGCCGATCCGAAGACCCACACCTGGAAGATCGCGGCCGGGCAGCTCTTCGTCCTGGGCGATCATCGAGCCGATTCGAAAGACTCACGAGCCTTCGGGGCGATAAGCAAGTCGACCGTGATCGGCCGCGCCTGGCTGCGCTACTGGCCGTTCGACCAGTTCGGCATCCTGCCTTCGGCCACGCAGCCCGCGGCTTCGACGGCTTCGCCGGCGCCGCCCGCCTCGCCCACGGCGAAGCCATGATTAGCCGGCGCGTTCCGATCGCCAGCGCCGCCACGACGTGCTAGACCCGGCGGTGTTCGCCGCCGTGGCCGTCGTGCTTGGTGGCGTGGTCGCGGTGGCCGCGCGCGACGGACGTGTCGTCGTCCTGGGCCTGATGCTGGCGGCGGTGGCAGCGTCACTCGTGGCCTCGCCCCTGCCAAACTCGCTGGCGGTGAGCGCGCGCATCCTGGGAGCGATGCTGGCCGCGTATCTGCTCTGGGCGGCGGTCGGTTCGGGATCGGTCAGCAGCGCCGGCTCCGCCATCGGCCTGGTGGCCGAAGGATGCGTCGCGGTCGCGGCATTCGCAATCGGCCTCGCGATCGCGCCGGTCGACCCGCTGGCCGGGCCAGTCGAAGCTCAGGCGGCGGGCCTGTCGATGATCGCCCTGGCGGTCGTGCCGCTGATCGATCGTGACGTGTTCCGAATGGGCGTCGGAGTTACCCTGCTCACCCTCGGCGGCTCGTTGCTGGTGGAAGCCTGGTCGGGGCCCACGGCTCCACTCGGACAGCTGGCCATGGCCGCGCTCCTCATCGGGATCGCCGGATCCACGAGCCTGCTCATTCCTTCGGCTGAGGCGGCTGAGGCCGCCGCCGAAAGGCCCGGGGCCCCGGAAGCCTCTGCGGAAGGAGCCGAGGCGGCGGACGCCGAGCAACCGGCTGCGCAGCCGGTGCCGGCACCCAGCAGGGTCTCTGCGGCCCATGGAAAGCCATTTCAGGTCATCGTCAAGCCCGGGTCGGCGGCTCCAGTTGACTCCCAACCTACCCGATCGATCGAGCCGGAGCGTCGACCGAGGCCGATGACCGCGGACCCAATCGACCCCGACGACTGGCTCGCCTGGGAAGCTCTGGAGCCGGAGCATGTTCGCCGGCCGTCGATTGGCGCTGCCCGCCACCCGGCCGTGCCATCTTCGGCGCCGACGGACAAGCCGGCCGTCAAGAAGCCGACTCGCTCGCGCCCGAACCTGCACGGCAAGCCATGACGCTCGTTGCGTTCCTGGCCATCTCCGTCGCGGGGATGCTCTTGACTCTGCTTACCCAGCCGTTCGCGATGCTGTCGCGATTGGTGGCGATTGTCAGTCTGGCCGCGGCGCTGGCGGCGGCCCTCGTCATGAACCCGAACGACTCCGTCACCGTCGGCGAAGTGCAGCTGTCCACGACCTGGTTCGTCGGGTTCTTCCTGACGGCCCTCACCGCCAGCAGCCTGTTGCTGTGCTTGATCGGGCTCGTGACCGGCTGGCCGGAGCGGCTCGCGCCCGCGGCGCTCGCCACGCTGGCCGGCGTGGGCGTCGCCATCTCGTCGACGGACCCGATCGTCGCCCTGGTCGCCGCGGCAGCCGCCACGGCGCCTGCCGCGCTCGTGGCCAGTCGTGTGCGCTCCACCCCGCTGGGCATGACGGTGGGCGTGGCCGAGTTGCGCACCCTGGCCCTCGTCGCAGCGGCTTCGCTTCTGGCCGCGCTGACGTTCGTCAGCACCAACGCCAACTGGAACAGCGACGACTCGAGCTTCGTCACAGCCCTGGCATTCCTGGTCCTGGCGGGCGCGGTCGCCGTCCGATCTGGCACGGTGCCGTTCCATGTGCCGGCGGCACTCCTCAGCCGCAGCGGCGAAGGCCTCGGCCTGGTCCTTTCTCTGGTATGGATCCCCACCGCCTTCGGGCTGGTGGCGCTGAGCTGGAGCTCGGGCACGTTCGTCGGCGTCCCGGGCGACTGGCTGGACCGCGCCGTGGTGGCCGTCCAGATCGTCGCGGTCGCGACGCTGATCCTGGGCGCGGTGGGTGCCATGCTCCACGACGAGATCGAAGAGATCGTCGTGTATTCGATCGTCCAGGACGCAGGCTTCATCCTGCTTGCCCTGACGGCCCGCAGCGACGATGCCGCCGGGCCGGCCCGGCTGTGGCTCCTTGTCTTCGTGGTGGCCAAGTCGGCACTGGTGGCCTGGGCCGCCGCCGTCTCAAGGACGTTCGAGTCGTCCAGTCTGGGCGACCTGCGGGGCTGGCTCCGGCGTGCGCCCATTCTCGGCCTGGCCCTTGCGGCGATCGTGGCGGCGACGCTGGGCTGGCCGGGAAGTCCCGTGTTCGAGGCGCGCGACACGCTCGTCAGCCTGGGTCTGCCTGACTGGATGCATTTCCTCGGGACGGCCGCGCTGCTGCTGGCGCTGGCCTACTACGTCCGGCTGCTGGCAGTTGGCGTGATGACCCCGACGGCCACGGTCCGGCGGGCCGCGGGAGACTGGCCGCACTGGCCACGTCTGTCGAAGGTCGCGGACGAGGCGGTCGAGGTGGCGGCGATTGAGCCGGCGACGGGCGAGGCGACGGATGCGGCGGCGGCCTCCACCGTTCACATCGACTCGAGTCCGGCCGCGTCAACCACAAGCGCAGCCGAAGGCGCCCCGCATCGTCGTCCGCGCTTCTCAATCCGGCACCGGCTGGCGGCAGCGTGGCGCATGAACCGGCCGCTGGAGGCAAGCCTTCTCGTGCTGGCGACGGCGGTGATCGCCGCAGTCGTAGCCGCGGGCGGGTTTGGGGCTTCGGACGCCTCGCAATCGGGGATCGCACTGGACGGCGCCGCCGCACCCCCACTCAACCCGAGCTCGATGGGCAGCGGACAGCAGCCCACGGGGGAGCCGTCGACGGGGCCGTCGCCAGGCCCGACGCTCCCGCTGTCGCTCTTCCCCACTCCGGGCCCCAGTCCCGCGCCATCTGCCGCGGCGAGTGGTTCGCCGGAAGCCACCGTCGGCAACTAGAGGCCCGCGAAGCCGGGATTCAGCTCGAGGCCGCGGATCGCCCGAAGCCAGAGATCGGGCTTCAGGACCTTGGGCCGAGGACCCAGCGGTCGATGTCGCGCCGGTACGAGACCAGCTCGCCGGCGGTGAACCAGATGCTCAGCTCGGTGGCGGCGCTCTCTGCGCTGTCCGAGGCGTGGACCAGATTCTGCCCCATCTCGACAGCCAGGTCGCCGCGAATCGTTCCCGGGACGGCGTCGACCGGTTTGGTCGCGCCGTTCATCGACCTGACCATGGCGATCGCGTCCGGACCCTCGAGTGCCGCGGCGACGAGCGGGCCCGAGGTGATGAAGTCGACGAGACCCTCGAAAAAGGGCTTGCCTTTATGGACGGCGTAGTGCCGCTCCGCCAGCTCGCGATCGACTTTGACGAGCTTCAGCCCGACGATCCGCAGGCCCCGCTCTTCATAGCGGGCGAGTATCCGGCCGACAAGCTGGCGCTGGACGCCGTCGGGCTTGACGAGGACGAGGGTACGCTCGGTCACTGGACAGATACCGCTGCGGTTGGTTGATACGACGGGGAGTTTAGCCCGGATCGACAGGTCGAGCGCCGATCTCCGGAGCTGGGCCTTGCCGGTTGGCCGCGCCTACCGGGGACGAGCCCTCATTCCCACTTGATC
>Ga0182019_10000464_pt1 | contig 20172 bp, 18 predicted proteins | sample 812E2MmetaG_FD_120483 | JGI IMG/M metagenome (GOLD analysis project Ga0182019, IMG submission 120483) | Permafrost microbial communities from Stordalen Mire, Sweden - 812E2M metaG | ecosystem: Environmental > Terrestrial > Soil > Wetlands > Permafrost | place: Sweden: Stordalen | collected...
AGCTCCGTCTGGCAGCGTTCCTTTAGCTCGACCAGGCTGATATCCGCCTTGCGGCTGATCCAGCGGTCGATCGTACGGCCGTAGGGCGCCAACCTCGAGCGTCGGTAGCCTCCGATCTGCTTTGGCCGCCAGTGCCCGTGACGCGCATACTGCCCTACCAGCCGCGCCACCGTCCGCCGGCTTACCCGAAAACGTTCGCTGACTTCCACCGACCCGGCTCCTGCCTGGCGAGCCTCGATGATCCGACGCCGCAAATCCTCACTCAACGGTCTCATGGTTTGCCTCCATGGACCGGCACCGTATCACGAAAACCGCTATGTGCCTATCTAAATCGCAAACGCTCTAGATAAACAAAGGTCGTCCCGAGCAACTCGGCCGGCAGCCGCCAGTGCCGTGCTCCCCACAGGTAGGTGCGGCGCCAAGCGACCGCTCAAAAGTCTCCAGAAGGGGCGGGAAGAGCTGCACAGCCAGATTCACGGTGTTCGGCTCCGAGGTGGGCAAGCGCTGGATCCGCGCCTAGAGGCCGCTGTCGTTGGCGATCGCCAAACACGAATCGATAGTCTGCGTCTCGGCAGCCGCCAGGCCAGGGTGCTTGAGGTAGAGAATTTCGCTCATAGCAGCTCCTTAGACTCGAGCACTTCCATGGTGGCGGTGAAGGGGGTGATGAATGCCTCGCTAAGCTCGTAGCGGTGGACGATGGCCGCATCCGGAAGACCGGACGGCCCCGGGAGCAGCGGGAAAGGCTTACCGGGCTCGGCGGCGTCCCACGCCCTTCGGGCGGTGTCCAGCAAATCACCCAGCATACCCTCGAACCGAGGCGCGTCGTTCATAGCCGAACGTTTGGCCGATCGAAGCGCGGGCAGAATCTGGCTGAACACTCCGTCGGTAATCACCCACTCGGCGACCGCGCTGTCGTTCCGGCGCCGGATGAAGTAGACGCAGATGTTGCTCAGCGGCCACCAGCTCTCGAGAAGCGTGTAGGGATCATCACAACGCGGCAGGATCTCGGGGTGAGCCACGAGGTAGCCGATGATCTCCGGATTGCGGGTGGTAGCGTGCCGAACGAGATCAGTCCATCCGAGTTCGGAGTGGAGGCGAAAAGAGAGAGGAAAGCAGGCCAGCGGTCGAGAGTTCATGGTGAATTGCGGCACCAATAGATAGCGGTGCACGCCTCAGCCCACATACGCGCGACGCTCTCAAAATTTCTTATAATCCGCTGCGCAATCCACCGATCTTCCAGCCCTGAAATTAGCAATTCTGTTTCAAGAGGAACGCAGCGTGCGCAGTCGTTACCACCTCAGTAGTCCTGGCAATCTTCAGCACACGCGGACCAATCCGCCGGAACTAACCACCGGCAAACGCCCTCTTCGCGGCCGCCCGCTCCGGGTGCTCGAATGCCTCGGCGAATGCCTCCAATTCTTTGGCCGTCATGCCCAGAGTTAGCCCGACCTTGCGCCAACCGCCGACAGCTCGATCGACCTCGCGCAGAATCGCTCGCGCCCGTGCGGGCCGAATCTTGAAATAGGCAATTACCGACATCAGCGCTGCAATCGTCGCCTCGGGCCCGGTGTCCGGCGAAATCCAGGTCTTGAGTTCCCGGGTCCGATCCGGGAACGGATTGATATCAAATGCCGGCGACAACCGCCACAGGCCATGGTCAGCATGCAGGAAGCCATGATTGTGAAGGTGGTCGTCAAAATTGCTGATCAGGATGGAAAACGCCATCCGGCGCCAGAGTTCCTCAACGTCCTCTTGCACCGCTGCCCCATGTTGGCGGAGCGCATCCACAATCTCGGTGTAGGCATGCTCAGCGGAATCGGTGGCTTCTACACCGAGCAGAGTCGCCGCTGATACATACATCAGCCGCTCGCCATTGGCCGCGCGATCAAATCGCCGCACGACTGTCACCGGCACCCCGTCACTGTCCACCAGCTGGGTGTCAGCCGCATGGATGCCAGCAGCCGTTGCCAGCTGCATGGCCAGGACCTCGCCCTTGGTCACGGCCCGCTCGTCCTGCACGCTGGGGAACTTGCCGAGCGCGAGCCGGCCCCCGGCGTCAACAATCGTGCATTTCGGGCGCAGTCCGCCCAGGGACGTGCCGCGGCCCCGGAGGTAGGCAAGGTCTGCCGCCGTTTCCTCTTCCAACTCCACGGCCCGGCTGGCGCTGATCAAGTGGCCCAGCTCAAGAATTGGCGGTGCCGTGCGCCGGCCCGGCTCGGCAGCCCGGCAGAGGACGCCGGCCTCGTCCCGAAAGCGCAAAGCCCCAACCCGGCTCGTATCGTCAACGGTGAGGAGAAAATCCATGGCATTGAGCGGCGCCGGATCGACCGCCCTGCCCGCTTTGCGATCACTCTGACGCCGTTTGGCGTGGTCGCGTTGAATGACCCGCCGACCCCAACCGTCCGGCTCGGTATCGGCGAAGGCCGCATGAAAAATCGAGCCCTGCGCGACCTTGCGGTGAAATTGCGGACCAACCACCAGCGGCAGCCCCGGCTCTAAGGCAAAGCCATCCTTGGCCGCCAGCCATTCGTCAGAATAGGTGAAGGCGGCACTCTCACGCGCTCCCCGCACGTCGTAGTGGAGGGTGCCGACCGGGCGGGCCTCGTCTCCCAACAGGACCTGGATTGTGCGTTTCATCGCGATGTGGGAGCGCGCTTTACCCGGACCCGCTGGGGCAGGCGCTCCTCATCTTGCAAGAGCCCGACATCGTCCCGGCGGACATCGACCAGTTCTCCGAGCGCGCCCCCGAAACCAAGCACGTAGAGCGCCATAGCGTAGGTGCCCAAAGAAGCCTTGGGGTCACCCGACTCGATCCGCCGGTAGGTGTTGAAGGCCACGCCCGTGCGCTCGGCCATCATCCTGACGGTCAAATGGCGTTTGCGCCGGGCGACCGCGAGGTCCGCCCCTAGCTTGGTTAGGGACTTGGCCACCACAGGCGGTAAAATATCAGGGGACGATGATTTCATTTAAGACGCAATGTAAGTAGTCTCAAACCGACTTAAGACGCCACACAGTGAGTCTTATTCTTGGTGGAAGTCCAGCCGTTTTGCTCGAACCGCATGGGACCCCTTCAACCCAATGACCGCGTAGGGGATGCCAAGGTCCTACCTGGAGTGTTGATGGCAAGGGTAGACCCCGGGGCTCCAAACCAGGCCGCGTTGCTATTCCTGGGGATGAACGCTTATCCCTCCCCGATTGGTCCTGCCCGGATGGACGACCATGGTTACTGGCGCATCTGCATTCGCGTCAAGGACGGCTGCTGGAAGATCCGCTATCTGCACCGCCTGATCTACGAGCAGGCGCATGGCCCGATCCCGCGCGACCACGACATCCATCACTGCGACGGGGACAAGGGCAACTGCAGCCTGAGTAACCTCAGGCCTCAGGTGCCTGTCCAGCGGTGAACACGCGCGACTACATCATCTCGGGCGGCATCCCAGCCACATCGTCCAGCCGGATGGCACCCTCGCGAAGCGCTGCCTGATCTGCGGCGAACTCTTCCCGCTGCCCGAGATGGTCCCATACCGGACCAGGGCCGGCACCCCGGCCCGTCGACCCTATTGCCAGGTCTGCTACTATTGGACCTACGGCTGGGGCAAGTGGCTGCTCGCCGTCTGAATTCACCGCGACGAAGAAACTGGTGCATGCTCCGGCCGGCATTGCACTGTCTCCGGAATTTCTAGGAGGCGATCCCCAGCCGTGCTTGAGCCCGGGCGAGACGATCACGAAGCAAAGCCTCGTGTTCGCGAAGGAGCACATCCGCCGCCACGGATGGGCCATTGATGACCGGGCCGCTATTGCGAGTTCAGATCATTGTGGGATCGGATCGAAAAAGATCCCGCTCAGCGCGGCGTTATCGCCACCGAGATAACCAATCTTTACGCGGACCGGGCAATCGCAGTTGTACACAAGGCTTTTGCCGTTAGCGAATTCGGAAACCTCCTTCGGCAACGCCACAAGCTTCTTCGTATTGAGGTCGTAAATGTTAACAGTAGCACGGCGTCCTTTTTCGTCCCAGTCTAGAAAATAGAGGGTCAACTGAAAATGCGCGCCTGGTTTCGCAACGACATCCAGATAGAAATCGTATCCTCCCCAGAATGGATTCTGGGTCAGAAGCGCGCCGGCGTTGCGAGGAGTGGAGTTAACGGCATCCGGCGATGGCGCCCGACAGTCGTTCGTGCTGGCGACCCATTGCACATTGCGGCAAGCCCCGCAGCCCGAATATGCTTTGCTGCCGTCGGAGGGACGGACCGACTCGATGTAGCTGGGAAGTTGTCTACGGTCTTTGTTTGGACCGTCGTAATTAAAGAGGACAAAACCGTCACGGCCATACACTCCACCCCAATTGCCACTGGTTGTGCTGTCCACTTTCCGGCAGGCCGGAGGGAGGTGAATAGATGCGGGTGTAAATGACGGGGTTTCGCCCCGATATTGGACAACAAATCTGTGCGGGCCTGGCTGGATATCAGTGAAGTAGACATAGTTGGCATCTTCTGCAGCCCTGCCGATCCCGGTGACCGGGTGGAATTGGTCATCCCAAACGCGGCTGCCGTCAGCGTCGATCGCGATGATGCGGCGCTCCACCTTGGGAATGCCAATCCGACCTGTCGTACCACTCGGAGCAGTGAGCTCGAAACAGCCGGTGGTGACATCAAAGCTCGCAGATATAGCCCCATAGGGCGTTGGCACGGTGCCTGAAACGCGGGTCAGCGTGCGCCCGAGGTGAGGAAGGATCTGGTATGTGGCAAAGCCCGGTGACAAGGGCATAACACCCAAAACCTGTTCGGTGAGCCACATGGCAATACACCCCCCCCAAGCGTGGGCCAGACTGGATGAATGAGGCAATTTGTAAGACGTTGAAACGAGCTTCAAATCCCACTCCGGACTGTACCCCTCAAAAAACGAAGTCGCCCCGCATCGTATCTGGCCGCCCCAATAGTCGCGGACGGCCTCCAAAGCTTCATCGCAGTGACCCATCCGGGCCATAGCCTGGATGATTTGGTATTCACTCAATGGACTGGGGGCTAGACGGGTCACACGGTCAGCTAGCTCTTTGTGAAAGATTTCGTCCTGTTCGGCAGACGTCGGAATGTCGGCATTGACCGCCTGGCTGCACGCGAATACGCCGAAGCGATTGTACCAACGCCGGGATTCCCGCAACCCGGCAATTCGCTGCTCTGCAATCCGGTTGTACTTGTCGCGCAGGTCGGTTTGGCCAATGGAGTCCATTGCAGCAGCAAACGCACGACAACATCGTATAAACATCATACGATAGGTGTTCATGTTCTCCTCATTGACCGGATCTTCAAAATTCGCCCCTTCCCGCTCGTCTTGTCCAAAGTATGAAGCAACAGGGGTCAGTTGCATCCAGTTGTCATAAATCGAGTTGGCGTGATCGAGTTTTTCGGCAATTCCTAGGGCATATATCTCAGCGACGCTCCGGTCTCCCGTATAACGGTAGTAGTCCACGAAGCTCAGAATCCAATACAGTACATAGGATTCGATCCCGTTGCCGCCGTCGCCCAGCGTGCGATCGAGATTTTCCCGAATTGAAGTCCAGTTCCCGAATGCAACGAGCGCGGCAGCTTGTGCGCAATGGGCATCACCAGTCCAAGAATATCGGTCGCCGCGGCCCATCAGCAAGGCACCAAAGTAATCCTTGTTGAAGTTTATTTTGACGTCGTAAGCGCCCGTATACCAAATGCTTGTCAGAAGTGGATCACTGCAAGAAAATGAACCGTTATAGTTGGTTGGCTTGACCCGACAGACCGCGCGAACTCCGGTTATATGGAATGGTTTATCGAACGTCTTGACGTGAACCCATCCGTAACGAACGCCTTCATAAAGTTCCGCACACAATTCAAGTCGATAAGTTTTCCCATGACGTTTTGGCGTCATCGGCTTGATGGTGTGTCCAGGAACTACATCTATAAAAGCGGGGGCATCATATTCGCTGATGCTCAATTCAACATCGCCAGAAAGATCTGGGCTGTCGATCTCCAACCAGGCCGCGCTTTCGACCCCGAAATCAAAACGAAGTGAACCCGCGGCATTGACCGCAATAGCCCAATTCTGTGATTTTTCGCCCGATCGCTCGACCTTGAATGCAGCCGCGTGGTCGGCTGTCACGGCAATAGGCCATAGCACATAGCATTGCGGATCGTCGTTCGCATTGAGATGGCTCCAACGATACCGCTGTAACGGGTCGGGAGATTCGGGGACCGCAACTCCGGAAAAAGCGCCTCCATTTAGTGCCGGAAATGGCTCGTCGATAGGAGAAGGCTCCTTTGCCAGGTTTGACCGGAACCAACCGCCATCGAGAGCGGCTGTTTCCCTTGCTTCCAACGCCAAGTCATTTTCCGCTCCACGGCAATATCCAGTCAAAAGGCCGAGCATTATGACTTTGGAAAGAGCGTGTATCAATTCCATAAGGTTTTACTCTCTTCCGGTGCGCGACTGCCCGCCTTCATCCGCGGACATTGACTTGGTTTATCTTGGTGAGTCGATCGCGCGAGTGAGCGCGTGCGGAAAAAGTCTCGATGCAAACTACCAACAAAGAGCATCCGCCAAACCTCGGCCCTACTGGGAAGCGCAGACTGGGGCGATTGTGTTGCGCGAGGAAACCGGTTTCACCGCAAACGCAAAGAGACCGGTGAAGAGCAGATCGCCCAGCAGCGTGTTGCGGAAGAACCAGAGTGTGGGCGGAAACTCCGGATGCCCCACCGTCAGGGCCTGGCACCATCCGGCCAAGGTCTTTGCGTAATAGGCGTCGTGCGCCCAGACCCCGGTATTGGTCACCAGATAGAATAGGATCGCATTCCCAAGCGTTCCCGCGACGAGGCCGAACGCGGTCCGCCGGCGCGCGACCAGGCAACCGATGCCCACCGCGGCGGCCACACACGCGGCGCGGAGCAACATTTCGCTGAACGGCCAAGTGTAGCCAAATCGCGTCGCGTAGTAATGATCGATCCAAAGATCGGAGAGCGTGATCGCGGCGAACGGCACGAGCCACCACCGCCAGTCGCGGAAATACACCGCGCCACAAAGCGCGAGTGCAGTAATTGGCGCCACATTGGACAGTGCCGGCACGGAGACGAGCGCGACGCGCCACAGCGCGGCAGCGAGGATCAGGAAGAGGGCGACAAGGTTGGTTTTCATGGAGAGATCGATGGAGGGTTATGAGAAAGAAAAAATCTGGGTTTGAGCTGGATCGATGTCCGGTCGCAAGGTGGCGGCGCGTGGGATCGAAGTCATGGCTGGCCCCGACACGACGGCGTCGGCGAGATCAAGGAGGCTGGTGAAAAACGGGGGCAGAACGCAGCGGCGCTGCGCATCCATCCAGGCGGCCCCCTGGCAGACGACGACCTGCCGCGGCCAGCCGATAGCGCGATCGAACTCGGCCAGCAGCGCTGCGGCGGCGATCGCGGGTACCTCGAGAAACACCCAGTCAACTCGGGAGTCCGCCACCAGTCGAAGCAGTGCCCCCGGCAGGTCGGCCAGTGCCGGACAGCAGGGGCACGCCAGTGAAATCCGTCGCACCGCGACGCCCGGCGGCTCCTGCGCAAACCGCTCCATGCGGGTGCGCCCTTCCTCAGCGAGGAGCACGCCGCAGCGCACCTCTGGCTGGTCGGCCCATAGCGCCCGGATGCGCTCCTGCATCCACCGTGTCTTGCCGGCGCTTCGTGTTCCGGTGACAAACACGCAGCGCGGCCGCGGACCGTCGGAGTGTTCGCGGGAAAAGGGCGAAGAACCCGCCTGCATCGGTGTGGTCATGGCCGTCAGTCAAAGTCCATACTCCGCCGGCAGATACTTGGCAGGGTCGGCCAGAGCCATCTGCTGCGCGATGAAAGCGGACTCGTCGTCGGGCAGTTCGTCGAGTTGCGCCGCCATCGTATCAAGGAATTCGATCTCGCGCGGGACGATCTTGAGGCGGCCAGCAGCGTGACCTGTCCGCAGCAGATCCAGGGCACAGCGCGCGGCGGCCACCCCCGCCTGGTAGTGGCCTGGCGCGCGCACGATGGCCCGGGCGATCGCCATTACGTTGTCGGGGGTCAGCACCCAGGCCTGGGGATCGAGCGCCGCATCGGAATCGACCAGCCAGCGACGCAGAGTGAGCGCGGCCGACTTACCCTCAGCCAGCGCCCGGTTCATTAACCGGCAGTCGTAGATCAGCTGCTCCATGTAGCAGGTGGGCGCCATTCCCGCGAGCAGCCGGACGTTCTGTACCGACTCGTTGGACCACGTGTCGGCGTAGGCGGCGGCAATATTGCCCAGCGGGCTGAAATGCGCGCAGGCGGCGGTCTTGCCCTCCATGGCCATCGGGTAACCCGTGATGGCCTTGAGGTAGGGGTTCTCGTAGCCGCAGTCCTTGCCAGGGCCAACCGCACCGTGCTCGTAGCACACCAGCGTGCGCACGGCGCTGACTGCCCGCACCACGGCGGCGAAGGCGCGCGGGATCATTTTCTGTTCGGCCAGCACCATGGCCGTGTTGCCAAATCCGCACGCGGTGTCGCCGGCGCAAACGACCCCGTGTCGGCGCGCAACTTCCCCGAGTTTATCCCAGAGAAAGGCCATGTCGCGCACACCGAGCACACACTGTGCGAAGATTACCTGCCCGAGGTTGCAGTTCATCAGAGCCTCGTCATGCAGTTCCTTGCCGCCGACCGACTCGATGCTGAGCAATTCAGCGCCCACGCGGGCCGAGCTTTCGAAGAGTTCCAGCATACGCTCCCAATGTTCGCCGGAACGCATCACCGGTGGCCGCGCGAACTCCCGATTGTCGTTCGGTGTCATCCGGAGCACGGTCTTGAGACCGTGCTGGCGCCGGGCTTCCTCCATGCCAGCGAGCAGGACCTGCACAATCTCAAGACCGAACGCTGGCGTCGCAGTCATCGGCGGCACGGTCTCAAACTCGATCACCACGCCGGGCGCCTCCAACTCCGCAGCGCGGCGCAACGCACTGGTGATGATTTCCCGATACTGTCGCACCACCTCAGGCATGGTCGCCCCCGTCACCTCCATGGGCGGCAGCGTGAAATTGAGTTCGGGATAAACCAGGCCGCCGCCGATTTGCAGTCCGGCGCGCGTTTGCAGCGGCTTGGAGGCGTGCCCGAACAGCAAGTCGTCGGTATTGGTGATAGCGAGTTGCCGGAATCTCATGGCTTGGGCGGATCGTCGTGACGCGGGCGCATGGTCAAACGTAATAGGCGCAGCGCATGAAGGCATCGACCTTCCCCAAGATCTCCGTCTCCTTGCCGGGCACGCTGAGGACGTCGCACTCGCTGCCCAGGATGAAGGGGTGGCCAGCCGTCTGCATCTTCTCGACCAACTCCTGTGCGAGGCGCTCGACCTCGCCAGGTGTCAACTCGGACGCGCAGAAGCGCTTGGTCGGCAGATTGCCGTAAAGTATGGTGTCCTTGGGCACGAGCGCGGCGTCCTCCCACAGGCGGCGGGAACTTCCGAAACTCAAAATGGCGGCGCCCAGCGTGGCGAACCGCCGCACCATATCGGTGGTGAGTTCGCCACAGTCATGGAAAATCAGATCCACCCCTGATGCGGCCAGCATCCGCGTAATGCGTTGCATCGGCTCCATGACAATCCGTTCGAAGAGCGCGGGATTAGTCGAGAGTTGTTTCGGGGAAAGGTAAACCAGGTTGGCCGCTGGCTCGCAGATGATCACAGCCCGGGCGCCGGCTTCGATCTGCGCCCGCAGATACCGGTGGACGATCAGTTCGCTGAGGCTCAGCAGCCGCTCCAACAGGGCGACCTCGGGATCCTCGCCCGCGCTTAGCCCCATCCCCGCCAAGTAGACCGGCGTGATCGGATCGGCCATGAGTTTGGTCGTGAGCGAGAACGGACCGATGGCCATGCCGATCGGCACAACGTCCGGCCGGGTAGCGACGTGGGCGATGGCCTCGCAGCTGGCCCGCATGCGCGGCGTCAGCAGGATTCTCTCCGGGACCGGCGGCGCCACCGTGAAGTGATGAGCATCGACTTCCGCCTCGGGTACGCCGCAGGCGAGCAGCAGCGCGGTCTTTTCAAGCGTCAGATCCATGAGCGGGAACGCGAGCGGCGTGCCAAAGCGCTCCGCGGTCTCCAGCACGACCGCGCCCAGGCGCCGGCCGTCGAGTGCGATCGTCTGCGGATCCGCATGGCCGTGCAGGATCAGGTGCGTGCCGATCGGCATGCGCAGACCCGCCGCTGCCAAATCCAGATAAAACTGCCGGTTCATGTTCTTCTCCCAGCCAGCGGCGCTCACGCCGCGCCGACCAGGGCGCGGGCTTTGTCAACCGCTGAACCGGCATCCGCGGCGTAGCCGTCGGCGCCGATTTCGTTGGCGAACTGCTGGGTGATCGGCGCGCCGCCCACCATGACCTTGACGGGCGGGCACCCGCTGGTGCGGATGATGCGCACCGTCTCCACCATCGCTGGCATCGTGGTCGTCAGCAGCGCGGACAGACCGACCAACTGCGGCCGGTGCTCCTGGATGGCGCTGACGAATTTAGCCGGAGGGACGTTGGTGCCGAGGTCGACCACCCGGAAGTTCGCGCCCTTCCACATAACGACGACAAGGTTTTTCCCGATGTCATGCAGGTCGCCCTGCACCGTGCCGATGACCGCGGTATATTTGGGCGTGATCCCGGCGGCCACCAGGTGCGGTTCGAGCAGGTTCATCGCCTCCTTCATGGCCCGCGCTGCAATCAGCATCTCGGGTACGAAGATCTCGTTGCGTTTGAATCTCTCGCCAACCTCCGCCATGGCGGGGACCAGCGCCTTATCCACGATGTCGCCGGGACGGGCGCCCTCGTCGAGGGCGCGTTGCGTGAGGGCCTTGGCGTCCTTGGCTTTGCCAGCGCCGACGGCCTCGGATAACTGTTCAAGTGTAGTCATGACGGGAAGATGCCACACAGCCTAGCACGGGGCCTCGGCCAAAAGCTTGGATTCCCGTGCCTTTCTTTAGGACTTTTGTGCGCCTGCGCCGTTGCGTCGGTAGTCGCCCGGGGTCTGACCCGTGCGCTTGCCAAAGACGCGCGTGAAATAGCTCTGATCTCCGAAGCCGCATTCGAGGGCGATCTGCGCCAGATCGTTGTCGGTATGAACCAACAGGTGACAGGCCCGGTCCACCCGGAGCCGGGTGAGCAGCTCGATAAATGACCACGGCGTCTTGGCCCGCATGAGATGGGAAAAGTGACTGGGGGAGAGACCGGCGGCCCGCGCCACTTCCTCGCGATTGAGATCTTCGGCCAGGTGCTCCTCCATGAACTCAAGGGCGCGCGCCAGCTGGACCGAGTTGGGATGCCGGGTGCTGGTCTTGATGGAGTCGATGAGTTGCTCCAACATGTTACACAACCACGCCGACAGCGCTTCCTGATCGGCGATGCCGGCCAGCGCGGTGAGTGACTGGTAGTTGAAACCGAGGATGTGGGCCGGATCACCCCCAGCTTGCACGGCCGCGCGCGTCATCATGACCACGAGTTCGAGGGCGAGGCTCTTGAGCAGGTTGGTGTCACTGCCGCCGACGGAGTAGATGGTGACAAGCACCCGGTTGATGATGCCGCGGGCCTCGGTGCGCTCGCCGCGGCGGATGGCGGCCAGCAAGGCCGGCTCCTCGTGCAGGTAGACGCTCCGGAGGTCGTCGTGCAGGCGATCCTTCAGGGCGTGGATCGCCTCGGCCTTGTCGCGCTCGCGCTGCGCCGACTGGCGGCTGGCGACTAATAGCGCCGCATTGGTGAGATCGTGTCTGGTCGCAAGGTCGAGCAGGTGCCGGCAGGCGCCGAGAATCCGCCGGTCGAGGTTGCCCGCCTGGCTGGGACGCGCCAGGACGACACCGGCCACGACGAGGCCCCCGCACAGACGCTGGTTGCGCATCACCGGCACCGCCCAAAGGGCACGGCCGCAACCGCAGCACATAACGCAGGGTTCGCCCCAGCGCTGGGCTTCGGTCACGGCTTGGAGGCGGAAAAGCCGGCAGTCCTCGTTCTGCGCGCAGCCCGTCACGCCCGCGCCACCGCGCAGAAAGCGGCCTTCGACATCGACCGCCGCCAGCGGAAATCGCGTGTGCCGCCGGTGCTCGGCGGCCAGGGCGTCAAAGGCCGCATCCTCGAGCAAGCCGGGAAAGACGTCCGACCGATCTTGCTGCGCAGCCTTCATCTTAGGGCAAGGCGAGGTGATCAATGTAGGCGTTTTCGAATCCCGGCTGCAGATTGAGTTCAATCGCTTTCATCGTCTTGCTGGCGGCAATCATCTCGTCGAGCAGGCTGCGGTCCTGCAACGCCAGAAACGCGCCGCCGAGCGAGGTGTTGCCCACCATCTGAATCTGGTTCACGGCCAAGCCCGGCAGCAGGCCGCAGCCGATGGCGTGTTCCAGCGAAAGGTGAAGACCGAACCCGCCCGCCAAGTACAGCGTCTTCACGTCGCCCGGAACCACGCTGAGCAAACTGAGCAGCGTCACCATCCCCGCCGCGATCGCAGCCTTGGCCTGCAGCAGCCGCGCGATATCCACCTCCGAAACCCAGATGGGACCGGACGCGCCCCGGGGATGCAGCCGCAATTTGCGGCCGTGGATGTCGCGTTGGACATGATCGCCCGCACGGACACAGAAGGCGTCCGTGAACCGTCCGGTTGTCTGCAGGATCCCCGTGCGTCGCGCCTCCCACAAGAAGTCAACGTAGGCCGAGCCGCAGATGCCCAGCGGCACGGCAACGCCGCCGATGATCCCCAGCTTGGCCGCAAATGGTTCGCTCTGCAATTGCACGCGCTCAATCGCACCCTGCACCGCACGGGTGCCACTGGTCAGCCCGGCGCCCTCGAACGCGGGCCCGGCGGCGGTGGCGCAGCCGATCAGCTGGTCGCCCACCTTGGCGATGATTTCGCCGTTGGTGCCCACATCCACCAGCAGGGCCGGCCCGTCGTCGTAGAGCAGCCCGGTGGCCACCATGCCCGCGGCCAGGTCGGCGCCGATATACGCGGCTGGCCCTGGCAGGAGATGCACCTCCGCCGTGTCGCCACCGAAGCGCAGCCCAAGTTCGCGTGGCGCGTATTGGCGGTGTTCGAGAAATGCCGCCCGGAAGGGGTGCACGCCCATCGGTGTCGGATCGACGCCCGCGAGCAGGTGCAGCATGGTTGTGTTGGCCGCGACGGTCATCGCCCCGACGTCCGCCAAGCCGATCCCGGCCCGGTTGCATGCCTCCGCCAGCAACGGATTGATCGTTTCGTCCACCACTACCCGCTGCAGCCGCGCCACGGCGCCGGGATCGGTGCTGCAGAGTTGGATGCGGGTGAGCACATCTTCGCCGAATCGGATCTGCGCGTTGAAGGCCGACGCCTCCGCCAGCACTTTGCCCGTCGCGAGATCGCACAGCAGCAGTGCGACCGTGGTTGTGCCGATGTCGACCGCCGCGCCCACGCGGGCCCCCGGGACCAGCGGGTCGCGTGCCCACGGGATATTGATGCGAAACTCTGAGACCACCGCCGGCTCGTGGTTCTGCAGCGAACGCGCCGGGATTTCCACTGTGACCGGTCCGGCGCCTGCGCGCGCCTGGCAGGCCTTGATCCGGCCCGAAGCGCCGGCCGGCGGCGGCGTGTCATCACCCAAGCACCGCAACGCGCCCGTGCGCAACTCCACCTCGCAGCCGGCGCACAGGCCGCGCCCGCCGCACCGCGTATTCAAAGGGAAACCACGATGCGCGAGCAGCTCGGATAACGGCAGGGCAAGCTCGCTGGCCGTCATGCTGACGTCGTGACAGCCGTCCGGTGTCACGAGTTGGATGAGCCCGACGTTCACGGCGCAGGTGGCGGCGGCACCGCCTCGATGACGTTGTCGTCCGCGGTCAGGCGGATGAGGTGGTGCGGCGGCACCACGAGGAAGCGGCGCTCGTCCCAATGGCCGGCCAGCAGGTCGCGCAGCAGCGAAGGATCGCCCCTCACCTGATCGAAGGACCAGCCGAGGCAGTCGGCGCACCGACGGGTGTAGACGACGGCCTCCGCGGCCTCGCCGACCCCGAGGCCCACATAGGTGGCTCGTTCGTAGTTGGCGATCCAATGCTGCTCCATTTCCATCAGATACTCGACCTCCTCGGCGCCAAATTTGGCGGAATATTCCTCACGCAGGCGGGCCGTGCGCTCGGGCCCCGGCGGCGTGTGGCATTTGATCCAGCCGGGCGTATACCAGTAGGTGCCGGGATGCTCGCGCACGTAGTCGGCGTAGCGTTCCTTGCTTCCGAGAAACAGCGTCACGCAGTCGTGCGCCCGGGCCAAAACCAGCGGACAGCGCGCGTGGCGCAGGTTCTCCACGCCACGACTGCACAGGCCGTAGACCAGCACGATGGCCTCGACGTCCGGCCGCGCTTCGGCCCGGTCAATCGCGGTCTGCAGCTCGCGCTGGAGCCGCGTCGGCTCGTTGTGCAGCCCCTGCGGCAGAATGATCAGCTCACGCACCCGGGGGAGATCATTGATGAAGTGGCATACTTCATCTTCCAGTACTGCACACGCGATGACGGCTAAAGTCAGATTCACTTTGAGGAAGATATCCTGTATTGCTCGGTCAAGCGCTTATCCTGGCCGAGGCCATATAGTCGTCACTGTTCTCGTTCGCTGCAATCAAGCCTTTACCCAAAACTTCGCCCGCCGCAACGCAACGAGTCGATGGGGGCGTCGCAACGACCTGAGGACGCAGCCTTCCATTCTACTCATCTGGTCGGTTGCCCAACCGAAGAGTTGTCGACGTGCCTCGTACGGCTGCGAGGTTCGCTGCACGACTTGTTCCTTTTATCGGTTTATTTGTCCGTTATTCGGGTCCAATTGTGTCCCGTAGAATGGGCGTGCCTGAGGCCACATGCGGGTCCAGACTCCCGGAGATTATCTGGCCACAGCTTCCGGTGACGGTGGCCACGGAATTGGTAAATATTCTCTTCGAATCGCCTCACCGTGCGGATCCAACAGGTCTTGTTTTTGCGGATCGAAGTGTGGATTCGGTGTTGGCAGCCGCGCTTCCAACGATTCACGCCAGCGACTTAATTCCTTCGCCAGATCAGAGGCCTTCGTCGCCATTTTGGAGACGAGATTTTGCCGTTCACCAATATCGGCCACTAAATCATAGAGTTCCCGATGGCCGTCTTCGGACGATTCGATCAGCTTGTACCTGCCTTCCCGCACGGCCATTGCGGGAAAATCATGATGGTAGTCCGGGAAATAAAAAAACAGACGGGCGCGCTCCCAAATACCGGTTCCTTTCAACAGCGGAACCAGACTTGTCCCGTCGGTGATGATGTCCGGTGTGAGTTGTTTCCCGGCAATTTCAGCTATCGTCGGAAGAAAGTCCGTACTGATCACCGGGGTGTCACAGATCGATCCGGGTTTGACCTCGCCTGGCCAACGTACGATCATCGGTACACGAATGCCCCCTTCGTACAGACCGCCCTTTTCTCCTCGCAAGGGAGTCAGATCCGTAATCTCCGCGCCATGGCCGTCATTAAAAACTCTTTCGACCCCGCCGTTATCGGAGAAAAACACGACCACGGTGTGATCGGTTAAATGGAGACGGTCCAAAGTCTCAATTAGGAGTCCGACTGATTCGTCCAAGGCCTCACACATGGCGGCATAGTGAGGGTGTATGGCCACGGGAAATCTCCGCCATTTGTCCTCGTATTTGCGCTTCAGTTCGTCGCGAGCTTCCAGCGGAACATGAGGCGCATAGTGACCTATATAGCAAAAAAACGGTCGATCCTTGTTTTCCGCGATGAAAAAGATCGCTTGTTGGGTTAGCGCACCGACGAGTTTCCCAGAGTTAGCATCGGCGAATCGGTTCACTCTGGCCGAAAATTCGTCTCCCAGAATTTTTGCGATTCTCGCGTTTGACTCGGGCCGCTGCGTGCTGATGACACGCATCCCTTGGAGATAGGCCGGCGGCACATGCGTTTTCCCCACGAGCTCTGACGCGTAACCAATTCCGGTCAGCCATTGCCCGAGAGTGGTGCCTTCCACCGGATGATCGCCCCAATTTTCAGGCGGGATCACTTTTGCCCAGGGGCGGTCATTCGGCATGAATGGCACTTTGTAAACGCCGGTGCGGGCCGGGGATTGACCGGAAAGAATCATGCCACGCGACGGGGTGCACACCGGTGCGGTGTAAGCGTTCGTGAAGCGCATACCTTCCGCCGCGAGCCGATCGATAGCTGGCGTTTCGATGTATCGATTGCCGCTGCAACCGAGATCGGTCCAACCCAAGTCATCGGCCAGGATAAACACAATATTCGGCGCATCCTTCGAGCTGGCTAACGACGGGGCGAAGGCGACCAAGCCCATAGCCGCCCGTACGAGCCAATTCGACAGGTGGCATCGGATTCTGTTGGCCGAGATCTCCGGGAGCTGTGTCGGGCCAGTCGAGGCCAAGGCCGCCAGCAAGCCGGATAGCAGTGTCTTGTGATTCCTCATGGTTGGGGTCTTGGAATTCTCACGAATTCGTCGGAGGCGGAGCGCGTTGGGTCCACTCCTTGGATGTAACTTGGTGAGGGAATCACGCGAGTGAATGTGATCGGACCCACTTTTTTGAGTCACCCGTGTATCAGTCCGATCGCTTGTCTTAGCGATGCCCTCACCGCCGTTGCCGTTCTCGTTCGTTGTAGTAAAGCCTGCTCTAGGCCCAAGCGTGGTCAACCGCAACACACCCCGCGGGAGCGGCCGTCGTTTTGGCGATGGCGGACCGCCCCCAGGAACAGTAGGGCTACCAGGGGAGAGCGAGTGGCAGCCGGAGATTCTTATTTACGCCCGTCGTCACCATATGGGGCGTCAGTGAATCATGGAATCACATCATGCATCGGCACGCCAGAGTCGTTGGGTACCACAGAAAAATAAATGGCGGTTCCGGCCCTGGCCTCGTTGTGGTCCAAGCTGATGAGCAGGGCGCCTTCCATCCCACTCATCTGGTCGGGCGCCCAGCCGAAGAGCTCCTGCAGGGTTGTCGACACCGACGCATACGGCTGCAAGGTCAGTTGGATGACTTGTTCCTTGTAACGGGTCGTCTGTTTGGTTTTCGGGTCGTATTGCGCTCCATAAAACGGAATGTGCCGGAGGGTATAGGTCACCGTGTAATCGCTCACGTTGTTGATGAATAGGTCCGAATGCCACCCAACCTGCCAACTCGTCTCGTTGTGCCAGTAGTTCGTGTAGCACACCACGAATTGCTTCAGGTCGTGGTCCCACACAACCGGCACAGGTTCCACCATTGAGGTCCATGCTTTAAAGTACGCCTTGGTGATATCTTCGTCCTCTCCGATCTTCGTCTCCGGCAGCATATAGTAATAGAAAGGCTCCGGACTCGAAAACTCCACCGAGCCAGTAAAATAGGTTCCCTGTGCAACCGGCCAGTCCGGCTTCCCGAATGCCGCGGAGCCGATGTAAACGTTATCGGTGACGCCGAACATCGGTTTCAGCACGATGGTCTTCGTGTAAGTTCCGACTTTGCCATTCGCGAACACAAACTTCGGATCATCGCTGATCGCCGTCATAGTGATGGTGATTTGCGTGGAATTCGGGTTGAAGAACCCGGAGGCGAAATCCTGAACATTCCATCCTTTCTCGGTTTTGATCGCCCCGGAGCGAAGATTCTTAAACCGGAAGACGGTTGATTTCTCACCTCTTTGAACTGCATGGCCGTCCCCCGCAGCTGCAAGCGAGGTCAGTTCTTGTGCTCGTGTCGGGAGAACACCCGCCACTGCGATTAGGAACGAGTTCAAGAGAGTGAGTGCAATGCTCAGCTTGGTAAACTTAGGGTGCATATTATCTAGGGATTAAGGGTCAGGTTTCGGCCTTTCCCGGAAAACCGAAACAAGGGCGTCAGTGCCGCGTGGAGTTATGGGTGGTGGCAAGAGGAGACTAATGGCAAAACCGTGTGCCTGCCGAGGCTAAGTCATGGTCAAAACGCGACACATTGAGCTTGGTTTGCGCCATAGGTGATCCGCTCCCAGCCATGCTCGCCGGCCGGTGACAATGGACGAGGGCATCGGGTCGGGCTGGGCTCGGCTGCGCATGCGCGCAGTCCGAGGGCCACAAGCCCTTCAACTGAGTTATCGGCGTTGTCTGCTGCTCGCGTAAAAATGCCGCCGTTGCCAAGGCCGGTAAGTCTGTTTTGCAAGCCTTCAGGGCGCAACCGGCACGATCAGGGCCGACGGGTGATCATGATCATGATAGATGACATTAGTGGCCGGGATATGCGCAGCGGAGCTCTCCGGGCTGGCACCGATGTTGAGATTCCGGTCAAAACGGGGGAAGCTGCTGCTCGCAATTTCCAGCCGCAGCTTATGACCCGCCAGGAAGACATTGGACGTCGACCAAAGGTCAATCGTCAGCTTATAGATTTCGCCGGGATTCATGAGCTCGGCCTGTTCCATGGAATTTCGGTAGCGAGCCCGTAAGATCCCGTCCGTCAGGTTCTGAGCGAACCCGTTAGGCCACACATCGACCAACTTGCCCGTGAAATCGGTATCGACGGCAGAGGAGCTGACATAAAGTTCCAAGCTGACCGGGCCGGTCACTTCCGTATCCTGTTGGAAAGCGGGACTCGTGTAAACAAGCACATCCGGGCGACCTTCCACCGCCCGTTGGTCGAGAGGGCCGGGAAGAAACTCCGCGACGCCTACGATCCCTCCGCCATGCGTCGGCACGGGATTGTCCGGTTCATAGACGTACTTGTCGACTGGTTCGATGGCAGGGAGCGCCGTGCTCAGCTTGCCATCGCCGGTGAGCTTGTTGGCTTTCCCTTCCGAGTGCAGGTAGTATCGGGTGGGTTTGGCGCGCGTCAGTGGCCAATCGTCCTCGTCCCGCCAGATGTTCTTTCCCATGACAAAAATCTTCACGGGTTTCTCCCGGGCCATTCCACTGTTGATCCCCTTCATCAAGAAGTCGTACCAACGCATGCCGTATTCCCACGCATCCAAAACTGAATCCTTGCCGAAATCGACCTCGCCGAGCTTGGGCCCTGCGCCGGCATGCCCGCCGGTAACAATCACCAGACGCTGCCCCTGCCTGGCCGCCTCGGTTCCTCCCTGGCTTTTGATTCCCTCATAATTCCGAATGGAACCACCCTGATAGAGGTCATACCAGCCGCCGAGATGGAGCGCCGGCACTTGGATCTGCGCAAAATGCTCCTCGCTCGACCACTGTTTCCAGTAGTCGTCATAGGTCGGGTGGGCAATCCAGTCGAAGTAATAGTTGCCCAAGCCTTTCGCATTGCCCACCTCCAACAGCGGATAGTCGGCCGGCGGGCGTTTCATATCCCAGTGCATCGGCAGGGCCGTCCCGGCCACCCGGCGCTCAAGTTCATTGATCGATACGCCGCTGCACCAGACTTGAGCGAGTAACTGCATAAACGCCCCACCCTGGTAGGCACAGTGCGCATGATAATTCGAGGGGGTGAATCCCGGAGCGATCCCGACCAGATGTGGTGGTGCCGCCATGGCGGCGAGCATCTGCGTGATCCCTAAATAGGAGCTGCCTACCATGCCTACCTTGCCGTTCGAGTACGGGAGGGCGGCTGCCCATTCCACCGTGTCATAGCCATCCTGCGACTCATACTTGAAGGGATACCACTCACCTTCGGAGGAATTGCGGCCCCGCACATCCTGAATAATAAAAATGTAACCTCTGGCCGCGGCCTTCAGTCCGGATTCAATGCTACCATTATAATACCTGGTGTAAGGGGTGCGCTCGAGCAGAACCGGGAATCTCCCTCCGGCCTTAGGGCGATAAATGTCCGCTCGCAGTGTCACGCCGTCACGCGTCTTCATCGCGACGTTGCTTTCGAAGACGACTTGGTACTGGTCTTGAGCGCCGCCGACGTCCACAACGCCGAGGATAACAGCAACTAGAGGTAGAACGAACCGATCCAAGCGAATGGAGTGTTCCTGGGTTATGCAGCCAACCTATTCGGCGCCGGAGAAAAATGTAACCACGGCAACCCCGAATCCGCGCAACATGACTCGGTCCATTAGCTGGTTAACACCCTCGACCTTCGCCCCAGTTATTTTATCGACATACTCGATCGACACCGCTGGCGAATTTAGTGGGACTTCGAACGTCCGGTCACGTTTGTTGACTAGCAGGACCTTGTGCGCCCCGGCGCGCGTTATGAAGCCTTGAGCGTAAACATAGGGATTATCGATGGACGTCGTCACCAGC
>Ga0182019_10000465_pt1 | contig 20163 bp, 17 predicted proteins | sample 812E2MmetaG_FD_120483 | JGI IMG/M metagenome (GOLD analysis project Ga0182019, IMG submission 120483) | Permafrost microbial communities from Stordalen Mire, Sweden - 812E2M metaG | ecosystem: Environmental > Terrestrial > Soil > Wetlands > Permafrost | place: Sweden: Stordalen | collected...
CCCCGAAGCGCAGGCGCTGGCGCACCGCCACGTGATCGAGGAAGAGGTTCATCGAACGCTGTTCTGGCAGCCCTGGCGGACCGCGAACATCGATGCACGCTCGCTCGAGCGCCTGCAGAGCGCGCTCGCCGGCGGTCGTGGGGTGCTGTTCAGCAACTGCCACATGGGGCCCATGCATCTGCACGTATCCGCGCTCGGCGTGCGCGGAGTGCGTACCCACGCGGTCTCCGCCCCCTGGTTCTTCGAGGCCCCCAGCCACGACTACTGGGGCAGGCGCCTGGCGCACTGGTGGAAACGCCTGGAGCACCAGCGGGAGAATGAGCGCTTGGTCTACTCGCCCGGCTCGATACCGGTCCTACGCGCGCTGCTGGAGGCGGGTGAGCACGTGCTCATCTACTTCGACATGCCCGGCGGTCGCCGCACCCCGTTCCTCGGCAAGCCCGTGATGCTCGCCACCGGCACGGCCCGTCTATCGATCGAAACCGGCTCGGTGATCGTGCCGCTACGCGCCAAGCGTGTCGGCAGCTCCGCCTGGGCTGAGGTCGGAGAGGCGCTCGACCCCCAGAACTACAGCGATGCCGATGAGCTACAGGACGCGCTGGCTGCCACGCATGGACGCTGGGTACTGGAGCAGCCCGAGACGATGGAGGACCCCAACCGCCCAGGTGCTTGGGAGGGCGGTGCGAGCGCCGTCGAGTGGATCCGCGCCGGCCGTGACAGCCCGAGCGCACTCACAGCGCCACTGCGCACAGCTCACGGCTAACGACCGTGCGCGTTCTGTTCTTCAACGAGGGCAATCTCGGCAGCCACATCATGGGCCAGGGCCAGCTCGCGCAGGCACTGCAAACCGGGCTGCCGCTGGCAGAGAACGTCGAGGCCCGCTTCGCCGGGCTGGAGCTGATGGGACCCCTTGCAAACGGGGCCGCCTCACGGCGCCTCGGTCGACTCGCGGGCTCGGGCCTTGACTTCGCCACGCTGCGCTGGCATCTGGTGCAGTCGCTGCGCACTCGCCGCGCGCTCGAACGCACGCTCGATGAGTGGCCGGCCGACGTCCTCCATATCCACAGCCACTCGGTCACGATGGCGCTCGGCGCCAAGCTACGCAGGCTCCCGCTCGCTCTGTCGGTAGACGCGACCGTGCACGAGTGGTCCTCGATGCCGGCCTGGCGCTCGACCCACCAGCACGCCGAGCTCGCCCTCGCGCCCAGCGTGGCCCTCGAGCGACGCACCTTCGAGCGGGCCGGGCTGACACTTGCCTGGACGGCCTGGACACGAGCCACGGTTGAACGCGCGGCACCGCGCGCACACGTGATCGAGCACCACCCGGGACTCGACCTCGAGCGCTACCGTCCCGCCCCCCGCGAGCTGCGCATGCGCCCACGGGTGCTGTTTGTCGGCGGACGCTTCCTCGAGAAGGGCGGCGAGGACCTGCTCGCGGTGCTCGCCGAGGACCTCGGGGAGCGGGTCGACCTCGATCTCGTGACCCCGGCTGAGGTCCAGCCGCGCAGAGGGCTGCGCGTGCACCGGCTGGGCCCCTCAGATCCGCAGCTGCTCGAGCTCCAGCAGCAGGCCGACCTCTTCTGCCTACCCACCCACGGAGACGCTGTCCCCTGGGCGGTGCTCGAGGCGATGGCCTGCGGGACACCCGTGCTGTCCACGCGCATCGGCGGCATCCCCGACCTGCTCGACGGCGGGCGCGCCGGCGTGCTCGTCCCGCACGGCGATCGCCGTGCGCTGCGTGAGGCGCTGGATGGGTTGCTCGCGGAGCCGCAGGCGCGCGAGCTGCTGGCCGGCCGCGCGCGTGAGCGCTGCGAGCAGCGCTACGACGCCCGGCATCAGGTGCCGCAGCTGATCGAGCAGCTGCGCCGGCTCGCGTAAAGCTCCCCTCAGGCGGGTTGACCGCGACGGAGCACGAGGCGCACGTCCTCGACGCTGAAGGCGCGCAGGCCGAACAGCAGCGCGGGATAGAGCACGCAGGCAGCCGCGATCAGCGCCGCCAGCGGGGCGTCGAGGAGGCGCAGCACACCGAGGGCTACACCCAGGACCGTCGCGGCCGCCGCGGTGCGCCCGACGCGACCCGGCTTCGGAAGCGGGATTTCGAGCTTGCCGAGGATCTCTTTGCTCGTCGCGAGAATCACCACCACCTCGGTCACGACGGTCATCGCGGCGGCCCCCATGAACCCAACCAGGGGGACGAGGATCGCGTTGCCGAGCAGGTTGACCACGAGCGCCATCAGGCTGACCCGCAGCAGCCGCTTCTGCAACCCGAGCACGACCATCAGGTTGCCGTTTAGATAGCCGAAGCAGATCAGCAGAAAGGCACCGCCGAGCACGGGCAGCGCGGGCGCGGCCGCCGAGAACTCGGCACCGAAGATCAGCCGCACGACCGGCCCCGAGGCAGCGATCGCGAAGGCAAGCGCACCGAAGGAGGCGATCGCGAGCAACTCGGCGGTCAGGCGCGCCGTGCGCAGAAGCCGCGCACGGTCGGCCGGCCAGGCCGCGGCTAGCACCGGGGAGAGCGTCGTCAGGATCGAGATCGGCACGAAGTGGGCCTGCTCGAGAATGTTGTAGACGGCGCCGTAGAGACCGGCCTGACGGCTGCCGGCCACTGCGAAGACGATCACCTGATCGATTCGCGCGTAGGAGATCACGAGCGCCCCGGCGAGCCCCAGCGGTACGCCGAGCTTCACGAGCGGACGCAGGCGCTTGCGCGAGGGGCGTGGCCAGCGCCCGAAGATCTTGAGCGCCGCGAGCGCCTGCACGATCGAGCCGGTCACGTTCGTGGTGACCATCGCCACCGCCAGCGCGATCATGCCTGCGTGCTGGGTGTAGATGATCACGACCGCCGCGCCCCAGAGGACGCTGCGCAACGTCATCACAAGCATCGGAATGCGGTTATCGACGCGCAACTGGAAGACGAGCCCGAGCGCGCTGATCCCGCCGAAGGGCATCGCGACGACGAGGATCACCCCCGCGATCAGCATCTGGTGGCTCTGCTGGAGCAGCAGCAGCGAAATCAGCGAAGCGATCATCACGGGGGCCAGGATCAGCAGCCGCAGCAACATCGCCGCGCCGATCCACTCGTGCTCGTGCTCGGGCGCGCGTGCCGATTCGCGCAGCGCGACTTCCTCCATGCCGAAGTTCGCGAAGTATGCGATCAGGCCAAGGACGATGAAGAGCGTCGACCACTGGCCATAGCCGACCCGTCCCAGCGCGCGTACGACCAGCGCCGTGACGACCACGCCCATCGCCAGGTTGACGATGCGCACCGCGACCTGCATGAGAATGTCGTTGGCGGCACGTTGCCGTGTCGCGTGGCGGGCTAGGGTCGGCATCGGCGCTGGAAGCGAGTCACAGTATCCCCTCAACCTCTCCTCGCGCCCACCCTCAAGCGCCCGAGAGCGCCTGCCGATAGCCGCTATACCATTGCCGCTGAGCAGAGCATGAGGTGTCCTCCAAGGCTTGCCCGAGTGATTCTCGGCCGGCACGACGAGAAGCACGACCAGCGAACGACATGAGAGGAACCATCAAGTGGCTAACACAACTTTGATCACCGGCGGTAGCGGCTATATCGGATCGCTGCTCGCGCAAGAGCTGCTGAGCGCCGGACGCGAGGTTCGCGTCCTCGACTCCCTGCTGCACGGCCAGGAGGACATCGCCGCCGAGCAGGAGCAGGCGGGCATCGAGGTGATCCGCGCTGACATCCGCGACGCGGACGCCCGCCGCCGCGCGCTGGCCGGCGCCGAGGCCGTCGTGCACCTTGCCGCGATCGTGGGCGACCCGGCCTGTGCGCTGGACCCCGCGGTCTCTGATGACGTCAACGTCAAGGCCACCGAGTCACTCGTCGCCGACGCCGCCGCGGCGGGCGTTGAGCGGCTTGTGTTCGCCTCGACCTGCTCGAACTATGGCCGTATGGCCGACCCCACGACGGCGATCACCGAGGAGGGCGAGCTTGCGCCCGTCTCGCTGTATGCCGAACAGAAGGTCGGCATGGAGAAGCTGATCCTCGGCGGCGGCGCGGGCAGCGTCAAACCGACGTGCCTGCGCTTTGCGACCGTCTATGGCGTCGGACGCAGGATGCGCTTCGATCTGACGGTCAACGAGTTCACGCGCGAACTGTGGGCCGACCGCGAGCTGGAAGTCTTTGGCGAGCAGTTCTGGCGCCCCTACATCCACGTGCGCGACGCCGGCAGAGCGGTGCGCACCGTGCTCGAAGCGCCCGAGGAGAAGGTCAACGGGCGCGTCTTCAACGCGGGACGCTCGGGCGAGAACTATCGCAAGCTCGACCTCGTGGAAGAGATCAAAAAGCAGACCCCGCGCGGCACGGTCTCCTACGTGCAGCGCAACGAGGACCCGCGCGACTACAAGGTCAGCTTCGACAAAATCAAGGCCGAGCTGGGCTTCGAGACGCTGATGACCGTGCCCGACGGGATCGGCGAGATCATCGCCGCGCTCGACGTGGAGCAGTTCGGGGACCCGTTCGCCGCCCGCTACAAGAACGTTCCCTGAGCGTCGGGCGAGCGCAAGCGATGGCCAGCACCGAGTCCTTTCCCGCGCTGCCGCTGTTCGACCTGCAGCTGCAGCCGCAGGATCTGGAGGCGGTCGCGGAGACGCTGCGCTCGGGCTGGCTGACGATGGGTCCGCGCACGCAGGCATTCGAGGAGGCCTTCGCGGAGCAGCTGGGCGTGCGCCACGCGATCGCGGTCTCCAGCTGCACGGCCGCTCTGCACCTCGCCTACCTCGCCGCAGGCGTCGGTCCCGGCGATGAGGTGATCGTGCCCTCGTTCACCTTCGCGGCGACCGCCGCGGCGGTGCTCTACTGCGGCGGCACGCCGGTGTTCGCCGAGATCAGCTCGCGAGCCAACCCGAACATCGATCCCGAGGATGTGGAGCGGCGCATCACGCCCCGCACCAAGGCCGTCTGCGCGGTGCACTTCGGTGGCTATGCCGCCGCGGTCGATCGCCTCAAGGAGATCTGCGACGCGCGCGGGATCGCCCTGATCGAGGACGTCGCGCACGCGCCAAGCGCCTCGCTGCATGGACGCAAGCTCGGCGCCTGGGGTATGTCGGGGGCTTTCAGCTTCTTCTCCAACAAGGTCCTCTCGGTCGGCGAGGGCGGGCTGCTCAGCACCGACGACGACGACGTGGCCGCATTCGTGCGCTCACGCCGCTCGCACGCGATGACCAGCGGCACCTGGGAGCGCCACAAGGGCTCCACCGACACCTACGACGTGGTCGGCCTCGGTTACAACTACCGCCTCGACGAGCCGCGCTCGGCACTGCTGCTCTCGCGTCTCGCGCGCCTCGAGCAGGAAATCGAACGCCGCCGCGAGCTGACCATGCGCTACCGCGAGCTGCTCTCCGCGGTCGAAGGGATCATCGTCCCCTTCGAGGACTCCGAGGTCGCGACGTCATCGGCCTACGTGCTGCCGATCATGCTCGAGCGCGACGGCGAACAGGCGCGAGTCAGCGCCGAGCTGCGCGAGCGCGGCATCCAGACGAGCATCTTCTACCCATCGATCCACCGCTTCAGCGCCTATCGCGAGCGCTTTCCGGACGTCTCGCTGCCAATCACCGAGCTCGCCTCGCGCACCGAGCTGACGCTGCCCTTCTACCCGCACATGAGCAATAACGACCAGGATCGCGTCGCCACAGCGCTCGCTGAGGTGGTCCCGAGATGAGCGACTGGCGCGTACCGCTGACCGACATCGTCGTGCCCGAGGAGGACGTGCGCGCGGTGCTCGACTGCCTCGAGTCCGGCTGGCTGACGATGGGGCCGCGCACGAAGGCATTCGAGGAAGCTCTCTCTGCCCAGGTCGGCTCACCCAATGCGGTCACTGTCTCCAGCGGCACCGCCGCCCTACACCTCTCATGCCTCGCCGCCGGCCTCGGCCCGGGGGATGAGGTGATCGTGCCAGCGGTGACTTTCGTGGCGAGCGCCGCCGCCCCCCGCTATGTCGGCGCGACGCCGGTCCTCTGCGATGTACGCAGCCCGCTTGACTTCAACATCGACCCCGCCGACGCCGCCGCCCGCATCACCCCGCGTACACGGGCGATCGTCGCGGTGCACTTCTGCGGATACCCCGCCGAGGCGCAGGCGCTGCGCGAGCTGTGCGACGCCAACGACCTGATCCTGATCGAGGACTGCGCCCAGGCAATCGGCGCGCGCATCGACGACGACGGACGCCAGGTCGGCACGATCGGCGAGCTGGGAGCCTTCAGCTTCTTCTCCAAGAAGCAGCTCTGCGTGGGTGAGGGCGGAATGGTCACGACGGCCGACGACGAGCGCGCGGAGCGCGTGCGGCTGCTGCGCTCCCACGCGCTGAGCAGCAGCACCTGGGACCGCCACCGCGGACACGACCCCGCCTATGACGTGGTCGACGTCGGCTACAACTACCGCCTCGACGAGCCGCGCGCGGCACTCGGGCTGAGCCGCATCGCGCGACTCGATGAGAGCATCGAGAAACGGCGCGCGAGCGTCCGCGCCTACCGCGAGCGGCTGGCCGGCATCCCGGGCCTGGAAATCCCCTTCGACGATCTGGCGGTCGAGCGTTCCTCGCACTTCGCCTTCCCGGTGCTGCTCGCCGACCGCCCCGAGCGCGATCGCTTCCGTGCGGAGCTGAAAGACAACGGGATCCAGACGACCTGGTATCCGGCGCTGCACAACTTCACCGAGTACGAGCAGTTCTCCCCGGCGGGAGGTCTGCCCCAGGCGCAGGCGACAGCCGACCGCCACTGTGCGCTGCCGCTCAGCTCCTCGATGACCGAGAACGACATCGACATTGTCGTCGAGGTCGTCGCTGCGGTACTCGCCTGAACCGCTTGTATGCCGAGACGGGCGAGCCAGCTCAAGGGGCCGCGGGCTTGACGCAGGTGATCCCGATCAAAAGGTTGATGTCGATCAGAGGAATGCGACTGGGGTAATAAGTTACGTCCGCGAAGTCGAAGCATCGGCGCAGCTCGCGATGGATCTCACGCGCTTGATTAACGTGTTCGTTCTCTATGAGCCAGCTGTAGCTGGTTTTGTAGCGATGCTCGAATGCGCGTTGGCTGGTCACCCGGCGGCCCATGCTGTAACCGAGCCCTCCCTCGCAGGGGATCACAACCGAGAAGACTCCACCGGGCTTGAGCAGCCGGGCGATCTCCGTCAGGGCGACAGGCAGGTTGGGCAGGTGCTCCAGTACGTGGATGGCAATCGCACGGTCAAAGCTCGAGCTCTCGTACGGCAGGCGCTGCTGACAGTCCGCGAGGATCGTGGTCACCGAAGGAAAGTCTCGCCTGATCGCTTCGGCCATGTTCTCGCGCAGCTCCACCGCGTGGTACTCCTGTGCGGCAAGATCCTCGTAGCGAAGGTGCTCCCCAAGGCCGGCGCCGATCTCCAACGTGCGGCCGCGGCAGACCGAACGCGCCGCGTAGCTGTGGTTGAAGCGCACTATATGGCTGTGCTCGGCAGGCAGCCGTTCGTGATAATGCCGCAGCCAGTCATCCTGGATGCGCCGCTGTTCATCAGTTAGTCGGGCAACCGCCTTTGGCCACCTAGACGTGATGTGGCTCCTAGTGAATAGAGAAACGGTCATCAGGTGTCCGCACACGCTAGCAACATGCCAGCAAGAAATCTGCGGCCGTCGCTGCTGCCCCGATGGCCAAGTGTAAGACTCGCGGAGCTGGTCAGCTTTGTCTCCATCTCAAGGGTGTAAGTGTGGCGAGACAACCACTCGCTGGATCGCCGCCAGCGTCCGAACCGAGTAACCCTGTCACATTTCCTCCAGAAGCCTAACGTCTCAAGGATGGATAGTCGGAGACATATGCGGCGAGGTCGGCCGTAGGTCGGAGGTCATGCCCCAGAATAAAAGATGCCGCTACGATAGACTAGGAAGTTCGTCGCTCCCAGCGTCAACGCGGTCGCGAAATATATAGACATGACCGGTATGCCGAGAGCGCCTGGGAGCAAAGCAATAGACGCCGCCGTCAGAGGATATTGGACGGCAACGACAAGCAGATAGCGGCACGCCTGTGCTCGGATGCTGAGAGCGAACTGGGTGCTATGCACCCATACAAACAGCCTCTGTAGTGTGAAATGCACGAATACGGCCGTGGCGAAGCCTACTGGTAGCGCTAGTTGGAACGGCACTGTGACGATGTCGACTAGGACCATCGTCGTGGTCAGGTAGACGAGTGCCACCACGCCACCTACCGCTGCGTAGCGCACACCCAGACCGACAGAACCCGAATCTGGAGAGCGCAGATATAGGAGGAAGTGAATAACCTTTCTTTTCCACACAGCCACCTACCTGAGACTACACCGCTAACCGCGACAAGTCCAGTTGATAGACTACTTGCGTGGGAGAGGCGGTACCCCAACAGTGGCGCACGATCCGTCTACCGGGGCGCAAACGGCTGTTGACGATAGACAGGGTGAGCTTCGCTCTCGTCATGGTGTTCCTGACCGCAGCCATGTTCTATCTGTGGACGGCGGACACCACATACCCGCTGGCTTTGCACGGTGGACTGCACCTTATCGAAGGGGAGACCGATCGCTACAACCAACTCGCCAACTCATTTCTTCACTTTCGTCTCTCAGTCGGCCCCGCGCCGCGAGGACTCCTGAGCCAGACAGATCCGTACGATCCGTCGCAGAATGGGGCCCTCCTCTCCGGTATCAATGACGACCTCCTCTACGGTGGGCGTCTGTACTTGCTCTGGGGGCCAGCACCGGTAGTCGTCTTGCTGGTGCCTATGCACCTGCTTGGCTTCATTCCAACCCCGTCCTTGACAGACTCCATTTTCGCGATTACCGGACTCGGGTTTGCACTCGCCACCTTGCGTGTGCTGTTGAAACAGGTCGCCGACGCAGCCCTCTGGATGTGCGTTCTCGCCGGAGTCACCCTCGCGCTGGCCTCGATCGTGCCATTTATTGAGCGCAGTACGGCTGTCAACCAGGAGGCGATCCTCGGTGGATTCTGCTTCACGATGGCCGGGGTCTGGCTCGCGATCTCTGCATTGGCCAGTCGGCGAGCATCTTTGTGGCGACTGGTGCTCATGAGCTTGTGTTTCGGCTTGGCGGCTGGCTCAAGGCCAACGCTTGGCCTGACGGCTCTGGTCCTCGTGCCGGTCTACATGTCGCTGCGCTCGACCCGACCTCACCGTGGGTTGCTGCTGGCGCTGAGCGCACCGGTTGGTATGTGCTTCCTACTGCTGCTGGCTTACAACCAGGCCCGCTTTGGTAATCCCTTGGAATTCGGTGAGCAATATCAGCTAGCCGGATACAACCCGAAACTTGCACACTTTGGCGATCGTAGCTACGTGCCGCCAGGCGCCTGGTTTTACTTGGTGTCTCCACCGCGGCCCACAATTCTTTTTCCCTTTCTCCAGCTTGGCCCACCGCCGATGTCGTACCCAGCTGCCTTGCCCACAAAGTATTTGCCGCCCGAGCGCACGGCTGGGTTGTTGCCGATGGCTCCGATTGTGATCTTCCTCGTAGCGTTGCCGCGGATCTGGCGGCGCCGCCCCGGCCTACTCGGGCCGCTTGCCCTTCCTCTGCTGATCCTGGCAGGCGCAGGCATGGGCGCTCTGGTGTTCCTCTCCTACCAGATCCCTGCCACCACCCAGCGCTACGAGGTCGACTTCGCGACGCTGTTTCTGCTCGGCGCCTTGGCAGCGTGGATCGCCCTGTCCACCGAGGCTCGCGGAGCACGTCGCTGGCTGCTGCGAATTGGCGGCGGGCTGCTCGCCGCTTGGAGTTGCCTCACCGGCTTGGCCACGAGCTTCAGCGGACCTGCCAACCTGCTTGCCACCGAGCATCCTGGGACCTGGAACACCTTGCAGAAGATCAGCTCGCCGCTGTCAACAGCAATCGCCGCAGCCACTGGGGGACCAGTGCTCGCCGACGTATCGGCGGCCAACGTCCTGGAATCCTCCCCCGTGACCTACGATCGTCTCACAGCCGAAAAGACAGGATTCTGGCTGCACACGAGCGAACAGGCCAACCTCACAATCGTCTCCCCCGACACTCGTACGGTTGCGCTCACCTCCAGCATGTTTCCCGCCGTCCTATTTTCGAGAGCGATCCAAGACGGTCCCGGCGCCACAGCCATACGCCTTCGCGGGCCCGGAGCTGAAAGCCACATCTACTCCGTTCCCTTGCACGGAGGAGTGACTCGAATCCCGGTGCGCCTGCGCCCCGGCTTGAACCATCTCGTGCTCAACCCCATCACCAACACGAGTCAGACTAACGCTGCGGTTCCAGTCTCACAACAACTGCTGGTCATCAAAGAACTCTCACTCGCCAACCAATGACCGACCTGTGGTGCAAGTGCTGCGCGCCCTGCGTGTAGCGACGATCGGCCTCGGGTTGATCGGGCGCCAACGCGCTGAAGCTTTGTGTCGGATCGACGGCGCCGAGCTTGCGGCAACCGTCGACCCTCTCTATGACGATCGCGAAGCGATCTCTGGTGTGCCTCACTATCCGGCACTTGCGGAGCTGCCAAGGGATCTCTGGGATGCGGCCGTCGTGGCCGTCCCCCACGACCTGGCAGTCCCGATCGCAGTGAGCGTGCTGGGTGTGGGCAGGCCGGTCCTGATCGAGAAGCCGCTCGGAGTGCGGGGAAGCGACGCACGCCAACTCGAGGCGCTCGCGGGACGTCTCTCGGCACCCAGCTTCGTCGGCTACAACTACCGCTATTTGCCTGCGATCAGCGAGCTACTTCGCCAGATCAGGGCCGGCGAGCTCGGCGAGTTGCGCAACGTGGACATGCTGGTGGGACACGGCGGGCACCCTGACTCTGCCGTAAGTTGGAAGCTTGACCCGAGACGAGCGGGTGGCGGGGTGCTGCTCGACCCAGGCGTTCACCTGCTTGATCTATTGCTCAGGCTTGCCCCCTCGGCCACCTGTACAGCCATCGAGGCGACCCGTGGGTTCTGGCCCACGGGGATAGAGGAGGACGTCGTAGCCACCTTCCGCAGCAAGCGCCTGATCGCCACGGTCCGCGTTTCTCACATTCGCTGGGTCAACACGTTCCGGGTGGAGGCGTTTGGAGACGATGGCTACGCGATCGCCGAAGGCCGAGGTGGCAACTACGGTCCGATGAGGTTGCGGCTCGGCCGCCGCTGGGCATGGACGAACTCCGGCGCCGTCAGCCAGCGCGAATCAGAGGTGGTACGAGACTTCGGCACTCGCAACGACAGCCTTCGCGACGAGCTAGCCGACGTGGTCGCCCGCTGGCGCGGCGAGGAGATGCCGATCCGCGAGCCGCACCCGGCGACGATGGGCGAGGCGCGGCGTGTCACCGACCTTTGCGAGCGGCTCTATCCGCGAATCGCGTAGCGGGAGCGCTCAGCTCGACACCAGGCGATACCACGCCACCAGATCGGCCCCCTGCAGTTGCTGCTCCCAGGCACGTGTCTGCTCTACCCCGACGAACCCCATCAGCAGGTGCGAGGTAGTCGCCACGTGAACCGCCTCGAACCCCGCTGCCTGCGCAGCCGCCGTCAATGATTCAGCCGAGAAGAAGACCAGATGCTCGCGCTTGAGTGAATGGTAGTGGGGCCCGAATACCCTGGCCTCGGGGCAGTCGATGTTTGGCGTCTTGACGCCGACGACACCGCCGGGCCGCAGGATGAAGGCGACCTGCTCGAGAAAGTGCTGCGGATCAGCGAGATGCTCGATCAAATCGAACAGCGTCACCGCGTCATAGCGCGAATCCCAATCTTCCCAGTGCTCGTCGAGCGTCCCGCTATACGTCGTCAGTCCGTACTCGCAGGAAGCGATCCGGCGAGCGAATTCCGACACCTCCAGGCCGTCGTGCTCGTAGCCTGCCTCACCGAGCGCCACCCGGAAAAAGCCATAGCCCGAGCCGATGTCAAGCACTCGCCCGGCGCCGACACCGACTCGCTCGCGCATCTCACGAACCTGGCGGACCGCCTTCTCCAGACGCCAGCCGGCCTGTGCCGTATAGTCGCCATAGCCACCGGATCGCAGCTTGTCGCCCTCGAAGTACTCCTTCTCGTAGCTCGGCGGCTCGCACTCGCGCACAAAGCGCTCACCATCCCAGCGCACCAGCCAACCGAGCTGCGCAGCGTCCGAGACGGCCACACCGTGTGACGGCGTCTCGGCAATCGCCGCGTGCCAGAGGCGACCCTCCAGCCCTCGCGGACCGTGACCGACGGGCCCGGATGCAGGCGCGGGGGGCCAGGGTCGCAACTGAGCCCAGCCCTCACCCAGTCGCTCGAGCACGCCCGGGCCATCGCTGCGCCCCGCCAACTCGAGCCAGCAGTCGAACTCCTCGGAGCGAAGATTCATCAGGCGCAGTAGTCCATTCTCAAAATGGTCTGGCGTATCGATGTAACGCAGGCCGCCGTCGGACGAGACCAAGGAGACGGTCACGAGGAGGGCCACCGACGACTTCGGCGACCAATCATGTGCAGCAGCAGCGTGAAGCCGAACGTCTGAAAGCCGAGAATGACTACAAGCAAGCCAAATACCGACGAGTACTGAATCGCCGACAGGTGAAAGCCACCGCCCAGCCAGCGCCTTAGCAGCACGACGTTGGGTACCGTCCCCACAAGGACCAGCAACCCGCTCGCCAGCACGCCTCGATTGTAAGTCACCATCTTGAGCAGGCGGTCGCTCAGCCGGCGATCGAAGTCGTAGAACACACGGGCGAGCAGGGCGAGTTGCACAGCGCCGTATCCAACCGTCGCGGCCACGATCCCCAGCAGCATCCAATGCAGGTCGAAGCCGATGCCCAGTGCCACAAACGGTCCAGCGGCGAGCGCGCCCGCAACCACCAGGCCGAGCGCGAGCAGCGCGATGCCGGGACGCAGCAGGAAGAAGTCGGGCGCGTAAATGAACATCACACGCAGGCTGTCCCAGCCAGCGATCCATGGGGCTCTCCAGCCCTCCCGCTTGAGATGACTCTCCCGCCCCTCGCGATCCTTCCAAAAGCGCACGGGGACCTCTGTCGTGCGCATACGCAGCTTGCGCGCCTTGAGAATCATCTCAGACGCGTACTCCCATCCATGCGACTCGAGCTCCATCATCCGAAGCGCCTCTCGCGTGATCGCCCGCATGCCGCAATGGATGTCGCTAAATCGCGTGCCATAGATGACGTTGAAGATGAGGGTGGTCGCCGGTGAGCCGAGATAGCGGTGCAGTGCAGGCATCGCACCCGGCTCGATTTCACCCCTCGTGCGTGTTCCCATCACGAAGTCGTGACCGTCGCGGATGGCCTCGATGAAGCCGTTGAGCTCCCGAAAGTCATAAGTGAGATCACAGTCCCCCATGATTGCTATCTGACCACGTATGTGTGGAATCGCATCTATGTAGGCGCGCCCGAGACCTCGTCTTGGCACCGTGATCACACGTGCGCCGTGCTCGGCCGCAATGGCCGGAGAGCGGTCGCTGGAGGAGTCGACAATCAACACCTCACCGCTGACGCCCGCCTTCGCGAGTCCTTCCGAGCACCAATCGACGAACTCGCCGACTGTAAGCTCCTCGTTCAGGCAGGGGACGACGATCGAAACCTCGACCGGCTCTTGGGTCTGGCCGTCCGCGAGCAGCTCGGGCACGATCGTACTCACAGGCTCACCTCCCGCGTGGCCTCGGCGATGTTCGCGTCGATCGAGTCGAGCAGTGCCTCGATCGAGCTGTGGCCACAGCACCAGCCCAGAGAGGCGAGCTTGTCGCTGCGGAAGCGCACGATCGGCACATCACCCTTCCAGCCGCGCAACCCGCCTGTGTACTCGTACCGGACGTCAGCCAACCCCATTCGCTCAACGACGAGGTCCGCGATCTCCGTCACCGTCACATAGTCGCCCGTACCCGCGTTGAAGACCTCGAACCCCTCCCACCCCTTGTCGGTCAGGGTGAGCATCGCTGAAACCACATCGCTGACGTGGATGTAGGACTTGCTCTGGCTCCCATTGCCGAATATGCGAAGCTCCTCGGGGTTCTCCAGCAGATGGCGAACGAAGTCGTAGGTAACACCGTGAGTCTGCCTGGCGCCAACGACGTTGGCGAAGCGGAAGGCCACGGCGTTAATGGGAAACATGTGAGCGTAGGCGGCGAGCATCGCCTCGCAGCCAAGCTTGCTCGCGCCATAGGTAGAGATAGGAATCAGCGGTCCGAACTCCTCGTCAACCTCGTATGCCCCACGGTCGCCGTAAACGCCGGAGCCGGACGCATAGGTGATTCGTGGCACGCCGTTGATGCGCATCGCCTCGATCACGTTATGTGTCAGATACGTTCCCTGCCAAAAATCGATTCCGGGATCGTTGACCGCTGCTGCGATATCAGGGTTTGCAGCGAAGAGATAGACGTGATCGACGCCCGATGTCGCCTCGACTACCTTCTCGAATTCTCGAAGATCGGCCTGGATCAGCTGTAGCCGCGGGTCGTCGAGAAGGCCGTCCAGGTAGGAGACATTCCCAGAAATGAGGTTGTCGAACACGACAATCTCATGATCGGGACGACGGAGCAGCTCATGGGTGAGATGACTGCCGATGAACCCGGCTCCGCCAGCAATAAGCGATCGAGTCACAGTGCCGGCATTGTACTCTTCTTTCGAATACGTGACATGGTTTTATTTGTCAAGCTGTCTCGCGTGTGAGAAACAATTTTGGAGACAAAATTGTCAAATGTGACACCGATCGCACGGTGCTGCCCAGCAACGGCAGCGGTTAGGGCCGACGCTACTCCTCGGGTGGAATCAGCCGCGCGCGCACCGACTCGAACTCTTCCTGAGCCTGCTCGTAGTCGTCGTGACGCCCGATGTCCAACCAGTAGTCATCGCTTGGCCAGGCGCGCACGACCTCGCCGGCCGCGATCAGGCGCAGAATCAGGTCGGGGAAGTCCAGACGCTCGCCCGGCTCGATGAAGCCCAGCGCGCGCGGCGCGAAGCAGTAAACGCCCATGCTCGCGGTGTAGTCGATCTGCGGCTTCTCGTCGTAGCCGGTGAGGCGCGTGTGGTCTCCTTCATCACCGAAGCGCAGCACGCCGAGGGAGATCTGCACCTGGCGCAGCTTGGTCGCGATCGTCGCGGCGGCGTCACTGGCGCGGTGGCGCTCGAGCAGCGCACCGTAGTCGATGTCGGTGAGCACATCGCCGTTCATGACCAGCACATCGGTGTCCGCGAGATCCTCGATCAGGGCGAGCGCGCCGACGGTGCCGAGCGGCTCGTGCTCGCGGTAGTAGTCGATCGGGATCCCATAGCTCTCGCCGTTGCGGAAGAAGGCCTCGATCAGCTCGGCCAGATAGCCGGTGGCGATCGTGATGCGCTCGAAGCCGTGGGCCTTCAGCTGGCGCACGACGATGTCGAGCACCGGGCGGTCGCCGATCGGCATCAACGGCTTGGGCAGCACCGTCGTGTAGGGGCGCAGGCGCGTACCTTCGCCGCCGGCAAGGATCACAGCCCGCTTCATCGCGCCGGCTTGCGTTGGGTGCTGGTTGGCATCGCGGGCAGCATAGGTGTCAGTGATATCGGCAGCGCCACGGCCAACCTGTACACCTAATGCCCACGCTCAGGCATCGCCGATCACTTCTGCATAGAGATCGCCTGTACGTCGCGCGATCACCGGCCAGGCGTAGTGCTCCTCGGCGAAGGCGTGGCCGCGCTCCCCACGCCGCATGCACTCCTGCACGCCACTCTCAATGCTGTCGGTCAATGCGGCCACGAGCGAAGCCACGTCGGGCTGCGCACAGATCCAGCCCGTCTCTCCATCGATGACCGCCTCGAGCATGCCACCGACCGGATAGATGATCACCGGGCGCGCGAAGCCGTAGGCGAGCAGCAGCACGCCGCTCTGGCTCGCCGCGCGATAGGGGAGCGCGACCGTGTCAGCCGCTGCAAACAGCTCAGCGGCCTCGCTCATATCGAGGAAGCCCTCGCGTACCGTCACGCGTCCCCCGAGCGCCTGCAGATGCTCGGAGACCTCCGCCAGCCCGCCGATGTCCTGCCCACCGATCAGCAGATGCAGCTCAGGCACCTGCTCGAGCGCCGCGACGAGGTCGCCGAGGCCCTTGTCGCTGCGCAGCTGTCCGAACATCAGCGTGACCGGCACATCCGGCGCGATCCCGAGCGCTGCACGGGCCGCCCCGCGCTCGGCGCCACCGCCGCTGCGCGCGAGCCCGCCGTACTCGCCGTGGGGAATGACCACCGCCCGCTCCCCGATCAGCGGCTCCATCAGCGCACGATCTGCCTCGCTGTGCACAATCGTCCGCGCCGTCAAGCGCGCGGTCAGCCGGCGGCCAAAGCGACGGGCGCGCAGGAAGGAGCTGGTGCGGTCAAAGGTGCCGTGCTCGGTCTGCACTACGGGAGTACCTGCCAGGCGCAGGCAGATGACAGCTGGCAGCCCGATCTGCGGAATCTCCCAGCCCTGAGAGTGCACGACATCGGCCTGCGCGGCCAGTCGCATCAGCCGCGGCAGCGCCGCGAGGAAGCGTGCGCCGTTGACGAATTTGCCCAGTCCTCGCGCCCGCACCGCCTGGGCGAGGCGACTGTCACCGCGGATGTAGTGGAAGACAGGCTTGATCGTGACGCCCTCGATCGGCTCGAAGCGGTGGTCGGCGGCTGTCGCGAGCGTGACCTCCCAGCCCTCGCCGACGAGCGCGGCCACAAGCGCGGCGGTGTAGTCAGCGACACCGCCACGACCGCCCTGCTCGATCATCAGCAGGCGTCGACCCGCCACGGCGCTCATCAATGCGAGCGCCCAGCCCCGCCGATCGCCTGCTCGAGCAGCTGCTCGATTTGCTCAGCGACGACAGGCGCGGCGTAGGTCTGCTCGGCGTAGGCCCGTGCCGCCTCTCCCTCGCGAGCGGCGCGCTCGGGGTCCTCCAGGTAGCGGGCAAGCAACACGCGCAGGGACTCGGGGTCGTTCTCGGGCGAGGCGATACCGCCGAACTCGGGGCGAATCATGTCGGCCACACCCTCGGCACCCGTCGACAGGCAGGGACGCGAGGCGAGCATGCCGAGGATCACCGCGCGCGGCGCCCCCTCGGTCGGGCTCGGGCAGAACACGGATACGTCGAAGGCCGAGAGCACGTCGGGCACCTCCGAGCCGGGGGTGGCAATGAAGTGCGCGCGCTCCCCGAGCGGCGCCGCGAGCTCGCGCAGTTCAGCTTCAGTCTCACCGTTGCCGGCGAGGATCAGATGCACGTTTGGGTCCTCGAGCGCACGCACCGCGTTGACAACGACGTCGTTGCGCTTCTTGGGATGAAAGCGCGAGATGCAGCCCACCACGAAGGCCTCCAAGGGAATCCCCAGCTCGCTGCGCACGCGTGCACGCCCCTCGCCGCTGAAGCGGATTTCCTCGGTGCGCAGCACGTTGGGCACAACGACGATCTTCGAATCGGGCACCCCGACTTCGGCGACCGAGCTGCGCGTGCCCTCGGAGATCGCCAGCACGAGCGGCACCTGCTTGGCGGCCGCGAGGTAAGCGCGCTGCGGCACTCCGCGACGCAGGGGAAAGGGCACCGGACCCCACTCGCACCACACGACCGTGCGCCGCAGCGCCTTGGGCAGCATGCGCGCGAGCAGCTGCTCCTTCTTGTAGTGGACGAGGAGGATCTCGTAAGGGGCCTCCTTGCGCAGGGAGCTGGCGAGACCCCTGACGAGCAGCGGCCAGCGCAACATCAGCGAGATCCAGCTCGTCGTCGAAAGCTTGGGCCCGAGCGCGACCGGGCGCACCTGCACCTCGGTGTCGCGGGCCATCCCTGGCATGTCGGTCAGCATCACGGTCTCGTGGCCGCGCTGGCGCAGGGCCTCGAGCATCTCCACGGCGGCGAACTCCGCACCGCCGCTTGAGTCTGTTGTCATCACGCTGACGATCTTCACGGCGTCGAGTATTCCAGCCAACGAGGACGAGCCCGGTGCCTCTGAGGGACTTTCAAACATCCGTCGAGCGCCTCCCACGACGGCTTTAAGCCCTCCTTAATCAGCGCCTGACCCATCGGTCTGAGCTGTCACACTCATCTCGCCCAGCTCTGCTGGCCCATCTATGCGCGCACTGATCGTCGACCAATCCCGGGACCGCTCGGCGCTCGTTGCGGCCCGCATGCTGCACGCCGATGGCTGGGAGGTCGGCACGGGTGCCTGGCGCGAGAGCATCGCCTCAACATCAAGGGCCACGACCCGCCACCACCGTATCGAGGAGGCGGAGACCGACGAGGATCGCTTTATCAGCGATATCGCCACCGCGGTCAGGGAAGGCGGCTACGAGGTGGTCTTCTGCAGCTACGACGTCGGCCTGCTGGTGCTCTCGCAGCGCCGCGCAGAGATCGCTCCGGCGATCGTTCCCTATGCGGCGCACGAGATTGTCGAACGCTCCTTCGACAAGCTGGCCTTCACGCGTGCTGCCGAGGCGGCCGGTCTCGCGGTGCCGCACACCGTGGAGGCGAGCGTGCAGGCACTGGCCGCCTGGCACGGCCCGGTCGTGGTCAAGGCGCGCATTCATGCGCCGACGCGCTATGAAACGCGGCCCTTCGACAGCCCCGAGGAGGCGGCGCCGTTTGTAGCCGAGCTACGTTCCGAAGGCGCGCAGCCACTGCTACAGGAGCGCATCACGGGCCAGCTCGGCGCAGTGGTCGTGGTCGTCGATCGGGAGGGAGAGGTCGTCGCCGAGGTTCAGCAGCGCTGCGACCGATCATGGCCTGCGAGCGCGGGCGTCACAGCGCGGGCGCGCACGATCACACCCGACCCCGAGCTCTCAGCGCGCGTGCGTGAGCTGGTCCGCCGGCTCGAGTGGTTTGGCCTGGCGGAGATCGAGTATCTGCTCGACGATCAGGGCGTGCCGCGCTTCACCGAGCTCAACGGTCGCTTCTACGGCGGCATCGCGCTGGCGGGCCGCGCCGGGGTGAACGTCGCCGCGGCTTGGGCGCGCCTGGCCACGAACCGCCCGCTCGCACCGCTTGCACCGCAGCACACCGGCGCGCGCTTTCAGTGGCTCAACCGCGATCTCGCGGCCTCGCTGCACGCCGACGGGCTCAAAGGGTTGGCCACAGCGCTTGCGCTGGCCCCCGTGAGCGCCCACAGCATGCTCGCGCACGACGATCTGCGCCCGCTGCTGCGCTTCTACATGCCCGAAATGGCGACGCGCGCGGCGGCCCGCGTAGGTATCGCCCGCCACAGCCAGGAGGACTAGCGATGGGCGAGATCCGCTCAGTGCGCTCCTATCTCAATCGCCGCAAGCTGATTCGCCGCCTCGGCCTCGTCAGACGCAACGACATCGAGATGCTCGGCAACCCCTACGGCGGCTATCGCATCCCGACGACGATGTTCGACGCGAACTCGGTCTGCTACCTGGCCGGAACCGGCGAAGACATCTCCTTCGATCTCGCCCTGATCGAGCGCTTCGGCTGTGAGGTCTACGCGTTTGACCCGGTGGCACGCGCCGCCGCCTTCGTCGCGCAGGCCGCCGCTGATCAGCCGCGTCACCACTTCATGGGAGTCGGGCTGTGGTCGACGGACACGACGCTGAGCTTCCACGCCCCCGTGCAGGAGGGCTATGTGTCGCACTCGGCGACGAACCTGCAGAACACCGAGACCGCCTTCCAGGCGCCCGTGCGATCGGTCGCCTCGCTGATGGGAGAGCTCGGCCACGACCATCTCGACCTGCTGAAGATCAGCGCCGAGGGCTCGGAGTTCGAGATCCTCGATCACATTCTCACGAACAAGATCGATGCACGCGTGCTCTGCGTGGAGTTCGCCCAGCCGATGAGCGTCGAGCGGGTGCTCGAATGTGGGCAGCGCCTGCAGGCGGCCGGATATCAGCTCGTGGGCACCGGAGAATGGCGTCAGTGGAAGCTGACCTTCGCCCGCCCGGCCGGCGCCGGCTCCTAGGGACGCATGCTCGACGTTGAAGTCATCACCGACCTCGAGGGGGCACTCGCGCTCGCGCCTGCCTGGGATGAGCTTGCCGTCCGCCAGGCAGTGCCGAAGTGCGCGCCCGGATGGATGCTCTCCTGGTGGCGCCACCTCGCCCCGCCCGGGGCGCTGCTGCGGATCCTCGCCGTGCGCGAGGGCGCGGAGCTGATCGCTCTTGCCCCGTGGTTCAACTCCCCGCCCGAGGGGGCGCGCAGCGACATCCGCTTCCTCGGCGCCGAACTCTCCGACCGCGTCGACGTGCTCTGCCTGCCTGGGCGGGAGGATGAGGTCGCAGCAGCGCTGCGCG
>Ga0182019_10000466_pt1 | contig 20154 bp, 18 predicted proteins | sample 812E2MmetaG_FD_120483 | JGI IMG/M metagenome (GOLD analysis project Ga0182019, IMG submission 120483) | Permafrost microbial communities from Stordalen Mire, Sweden - 812E2M metaG | ecosystem: Environmental > Terrestrial > Soil > Wetlands > Permafrost | place: Sweden: Stordalen | collected...
CCGGTTGAAGTCCGGAGCCATGGGGCCCGCGAGCCGGTCCGCCAGCGCCCGCAATGCCTCAGCCTCGATGCGCACCACGTTCTCGCCGATGTGTTTCATGGAAGCAGGAATGTTAGCAGAAGTACGCACAGCATCGGGTCATCGGGCAATCGGGTCATCTTTCCCCGCCCCAACTTCCGATCGCCCAATCACCCATTGCCCGATCAGAAGCGCTGATCCCGGCCACATCACTGCGGTCCACTGCGCCAGTCACCGACCGTGGCACGTCAGGGGTATAAACTATTAGCGAGCAATATTCTCGCTCAACCAGTTCTTCGCCGGAGGCCACATTGCAGCGACGAGTGCCGATCCTTGTACTAGGCTTACTGCTTTCACTGGTCGCCTCCGTCGCACAAAATAGGAACCAACGACAAGCGCCAATCCGTCCAGTGGACGGGGCCGGCATCTTTCGAACTTCCTGTGCGGCTTGCCACGGACCCGACGGGCGCGGGAATGGCCCGGCGTCCAAGGCGCTGAAACGAGAGGTTCCCGACCTGACCGGACTTTCGCAGCGCAATGGTGGTGCATTTCCTGCCGTTCATGTGCGAACAACCATTATGTTTGGCACCGACGATCTCCTGCCCGCCCACGGTTCGAAGATGATGCCGATTTGGGGACCGATCTTCCACGAGCTCGAGTTTGATCAGGACCTAGGCAATGTCCGGCTGGAAAATGTAACCAAGTATTTAGAGTCCATTCAGCGGAAATAGCGAGACCGCGGGAGGACTGGATTCCTGCTGCCAAGTCTCGCAAAACGGCATTACACTCACAACTTCATGTGGCACGATGCACTCGATCAGAAGTGATCGTCCACCGCCCGTCCCGGATGTTCCAGCGCCCGCGCCTGGATCGCACGATCCCACGGACCACCCTGCCAGTTGTCTTTCTTCCGATCCGTGTGGACCCACGGTGGCAGCGTCATCAAAAGCCGGCGGCTGAGCGCCTGCAGATAAGGTTCATAGAGGATTCGAAGTTCGGCCAGCCGCACCGATGCGTCCGAGCCATCATTGACAGTAACCACGAGAGTCACACCGTGCTGGGCGAGTTCCGCCCGCAGCCGCGTCAGATCTGCCGCCGTGAGCCGCCCGGCGTCATGTGGACTGTATTCCGCCGTCACCACCTGGGCCAGATCGACGGCGGCGTGCCGCGCCATGGCAAATGTGAGCTTCGCCTGGTCGGAATGAATGCCGTCCACTCCCGTCATGATCAACGAGGTGACATCCAGCATCGTCGTCAGCGCGCTCAACCAGGACTGATTGCTGTGCTGCGACCGGAAAAAAACCAGCACCGGATAGGAGATGTGACTCGACAGCAAGTCGGCACACCATCGCTCCCAGTCGCGAAAAATCTCGTCGAGCACCGTTTGGTCCGGACAACAACCCAACCGGCTCAGAAACTCGGCCGCGCTAGGCGGTGAACCAGAGCGAGCATCGAGCAGTGAAATTTCAATTTCGCGCGTGGCAAACGAACCGTAGATCACCGGCAGATATCCGACAACGACGGCGAGGAACGCGAACCCCATGCCCGCTTCCATCACGGAAAGTGCGCGCGCGGCAGCATTATTGGGAGTGATGTCCCCATAACCCAGCGTGAAAAAAGTTTCGCCGCTGAGATAAAGCACTTTCCCAAACGTGATTTTTTCGTTGCCCAGGGACACATGTTCGCCCAGCCCGTACTGCACGCAGGCGAACCCAAAAATCAGCCCCAGCGCCCAAAAGCCCAGCAGCACGATCAGCGACAACGGCCCAAAATAAGCGAGAAACCCTTCGCGCCGGTTCGCGGACTTGATGTGCCGCCCCACTCGGGTCCAGAAACCCCATGTATTTTTGTAGAACCAGGACGCGATGCGAAAAGTGCGTTTGATGCGCCGCGGCAAAACCACGGTCTCAAACGCATCCATCAGGATGATGAAGATAAGAACAACGCCGAAAATCGATGCCCACCAATGCATACGCGATGAGATTCAGATGAAGCGGGAATGGTAGCAGATTCAGAAATGAACAACAGGGACGCAGGCATCGCCGTTTCTTCCGACTTGCCCGGTACCGATGCTCTCATCTCGGGACTAGGTTAATCCAACGGGCAAAGCTTGAAATCAACGCGGTAGGTCATAACCCTGACGTTGGGAACGGCTTCGATTGCATAACGAAGGGCTTCGTCACCATCGACGATCACACCCTGAACACCTTGCTCCGGCCTCGCCAGATGTTTTTTTAAATAAGACATGTATCTGAGGAGTTGGCCAACGGTAGCATCGCTCGTCTGGCCTCTCTTTAACTCGACAACCACAAAATCTGCTCCACGCTCCTTCGATTTGGAGTCTTTTCTCCCAGCCCCCAGAACTTGTCCTCGATTCTCTGTCGGAGTACGTCTCCCGCCGCAAATTCGCGTCCGTCGGATTCCTGGGTCGTAACAATAAATACCCAATAATTCATTGCTTCTCTTTCAAGGTGTGCCATGCGCCGCGTCCAGCGCCTTCTTCACCGACTGCAATTCCTTCAGCAAGGCACGCAGGTTGCGCGTGTCGAGCGCGTTTGCGCCGTCGCTTTTCGCTTCCTTCGGATTGTCGTGGACTTCCATGAACACCCCGTCCACGCCCGCCGCCACCGCCGCCCGCGATAAAACCGGAATAAACTCAGGCTGCCCGCCGCTCACCGCCGGCTGATCTTCATCGCCGTGCGAAGCCGACGGCAACTGCACCGAGTGTGTAGCATCAAACACCACCGGCGCGAACTTGCGCATGATGGCCAGCGAACGCATGTCCACGACCAGATTGTTGTAGCCGAAACTCGAACCGCGCTCGGTCACAAACACCTGGCTATTGCCGGCGTCGCGGCACTTTGCCACGGCGTGCTTCATGTCCCAGGGCGAAACGAACTGGCCCTTCTTGATGTTCACCGGACGCCCGCTCAGCGCCGCTGCCACAATCAGATCGGTCTGCCGGCAAAGAAACGCGGGAATCTGCAGGACGTCCACCACCTCCGCGACGGCAGCAACGTCCGCCACCTGATGCACATCGGTCAACACCGGAACGTGCACTTCATCTTTGACCTTCCGAAGAATGCGCAGGCCTTCCTTCATACCCGGCCCGCGATAGCTGCGGATCGACGTGCGATTAGCCTTGTCATACGACGCCTTAAAGATGAACGGGAAATTCAGCGAACGCACCACGCCCTTGATGATCTCCGCCATGCGCAGGGCATGCTCTTCACTCTCAATCACGCAGGGCCCAGCAATGAGAAAAAGATCGCCGGCGCCAACGCGGACGTTATCGATTTGGAAAGATAAGGTCAAAATCGTTTGCCTAGAAAACTCTTAAGAATTTGTCATCCTGCGCGAAGCGAAAGACCTACCGTTCTCGGCGCTCTCCGCGTCTCGGCAGTGATTATCTCCGTCCCACTTTTTCCGGCCGCAGAAACATCTCCACCTCAGCCGCAGCCTTCTGCTCTTTCTTCTTCTGCCCGTGTTCGTAAGCCGCGCCCGTGAACGCCTTAAACAAAGGATGCGGCTCCAGCGGCTTCGACTTGAACTCCGGATGGAACTGGCATCCGATAAAAAACGGATGCCCGGGAATCTCCACCATCTCCACATAAGTGCCGTCGGGAGTAGAACCCGAAATACGCAGCCCCGCAGCCACCATGGGCTCTTCATACTCCCGGTTGAACTCGTAACGGTGCCGGTGGCGCTCGCTGATCTCGGTCTGGCTATACACCTGGTAAGCCAGCGTACCCATCTCGATCTTGCAAGGCCAGGCTCCCAGCCGCATCGTGCCGCCCAGTTCTTCCACGCCCCTCAACTCGCGCAACTTGTAGATCACGCGATGCGGAGTCGCCGGATCAAACTCGCTGGAGTTGGCGTCCGCCAATCCGCAAACGTTGCGCGCATATTCAATGCAAGCCGTCTGCATCCCCAGACAGATTCCGAAGTACGGCACATGCTTCTCGCGCGCATACTGGATCGCCCTCAACATCCCTTCGATGCCGCGCTTGCCAAATCCGCCGGGCACCAGCAACCCGTCGTATTCTTCCAACTGCGCTTCATAACTCTTGTCGGCACTCTTGTCAGTTTTGTCCGCCGACTCCAGTCCCTCGGCTTCAATCCAATTCACTTCCAGCTTCAGATTGTGCGAGAGCGCGCCATGCACCAGCGCTTCTTTCAGCGACTTGTAGCTGTCCTCGTACTCCACGTACTTTCCGACAATGCCGATCTTGACCACATCTTTCGGGTTGTAAACGCGGTGCACCAGATCGTTCCACTTCGAAAGATCGCGGTCTCTTGCCTCCAGCTTGAGCTTTCGCAGAACCAGCGTGTCCACTTCTTCGTGGGCGAAGCACACCGGCACTTCGTAGATGGACGCGACGTCCTTAGCCGTAATCACCGCGTCCTCTTCCACGTTACAGAACAAAGCGATCTTCGACTTGATGTCTTTCGACAGGAAGCGATCGGTGCGGCACAACAGAATATCCGGCTGAATTCCAACGCTGAGTAATTCCTTGACCGAGTGCTGCGTCGGCTTGGTCTTTAATTCTTGCGCCGCTGCAATAAATGGCACCAGCGTCACGTGCACGAACAAAGTGTTATCGCGTCCCAGTTCCTGCCGCATCTGGCGGATTGCTTCAATAAAGGGCAACGACTCGATGTCACCTACCGTGCCGCCGATTTCAACGATCGCGACGTCCACATCCTGCGCCACTTTCTTCGCCGCCGCCTTGATTTCGTTGGTGACGTGCGGAATCACCTGCACCGTCTTGCCCAGGTAATCGCCACGACGCTCCTTGGCGATAATCTGCTCGTAGAGGCGCCCCGTGGTCCAGTTGTTGTCGCGAGAAAGTTTGGCGTGGGTGAAGCGCTCGTAGTGCCCGAGGTCGAGATCGGTTTCCGCCCCGTCGTCGGTGACAAAAACTTCGCCATGCTGGAACGGCGACATCGTCCCCGGATCGACGTTGAGATACGGATCGAACTTCATCAGGTTGACCTTGAGGCCGCGGCTCTCGAGCAGGCATCCGATGGACGCCGCAGCCAGTCCCTTGCCCAATGAAGACACCACACCGCCGGTTACAAAGATGTACTTGGCCGACATCGCTTCCTCGCTTTAATTTTGTTGGGAAAATTGTGCGGGCTGGGGTGCACGATCAATTATGGCAGAAGTTTTTCTGGAAGGGAATGTGGAAAAAGAGGCGGATCTCAGCCCTCAGTGCGAACCTTTGCCGGTACCCGTAATGGATGTTAAGTGGGCGCCCCACCCTTCGCTGTTGAAGGGTGGGATTCCACGACCGTTGCCTATGTGGCGCAGGCGCCCGCCTGTCAATGACAAGGAGACCCTTCGGTTCAGCTCTGTCCGCTAAAATATCCCATGCCCGACAACCCCTTATGGAGCGATGGCGCTCAGGCCGACCGGCTCGCCGAGCTAACCGCCGACACCGCCGATCCCGCCAAAGAACTCCCCCTGCGCCGCGACGTCCGCTCGCTGGGCATTCTGCTCGGCCGCGTGCTGGTCGAGCAGGAAGGCCAGGAATTCTTCGACGTTGTCGAGCAGTTGCGCCGCCTGCTCATCCAACACCGCGAGATCCCGCTAACCGCCACCTCATCTGACCTTAACCACAGCCTGATGGCCCGCGCCCGCGAAATTATCAGCGGCCTGTCGGTTGAAGACGCGTATCGGATCACGAAAGCCTTCGCCATCTATTTCGAATTGACGAACCTGGCCGAAACAAATCACCGCAAGCGCCGCCGCCGCGCCGCCCACCTGCTGTCCGGTAAGACGACCGGCAAAGCTCCCGTGGATGGCTCGTTCCGCGGCACTCTCGCCCGCATGAAGTCCGTTGGAATATCCGCCGACACCATGCTCGCCGCTCTCGGCAAGGTCAAAGTGACGCCCGTCTTCACCGCCCACCCCACCGAAATCACGCGCCATACCATCCGCCTGAAACGCCGCCGCATCGCCAGCTATCTTGAACGCCTCGACCAGCTTCCGCTCTCCGATGCCGATGCCCGCGAATACGAATCGCTGATCCTCGCCGAGATTACCGCGCTCTGGCAGACCGACGAGGTCCGCCTCAACAAGCCCACCGTCCGCGACGAGATTCACATGGGTCTCGACTACTTTCCCATGGTTCTGTTCGAAACCTTTCCGCGCCTCTTCGCGGAACTCGAAGAATCTCTGCACGATGTCTATGGCGCCGATGCCGAGGTTCCCGAAGTGTTGTCTTTCGGCTCCTGGATCGGCGGCGACCGCGACGGCAATCCCTTCGTCACCGCCGCCTCCACGCGCGAAGCTCTCATCTTGGCGCGCCACGTAATCATCGACCACTACATCGCCGAAACCACGCGCCTGATCGGCCAATTGAGCATGTCCACGCGCCGCATCGGTGTGTCAATAGCGCTCACCCAACGCGCCCGCGAATACGAAACGAAACTCGGCGAACAGTATTCCCGCTGGAAACAGATCACCGCCGCCGAACTTTACCGCCACTTCCTCGAATTTCTGGTCGCACGTTTACGCTTCAGTCGCGATTCGTCCGAACATGTCCACGCCTACAGGAGTTCGCAGCAATTTGAAGCAGACCTCGGCATCATCGGCAACAGCCTCCGCACAAACCAAGGTCAGCGTCTAGCGGCGCTCGTCGCGCCTCTCCTGAGCAAGGTGCGGACCTTCGGCTTCCATCTTCACGCGCTCGACATTCGCCAGAACGCCCGCGTACAGTCCGAAGCGCTTGCGGAACTGGCGTCCGCTGTCAACTTGGCGGCAGCCGACACTCAGTTTCCGCCAGAGCTCTCCGCACCATCGGTCGAACTCCTCGAAACTTTTCGCACCATCGCTGAACTTAAGAAGACCCAGTCCCCGAAAGCAATCCGCAACTTCGTCATCAGCAGCACGCAATCCGAACATGACATCTTCGCAGTGATCCGGCTCGCCGCGCTCGGCGGCGTGGCCGTCGCTGCCAGCGCCGCCGATCCCGGCCTGATGCCCGTGCCTCTGTTCGAATCGATCGACACCTTGCGCCGCGCCGCCCTAATCATGCGCCGCGTCTGGAAGGCTCCCGAGTACCAACCACTCCTCGATTCCTGGGGACGCACCCACGAAGTCATGCTCGGCTACTCCGACTCGAACAAAGACGGCGGCATGTTGACCAGCACATGGGAATTGCACAAAGCGCAGCACCACTTGCATGAGGCTGCTCGCGAATGCGGAGTAAATCTGCGTCTGTTTCACGGCCGTGGCGGCACCGTAGGCCGCGGTGGAGGCCCCACTCACGCCGCCATTCTCGCTCAACCCACCGGCGATTTCTCGGGCGAGATCCGCATCACCGAGCAAGGCGAAGTCCTAAGCTGGAAATACGCAGACCCCGTGCTCGCCGAGTGGAATCTGGAAATCATGATCGCCGCCTGCCTCGAAGCGGTAACCATGCCCACGCAAGCCTCGCCCCAAGCCAAGCAGCGCTGGGACGAGGCCATGGAATCAATGTCCACCGACGCCTTCGCCTTCTACCGCCAACACATCGCCGACAATCCCGAAGTGCTCGAGTACTTCGAGCAGGCCACCCCCGTCAACGAACTCGAGCACGCCCGCATCGGCTCCCGCCCCGCGCGCCGCACCGCGAATCACAGCCTCGACCTAGACCTCAATCTCAATCTCGAAGATCTGCGCGCCATCCCCTGGGTCTTTGGCTGGATGCAAAGCCGCCACGCCGTGCCAGCCTGGTTCGGAGTCGGCCACGCCCTCGACCGCTTTGCCAAACGCAGCGCCGCGCATGCCGAACTCCTGCGCGAAATGATGCAAGGCTTTCCGTTGTTCGCGAGTCTACTCCGCAGCGTGGAAATCGCCATGGCCAAAGCCGACTTCGCCATCGCCCACCTCTATGCGGATCTTGTAACCAACGCTGCTCTCCGTGACCGCGTCTTCGAAATGCTGCGCCATGAATTCGAGCGCACCCGCCGTCTCATTCTCGCCGTCACCGGCCAACAAGAGTTACTGGAAAAGAATTCCGTTCTCTCCCGGTCCGTGCGCCTGCGCAACCCATACGTCGATCCGCTCAGCCTGATCCAGGTCGATCTGTTGCGCCGCAAGCGTGCCGGAACCGCGAACCCGTCTCTCGATCTGCCTCTTGACTTATCCCTCGACTACGCCATCGGTGCCACCATGAACGGCATCGCCGCCGGACTGCACAACACGGGATAGCGGAGCTATGGAGAGACGGGATCCTCGCCCGTCCTATGCAACCGTCTGGAGCACCGCGTGCACTTTCCGCCTATTCAACGGCCCGCCGCCGCTCCGCGGAAGTAGACTCGCAGCGATTGGAAGTCCTGCTGCCCTTTTTTCTGCGTAATGTCGAACTCCGCCTCCTCATAGCCCACCGGATTCAGTTGCCGGACGCCCGGCGGATGCGGCGGCAGGGCCATCGCAAACGTCCTCACTTGGGTCAGATTGCTGTCTCGATGACACGCGGCGCAGCGTGTCCGCAACCTGACTTGAACCGGTGGCCCAACCCGTATTTGCCCAACTCCGGTTTCGAAATAGTTGTTAGCGAAGTGGTAGTTTTCGACCGCATATGCCGGAGAACTCTCTTCCTCTTCAACCAAACCTCCCGATTCCGGCTCACGCACCAACAGCCTGCGGCTGACTTCCCACACCTGCATCGCCGTCTTCTTAAATACGCCCTCAGACGTTCGGTCGTACCGCAGAACCCTGATGTCGTTGGTTAGCGCTGTCGCTCTCACATTGCCCTGGGCATCGACCAACAGCAGTTGCATGACGAGCGCGACGCCATTCAGGTCCGCGATGTTTTGGCCAGGCCTCGCGTCCAGAAACTTCTGCACATCGCGCGGTGGTTGCGAAGGCTTCAAAAAAATGCGGCTTACTCGCCGGTACCCCGCGTCACGGTCATGCTGCCGGTCCGGAAACCACTGCACTTCGATCCATCCGCTCTCCCGATGGAACAGATCCGGAAGCGAGTACTGCCGCATGGCAACCGAGTAGTTGTCGGAAAGCGCCTTGATCTCCTCGGAAGTCAAAGCGATTTTCCGCATCAGGCGTGCCAGCAGGTCCACCACGACGCGCCTGCGATCTCCGAACGCCTTCTCGTCGGCCGGCAGGAACGGCACGAAAAAAATGTCGTGAGCGGCCCACAGATCGTTCTGCATCAACGCGCGGGCAACCGGGGATCGGACCAATGCGCGTGGTCCACTCTCGTGCAGCGCATCTTGCAAAGCTTGAGTGAATTCAGAATAACTGGCGTCTCTCAAAACCATGCGAGCCGCCGCTCCATCCAGCGACCCCGGATACAACGGGTCAATGGCGCGGTCTCCCACCTCGGTGTGCTCGAACGCCTGCGTGCTGACCCGTATGCCGGCACGAAGAAGATTCACATCGACGCCTTCTTTGGTGAAGGGTGCGCCTTCAGGAAACTCATCGGAAAGCCGTGCCTCCATGCGCCGCGAAAACAGAAAACAAAAAATCCGATTCCAAGCATCGTTGGTTTCCTGGGCATAGACCGGTTCCGGCTTGGGAAAGGCCACTAAGGGAGGCTTCTCAATTTGCCCAGACGCAAGCGACCAGGAAACCATCAACTCCAGCATCAGCGCTGGGAGCGCAAGCCGGAAATGCCACAGACTCATACCAACCTCCGCCAAGAATTAGACACTACCCTAGATCGTTCGCGGCATCTAGTTCGAGCGTTTTCCGCGTACGGGTGCCCCACTCATTGCGTCTTTTGCGATGAGTGGGTTTCGCCGCCTCCAACCGACGGACACGCACCGAATGTCTTTTACGCCAAGACGAACCAATCCCTTCGCATCTAACCTATCGGAAGCGCCAAAAAAGACTGATAATGTTCGGCGGCATGAAATCATCCCTCATCAGGACCGCACGGCTCGTCGCCGCAACCGCGACCCTGGTCCTCGTTTCCCTGGCTCAGGTTCCCGCCCCGGCCCAGGCCCGCCGCCTCATCCTGAAAGACGGCTCCTACCAGTCCGTCACCAAGTATGAGGTTCACGGCGACCGCGTCCGATACTTCAGCGCCGAGCGCGGCGAATGGGAGGAAGTCCCGAAATCACTCATCGACTGGGACGCAACCGACAAGTTTGAGCAAGGCCGCGAGCCGGGCAAACTCGCTCCGGAAGCGATTGAACTCGACAAGCAGCTCGACGCCGAACGCAAAGCCGAGCAGGCCCGTTCTCCGCAGGTCGCGCCCGGTCTGCGCCTCCCCGACGAGGGCGGCATCTTCCTTCTCGACACCTACGAGAATCAGCCGCAAGTGTCTGAACTGCAGCAATCTGGCGGCGAACTGGAGAAGAACACAAAGTCGAATATTCTGCGGGCGGCGATCAATCCGCTGGCCGGCGTCAAGCAAACCATTGAACTTCCCGAAGCCCATGCCAGGATCCAGTCGCACACCACCGTACCTTCCCTCTACATCAACATTGATTCGAATAGTAACGACACCAATCAGGGCGCCCTCGCAACCGTGCTAGCCTCGGGCGAGCCTCCGCCACTCGCGCCCACCGAGCGCTTCAAGATCATTCGCATCGAAGTCAAGGGCGGGAAGCGCGTTGCCGGTGCCGTCAAAACCGCGGTCACCGGAAAAATGAAAACCGACGAGCGCTTTGTCGCGGCCACGGTCACCCCCATGACCGGAGGCTGGATCAAGCTCACACCCACCGATCCTCTAGCGGCGGGCGAATACGCCGTCGCCGAGATGCTGGGAAAAGAAGGAATCAACCTCTATGTGTGGGACTTCGGCGTGAACCCAGCCGCGCCCGCCAACCAGTCGGCCTGGAAACCGGACCCGAAAGAAGCCCCACCAAAAACAGACAGCCCCGCGGATCTAAAGAAGAGAGAGCAGCAGTAAGAGTAAGACGTGGGAGAGCGGCCCTTCAGGGCCGCGTAGCCCGTCTTAAATCGGCGCGGGCTTTCGCCCCTGAGGTCGCTCCCCTCACCTGTCCGCGGCGCGAAGCTCCGTGCGCGCAAACCAAGCCATGGTTCTCTCCAGACGGCTCGCAATTACCCCGCGTTCAGCCTCTCCCCCGAAATTGTATGATTTTCCAGCGATCGCGTTTTGACGGTCTGCCCTCGGGTAACTCTTCGAACTGCTTCATCGCCTTTCGCTCCGCCGCCACCTTCAGCCGCAATTCCCGGCTCGCCTCCGTCTCGCGGTAGAGCGTTTGTGCAACCGAAGCCGGCCCGCGCACCTCGCTGAGAAGCAGTACTTCCACCTGAAAATCGCCGCCGTCGTTGGTCACACGCAACATGTCTCCAATTCGAACGTCGCGCGCAGCCTTGGCAGGCTGCCCGTTGGATTGAATCCTGCCGAGTTCGCAAGCTCGCGAGGCCAATGCTCGCGTCTTGAAAAACCTGGCCGCCCAAAGCCACTTGTCCATTCGCACGGAAGTCATAATCCATTTTCCTATACAAATGGTATTTCGGTGCACCGTGTGGCGCGGACACTCCTGTCCGCGGCCTTTGACGTTGGTTTTGGTTTTCCTCTTGATTTTGGTTCTTGGGAAGCGGAGAGCCTACGGCTCCATCAGCCCGCGCGAAGCAACGCCAATATTGTCGCGGGTCGTGTTCTTCACCACATACATCATCTCGTCCGCCTGGCGGATAATGTCGTCCGGCGTCTGCGCATCGTGCGGAAACGTCGCCAGCCCCATACTGGCGCGCACGTTCAGTTTCATACCCTGCTCGCTGCAGAACGTCCCCGAGCGCAACGAATCCTGCAAACGTTTTGCCACTACCACCGCCTGATCTTTGCTGGTCTGCGGCAGCAGCACCACGAACTCGTCTCCCCCGTAGCGGAAAGCAAAATCAATCAGCCGCAATTGCGCTTTGATCAGGTATCCAACTTCGGACAGCAGCCGGCTTCCCACCAGATGTCCGTGGGTGTCGTTGACCTGCTTGAAGTGGTCGAGGTCGATGAAAATTACGCTGAACTGGTAGCCAAAGCGCGCCGAGCGGTAAACCTCGGTTTCCAGCGTCTTGTGCAGATGTCGCGCGTTGAACAGGCCCGTGCAATCGTCGGTGATGGTCAGTTCCTGAATTTTCTCGACCGATTTCGCATTCTCGATCGAAATCGCGGCATAGTCGCACAGAGCCTGCAGGAAGAACATTTCCTGCTCACTCATTTCCACGTTGGCATTGACCAGTTGGATCACGCCCAGCACGCGGTGTTTCGAGCGCAACGGCACGCAGATCACGGACCGGGTCTGCAACCGCGTCATCTCGTCCAGCCGGGAGGAGAAACGCGTGTCATTCTGCACGTCGGGTACGATCAACACCTGCCCGTGCTTGGCCACCCAACCGGCAATTCCCTCCCCCACCTTCAATCGCGCCTTCGCCAGAACCTCAGCCGCCGCGCCCACCGCGATCGCGAAATAGAGTTCGTCTTTTTCCTCGTCCACCATCAGCAGCGACCAGGTATCCGGGCGGAAATATTCCGCCATTTTTTCCATGATGGTCTGCAGGATTGAATCAAGATTGAGCGACGACGTCAGCGCCTTGGCGACATCGTGGAAGATGACTAGCTCTTGCGACAGGCGAATTGGGGATGTGCCCGCTGCCTCCGACATGAACTCCTCGTCCAAATGGCTGGATACAAAATTATAGGTTTGGTCGCGCCGCTCGGGCAACAAACGTCGGTAACCAGTACCAGTCGAGCCAACCCAACGCTACAATCCTACGCCCCAGACGTTGCCGCCGAGACGCCGGGGGCCGCGAAGCGAAGATTTAGTAACTCGTAATCGGCCCATTGGGCAATTGAAACCCAGATCGGGGCGTGGGTCCGGTTTCAAATTACCATTTTCACATTACCCAATTACCAATTCTCTATGATCTTGCTTCTCGACAGAGTAAAATTCCGTTCGCCCCACAGCGAAAGCGGGAGACCGGTTTGCCTTCCTTTGGCGAAAAACTGAAACTGGAGCGCGAAAAGCGCAAGATCACCCTCGAGCAGATCTCCGTCTCCACCAAAATCGGCACCCGCATGTTGCAAGCCCTGGAAGAGGATAAGTTCAACCAGTTGCCGGGAGGTATCTTCAACAAGGGCTTCGTCCGCGCTTATTCCCGCTTCGTTGGCCTCGACGAAGATCAAACCGTTGCCGACTACCTCCAAGCTTCCGGCGACGCCCCGCCCGTGTCGACAGAAATCGCACCGCGGGAAGACGCTGCGCACGAGAATGCAGAGCACATCCGCCGCCTCGAAGCCAGTTCCGACAACCCTCCGCGCCCATTGCCCTGGGGCCTGTTCGCCGCTCTTCTACTCGTGGTCGCGCTCGCTCTCTCGCTCTGGAGCCATCGCCAGCGCGAGCGCGCGAGACAGCCAGTTCAGCCCATTCCAACCACGGCTCTGACACAGGTACCAGCGGCGCAGTCATCCGTGGCGGCTCCGACTGAAACACCCGTCGGAATGCCGGATAAAGATAGTGGCGCCGTTTCGTCCACCCCCAGTTCGCCGACGAAAGGCCCGCCAACTGCAGGAACGGCCTCGCCAGCCGCCCCCAAAATGCTTAAGGACTCAACTCCTCAGGACTTGGCTTCCGCACTCGCTGCCGCTCCGGGCGAGTTTACCGTCGTCATCCAGGCCCGCGAAGAATCCTGGATCTCCATTACCGCCGACGGCACCGCGCTCCCCTCCGAACTTTGGGCCGCCGGCAGCCAGCGCGCAATCCGAGGCCGGAAAGAAATCATGGTCAAGGCCGGAAACGCCGGGGGTGTGGACTTTCGATTCAATGGAAAGAAGCTCGACTTCGGGGGGGAATTCGGGGAGGTTAAGACCGTGACTTTCGGTCCCCGGGGAATGTCACCGGCGGCTCCTTCACCGCCCGCGACCCCTTAAGTTTCTCGCTTTCTTTTCTTCCATTTACCGTCCTCCCTCCACCGTTCAATGCCAACTGGCTCCCGCTCAATGTCAGCCCCCTCCGTCACCGGCCATTTCCGTTGCTTTCGGGAGGTCATCTCTGATACCGTTTGGAAGAAGAGTAAGCCAAACCCCGGTCAAGAGCCCGTGGCTCTAAGCCTCCTCCCTTATCGGAAATAAAGGCTCGGAAGTAAAGGCTCAAAGTTACCTTGAGGAGACACCAGCTTGCCAGCAAAGAATCGTTTTCTATTTACATCGGAGTCCGTAACCGAAGGGCATCCCGACAAAATCGCCGACCAGATTTCCGATGCCATTCTAGACGCCTGCTTGCGTGAGGATCCGAATAGCCGAGTCGCCTGCGAAACCCTGACCTGCACCGGCCTAGTCGTAATCGCCGGCGAGATCACCACCAAAGCCTACGTGGATTTCCAGAATCTTGTACGTGGCGTAGTGCAATCAATCGGCTACGACAACGCAGTCTACGGCTTCGACTCCAACACCTGCGCTGTAATTTCCAGCATCAACAAACAGTCCGGCGATATCGCCATGGGAGTAGATACCGGAGGCGCCGGCGATCAGGGAATGATGTTTGGCTTCGCCTGCAACGAGACGCCTGAACTGATGCCCCTTCCGATTTCCCTCGCCCACAAGCTCACCATGAAGCTCGCCGAAGTTCGCAAGAATGGCACCTGCCCGTACCTGCGGCCCGATGGAAAGTCCCAGGTCACGGTGGAATACGACGCGCAGCACAAAGTGAAACGCGTCGATGCGGTGGTCGTTTCCACCCAGCATTCCGAAAGTGTGGGCAACGACGAACTGCGAGCCGACATTTTGAAGCACGTCATCCAGGCTGTCATTCCGGCCCACCTGCTTGATGAGGACACCAAGTACCACATCAATCCCACCGGACGCTTCGTCATCGGCGGCCCCATGGGCGATTCCGGTCTCACTGGACGCAAGATCATCGTGGACACTTATGGCGGCATGGGACGTCACGGCGGCGGCGCATTCAGCGGCAAGGATCCGACCAAGGTGGATCGTTCGGCCGCCTACATGGCGCGCTACATCGCAAAGAACATCGTAGCCGCCGGCCTGGCCGAACGCTGCGAGGTGCAACTCGCCTACGCGATTGGAGTTGCTGAACCCGTCAGCGTCCTGGTGGATACTTTCGGAACCGAGAAGATTGATGCGAGTCTGATTCCAGATCTGGTGCGGGCAAACTTCAAGCTCAAGCCGCGAGACATCATCGAGACACTCAACCTGCGCCGTCCGATTTACCGCAAGACCGCATCGTACGGACACTTCGGCCGCACCGACCCGGATTTCACCTGGGAAGCAACCGACAAAGCCGCCCAACTGGCCGCCGACGCCGGCCTCAAGCTGGAAACGGCCGGAGCAAGGAAATAATTCTTTCACCACAGAGCCACAGAGAGATCTAAACCGGGAAAACCCAAAGTCGTTTTTCTCTGTGACTCTGTGCTGAGTTGTTCTTCGTTTCATTCCGTCATCATCGTGGGAATTAGGAGAAAAATGGCTACGACATCGATTAGCAGCGACGTTAAAGGATTTGAACTGGCCGATCTGGGCAAGAAACGCATCGAGTGGGCGAACCAGTCGATGAAAGTTTTGCAGATCATCCGCAAGGAATTCATCAAGAACCAGCCCCTCAAGGGCATCCGCGTGTCGGCCTGCCTGCACGTGACGGCCGAGACCGCGAACTTGATGATCGCGCTCCGCGACGGCGGCGCCGACGTTGCCCTGTGCGCCTCGAACCCGCTCTCCACTCAGGACGACGTTGCCGCCAGCCTGGTGCGCGACTACAACATTCCCGTCTTCGCCATCAAAGGCGAGGACAACGACTCCTATTACAGTCACATCATGGCGGCGGTCGATCACAAGCCGCAGTTCACCATGGACGATGGCGCCGACCTCGTCTCCGTGCTGCACACCAAGCGCACCACGGAACTGGCAAATGTAATCGGCGGCACCGAAGAGACAACCACCGGCGTGATTCGCTTGCGCGCCATGGCCAAGGAAGGCGTTCTGCAATATCCCATCGTGGCCGTCAACGACGCCGACACCAAGCATCTTTTTGATAATCGCTACGGCACCGGACAATCGACAATTGACGGAATTATCCGCGCCACGAATTTCCTGCTCGCGGGGTCGAAGTTCGTAGTCGCCGGTTATGGATGGTGCGGCCGGGGCCTCGCCTCGCGCGCACGCGGCGCTGGCGCGGAAGTCGTCGTGACCGAAATTGATCCGACCAAAGCGCTCGAAGCAGTGATGGACGGATTCCGCGTGATGAGCATGGAAGAAGCCGCCAAAATCGGCGACGTCTTCTGCACCGTCACCGGCAACAAAAACGTCCTCGCCAAGCAGCACTTCGAGTTGATGAAGGACGGCGCCATCATTTCCAATTCGGGCCACTTCAACGTAGAAATCGACATCCCATCGCTAGAAAAGCTGTCGTCGTCGAAGCGCACCACGCGAGACTTTGTCGAGGAGTACACGATGAGAGACGGCCGCCGCATCAACCTGCTGGGAGAAGGCCGCCTCATCAATTTGGCCGCCGCCGAAGGCCATCCCGCATCGGTGATGGATATGAGTTTCGCCGATCAGGCACTTTCTTGCGAATACATGGTGAAGAACCACGCGTCGCTGGAAAAAAAGGTGTACACGGTTCCGGTCGACCTCGACAAGCGCGTCGCCAAGCTCAAACTGGAGTCGCTAGGCATCAAGATCGACCGCTTGACCTCGGAGCAGGAAGAGTATCTGGCGAGCTGGAACGAAGGAACGTAGACCAGTCGTTAGTCGTTAGTCGTTTGTGGAGTGACGGGCGCGTCCTCGCCCGTCTCCCGCAAAATCGAACACGTAGGGCCGCGCAGCAGCGGCGCAAGCCGCCCTTATGTTTTTTATCAGGGTATCCCTTAGCGATACCTCAACGCCCGCAGATCAGACGCCCCTTTTAGGGGCATGGCTCCTCCCTCAAGTTTCCCACCCGCCTCGCCGATGAAAACTCACCAGAGGGCTGGGTGTGGCTGTGAACTGCAAAGTGCTCCTTGTCGAGGACAGCAAGTTCCTCCGGATGGCCAATGAGCGCGCTTTGTCCAGAGCCGGCTTCGAGGTCAGCACCGCCGCCGCCGGCGAAGGAGCTTTGCAAGTCGCCAATGACAAACTCCCCGACATCATCCTGCTCGATATGCTGCTTCCGAAGATCAGCGGTCCAGACGTCCTCAAAGCCCTGAAAGCGAATCCCGCCACCATGGACATTCCGGTCATCGTACTCACCAGCCTGTCGCAGAAGAACGAGGGAAGACTCATCAACGAAGGCGCGGCCGCCTACTTCGAGAAGTCCACTCTGGAACTCGACAAGAGTTCCGATCGACTGGCAGCCACGGTAGAAACGGTGCTCGGCCGCGTCAATCACCAAAAAAGCCTCGATCTTCATCTGCCGGAATTAGCTGCGAAGAAGGCCGCTGGCAACTGAACAACCGGCGCGAAACAGCGGCTGGCTGAGAAATTCCGCCCGCAGCGCTAGAATCAAATCATGTACCACTACAATCCCTCGACTGCCCTTGAAGAGCTGACCGAAGACGCCACCCTGCCCAATCCCGTCCACGTGCGCGACATGCTGCTCCGCGGCAAGCTCACCGTCGGCCAGTCGCTCGAACTGAACCGCATCTTCGTCGAATACCAGAAATCTTTCGGCGAAGCGCAGAAGCTGGGCAAGGAAATCTTGCAGCGCCTGGCGGCATGAGTGCAAGGCTCGTGTAGGGCGGACGCCCTCGCCCGCCAGGAGGACGAAGCCCGCCAGCGCACTCGCCGATATCACTTCCCCGCCGACCGATCAGGCTTTGCCGTGGATTTTAGCCCACCACCAGCGGACGCCGACGAACAGAAAACGCCAGTCATGGAAAAATTCCGGAGGCTTGCCCTCGAAGGCGTGGCCGATGAATTGGAAAACCCATCCAATGAGGAACAGAGCGAGCGCATACAGCCACAAGCGGTGAAAGAAGATGCTGGCGATAAAAAGCGGGACCGAGAGCAGGATGGTCGGGATGCCCAGCGTGTGACAGACGCGGTTCACCGGATGCTGATGACTGGAGCCGTATTGCGCGATCCACTGCTCGTTGCTGCGTCCGCCCAGCACGCGGAGGATGATAGCACGAAAGAAAAACGGCTGGCAGATTTGTCACGCCAGCCGTTCGTATTGGATATCGATCGGGTCATCTTGATCGGGTGATCGGGTAATTTAGAGTCAAAGGCCTTTTGAACTTCGATGGCCCGCTGACCCGATGGTGAGATGACCCGATCAGTTCTTAGCGGCGGCCGCGGGACCCACCGCGGACACCGCGCCCTTCGAAGCCGCGCCGAGCCGCCGGACCACGTCCCTCATAACCGCGTCCCTCAAAACCATGCCCATCAAATCGGCGTCCCTCAAAGCCGCGTCCGTAGCCGCGTCCGTAATACGGATGTCCCCAGCCGTGGTACCAGGGGCCTGCGCCGATGAAGATCCCGTTCGCGAACCAGCTCGGACCGTAGTAGCCATAAGGCGCGCACCCATACGGATAGTCCGAGTAATAGCCGTAAGCGCAGACTGGCGGGCCCGCCACATAGCCGCCGAAGCCGATGCCGACCCTGACCTCAGCCTGCGAGTTCGCGAGCGGCAAAGCCAGCAAAGCAAGCAGTGCAACATATCTCAGATACTTCATGGTGAAACTCCCTTTATTTCCCTCAGCTTCTTCCCCTCAGCGTTTCGCGGTTACGATTCGACGTTACGATTCGCCAGTAGCATGAGGAACTTCAGCTTTCTGTTTCTTCTGAAGCGCCTACTCACTCAAACTCGGATCGCAACGAAAAGTTGCGGGAGCCGAGTGGCTGATTTCAGCCATCCTGCGTGAAATCAACCAGTTGGAAGAGCATGGGCGAAGAGCAACGTAAAGCATTATGGAACGGGTAAACACCAGGCTTCTCAGGAGAAACATTCGAGATATACATTCGGTCGAAGACTGGGACCTAACCGCAAATTCAGATGGGCACTCTCGCCAAGGGCACGATGAACTGAATGCCGCCAACCTGCTTGCCCTGAAGCCGCCCGTCATTGGTAACGAAAAGATCGACGTTCGCGCTTGCGGCGCAGGCCAACTGGATGGCGTCGGGCGCCTTGAGCGATCTTTCCGATCGCAGGGCCGCATACACCTTGGCCGCTTTCACATCGAAGGCAATCACGGTCGCCGCAGTTGCAATTGCCTGCTCGTACTTTCGGCAAAGTTCAGAGTCATCCCGCTCGATCGGTTTGACCAGTATCTCGCCCAGTGTGAGCGTGGACGTCAGCAGCTGATCGCCTCGGTCGAGCATTCTGGAGCGAAGCTGCGCGACCGCCTTTGAGAGCACTCCGTAGTCCTCGAACAGGTAAATGAAGAGGTTGGTGTCCCAGAAAATGCGACTCATTCCCATCCCTCACGCAGGCGGCGTACATAATCGTCCGCGTGCTCGGCAGCCCAAAGATGCTTGCCCGAACCCCGCAACGAAAGCAGCGGATCTTCCCTCGAAGACTTGCTCGTCGCGACCGAACACCAGTCGCGGTACCAGCCGAGCAGGCCGTTGTAGCCATACGGGAGGTCCTCACGCTCGGGTGTAATCTTCGCACCCTCGCGGCCCGGATGGTAGGAATCGCCTTTGCGGAAGAGTCGCCGGCGGCCTGGGGCGGTTTCGAACAGCATCCGATAACGGCCCGGATTCGGGGACCTATTCGCAACACAGTGTTGAATGACGTGAACGTAGACCCCGGGCCGAAGAGGCTTGTGCAGCCCTTCCCGCTCTGCACGTTGGACAATCTCCTCAACGGCGAAGTCTGGCGCGTCGGGATGATCGCGATGCAGGAGAACAGCCGCGATCCAAACTTCGTCGGCTACCTTGAGTGCGGTTTCGGTCGCAGTGTTTGCCATGACGTTATCTTTTTGTCTAATTCAATACTACCATGTAACAATGTAATGTCAAATAATGTCATGATGTTTTCGTCCGGTTGGTTTCAGGAGCGAAGCGAAGATCTCCTAAGTCCTTATTCCGGAATACTTGATATAAGTCCTTTAAAATCAAAGACCACTCCAAAATTATCCCCATAACTCTATGATTCCAATAGACAGGGGGGGTGGTAACAAACAGCGGTTAATACCTTCGGAGTTAACAGGAAGGAATTACCATCTGTTCCGGCGTGCGGCACGGCACAAGCCATCGTTTACAATCGATGATTCTCTCTCGA
>Ga0182019_10000467_pt1 | contig 20082 bp, 16 predicted proteins | sample 812E2MmetaG_FD_120483 | JGI IMG/M metagenome (GOLD analysis project Ga0182019, IMG submission 120483) | Permafrost microbial communities from Stordalen Mire, Sweden - 812E2M metaG | ecosystem: Environmental > Terrestrial > Soil > Wetlands > Permafrost | place: Sweden: Stordalen | collected...
AGAAGTTATTACAAGGACGTTTTGGTTTATGCCTCCTCTTTGGGTTTTTTCAATTTGCTATCTTTTTGTCTTTAAAAAACACAAACCGGTTATCTTCTTTACATTGCTGATAATAAACCTTCTGGCACTTTTTATTTCATATACCAGGTCTTTTCTGGTAATTACAATTTTTTTAATTATCTTATACTATTTGTTAACTGCTTACAAAGAGAATAATTTTTATCCTGCTATTAAAAATATATTTTTAGTGGCCCTTATGGGATTATTTTTATTTGTGGCTATCTCGAAATTTTTTCCTGCAAGTACCAACTACTTTTTCTACCGTTTTAAAGAGTTGAAACAGAGGCCTTACGATCAATCATCAAATTCTCTTCTATATCGTTTTGCCAGAACAAGTGAAATAATCAACAGGATAGATGAAGATAAACTCCCTCTTGGATATGGACCTGCAACTTCGACTCAGGAATCTTCAGTATACAATATGGAAATAACAACACATGATTTAGTTTGGACAGGAGTAGTTTTTCGATGGGGCTTTATTGGCTTGGTTTTATTTGTTTTACTTTATCTTGTTTCGATTTTTAAGGCTTTTTCTTTGTTTATAAAACGAGATGACATATTATCAAAATTGGCACTTCTGTTTTTGTTGGTTATTGTCTCACAATTCATTGAAAGTTTTATATCGTCAACTTTTTTATCCTCAGACCGTTATGCTATGGGTTTATGGTATATAGCTATTTTATCCTCTTTATTATTAGCCGATAAAAATTACAGTGATTCAACAACAAAAGAACAAAATCATGAATAATAGAGAATTTCCTAAAATCACCTTCGGAATTATTGTTTTAAATGGCGAACCTTTTACACGCTATTGCCTGAGGTCGCTTTATCCTTATGCTTACGAAATAATTGTTGTTGAAGGCGGGCATGTGGATGCAAAATCAGTTTGTACCCCTGACGGTCATTCGATTGATAGCACTCTGGAAAGCTTATACAAATTTAAAAAGGAAGAAGATACTGAAAACAAACTGACGATTGTTACTAAAGATGGCTTCTGGCCTAAAAAGGATGAACTGGGACTTTCCAGAACTCCACAATCCAGAGCTTATGCTGAACGTGCAACCGGCGATTATCTTTGGCAAATCGATATAGACGAATTCTATAGGGAAGAAGATATGATTAAAATCGTTAAAATGCTAAAGGATAATCCTTCAATAACAGCTGTTACATTCCCAACTATAAATTTTTGGGGTGATATTATTTATAAAATAGTCGGTTGGAATTTAAGCAGAGGTGCTATTTATTATCACAGATTGTTTAAATGGGGAACAGGTTATAAATATGTTACTCATGAACCACCAACCATTGTCAATGAAAAGGGAATGGAATTAAGGAAAATTAATTGGGTTAGTGGAAAGAAGCTTATGAAGAAAAACATTTATATGTATCATTACTCTCATCTTTTTCCATGGCAGGTTAAGCAAAAGACAATGGTATACAAAGATGAAAAGCCTGATGAATGTTCAGATATTCTCGAATGGGCCGAAAATAATTATTTTAAACTGACAAACCCTTTTAATATCGAAAGGCATTATTGGTTGCCAAGTTGGCTGGAATATTACAAAGGAAACCATCCGGCAGAGGTAATAAACATGATGAGAGACGTTAAATCTGGGGAAACTAATATTGAATTGAGGGATAATTCTGATGTTGAGAAGATATTAGGGAAGAAAATGTATTCAGTGAAAACAATTTTGATGAAAGTCTATAATGAATGGGATTATTATTCTAAATTTCTGGCATTTCAGTTAGGTCGGATCAAGAATATCCCGGGTCGAATCAAAAGAAATTTTAAGGAGAATAACTCTTGACAAATTCGGAATCTTAATTAAATAAATATAAGTAATCATAATTATGAAAAGCATATTTGATGACAAAATCCTTCTTATTACCGGAGGTACCGGCTCTTTTGGGAATGCCGTTTTAAAACGTTTTCTTCAAACTGAGATCAGGGAAATCCGAATTTTCAGCAGAGATGAAAAAAAGCAGGATGATATGCGGCAATTTTATAATAATTCAAAAATAAAATACTATATCGGAGACGTCAGGAATTATGACAGTATAAATAGTGCTATGAAAGGGGTTGACTATGTTTTTCAGGCAGCTGCTTTGAAACAAGTTCCGTCGTGCGAATTCTTTCCGGTGGAGGCCGTTCGGACTAACGTATTGGGATGCGAAAATGTTCTAAATGCCGCAATTGAAAATAAAGTTGGCCGGGTAATAATACTAAGTACTGATAAAGCTGTGTATCCTATCAATGCTATGGGAATGTCTAAAGCACTAAGCGAAAAAGTAATGGTTGCAAAATCTCGTAATCTGAACGGTTCAGGTATCGTATTTTGTGGAACCAGGTATGGCAATGTTATGGCTTCAAGAGGCTCGGTAATCCCTCTTTTTGTTGATCAAATTAAGAAAGGTAATCCACTTACCGTTACAGATCCAAATATGACCCGATATATGATGACTCTTGATGATGCCGTTGACCTGGTGCTGTTTGCTTTTCAGAATGGTAATCCTGGTGATATTTTTGTTCAGAAATCTCCTGCAGCGACAATAGAAGTTCTGGCAAAAGCTTTGTTGGAACTATATAAAGTGAAAAATCAGATTAAAATTATCGGAACACGCCATGGTGAAAAGCTTTATGAAACTCTGGTTAATCGTGAAGAAATGGTAAAAGCAGAGGATTTAGGAAACTACTATCGTATTCCTGCTGATACGCGCGATTTGAATTACAATCGTTTTTTTATTGAAGGAGAAGCCCAGATATCCCAAATGGAAGAATATAATTCTCATAATACCATCCGTTTGAACATTGAAGAGACAAAGCAATTACTTCTAAAACTTGATTTCATACAGGAGGATCTTGGGAAGAAAGCTTGATGGTAGCAGGTAGCAGGTAATACTTTTGTAAGAGTCAGGCACCAATCATTAATAAATGTGCACCAATTATAAATATATATTATGAATAAGACCGATCTTAAACAAAGCATTAGAAAGGTGATTCCACCAATCCTTTGGGATTATTTATTAAAAATAAAAGATAAGAGAGATAAGAATAAGAAAAAAATTGATACTGAATTTGCCTATTTTATTTTAGATTCAGCAATCGAATATAGTAAGCATATTGGCGGTGATTCAGGTAGCTTTGACAGGAGACTTAAAAACCTTATCCTGAATGCTGACAATGAATGCAATTCAATTATACAAGATATACTTACCGCATTTATGCCGGATTATGAAAAAAATTTATATCAATATTATAAAAATCAGGAATATTTAATTTTTTATCGTTTTTTGACATACCCTTTTAACGACGGCATGTCAAGTTATTTTTTGCCATATGAAAAAGCATTAGCAAGGTTTCAAAGCAATGATATTCTTGATTATGGATCAGGTATCCCTTATGGATTAATTTATTCCTTATTAAATAAAAGGGATTCTATAAATTCGGTTGCTCTTATTGATCTTGATCTGATCCACCTTGATTTTGCGCAGTTTCTGATTAAAAAAATTGCTCCGAATATTAAATTGAATATATACAAGTTAAGAGATACAGATTCATTTCCGGAAATAGAAGGAAAATATAATTTTTTCTTCGGCAAGGATATTTTTGAACATTTAACGGATCCACTTAAAAACTTAAAAAAACTTATGAATTATAGCAAACCGGAAGCCATTTGTTATTTTGATTTTCAGGATCATGGAGAGAAAATATACCAACACCTCAATCCAAATATCGGGTATCTTTCAGACGAAATGGTAAAAATGGGATTTCAATGCCCAACAAAAACTTCCGGGTTATCAGAGTTTATAAGAAATAAATAGGAATATTATGAAAAATTATGGTAGAATTGAAGTAAATCTAAAGCGACAGACAACAGGCAGATCCAAGAAATTATCCGCCTGGAAAAATGTCTGAGAAATCAGCGGATATTCTCTTATCACCATTCAGATTTTGAAAACATGTTAAAAGTCGGAATAACTGGCCAATCGGGTTTTATTGGGACACATCTGTTTAATTTTCTAAACCTTAAAAAGGAAAAAATTGTTACAGTGCCTTTTAAGGACAGTTATTTTGATGACAATAACCAGTTAATCAAATTTGTAAATGATTGCGATGCAATTGTTCATCTTGCTGCTATGAACCGGCATGGTGACCCTCAGGTGATTTATGATACAAATATAAAGCTTGTAAAACAATTAATTAGTGCTCTGGAAGAAACAGAAAAAAGCCCTCATATACTCTTTTCTTCTTCGACACAGGAAGAGAGGGACAACCTTTATGGCAAATCAAAACGTGATGGCCGTCTGCTTTTTGTACAGTGGGCAAATCAAAATAAGGCAAGATTCACAGGATTTGTAATTCCTAATGTATTCGGTCCGTTTGGCAATCCATATTATAATTCAGTAGTGGCTACGTTCTGTCATCAGCTTACTCATAATGAACAGCCTGAAATATTGATCGACGCTAATCTGCAACTAATTTATGTTAAGGAACTTGTTGACCTGTTTTACAAAAATATTATATCCCCGGCTGAAAAATCATATGTTGTCAGATATGAAGTTCAATATACCTCTGAAAACAAGGTTTCAGAAATCCTTCTCATGCTCAAAGATTTTAAATATCTATATTTTGACAGAAATTGTTTCCCTGAACTAAATAGTATTTTTGAAGTAAATCTTTTCAATACATTCAGAAGTTATATAGATCATTCCACCCGTAACCCGGTTCTGCTGGATAAGAAAACCGACCAACGTGGAACATTTGTGGAAACTGTAAAGACCTCACTGGGTGGACAATTCTCGTTTTCCACTACTTTGCCGGGAGTAACCAGAGGTAACCATTTTCATACCAGAAAAATTGAAAGATTTATTGTAATTAAGGGGAAAGCGGTTATTGAGTTGCGTCGTATTGGAACCTCGGAAATACTGCATTTTGAACTAAACGGTGAACAACCCTCTTTCGTAGATATGCCGGTTTGGTATACTCATAATATTACGAATGTTGGAGATGGGGAGTTAATTACTTTATTCTGGATTAATGAGTTTTTTAATCCCGATCATCCGGATACATATTTTGAGAACGTTAAACTAACCAATACAGGTACAATTTGATTATCATTACGATTGATGAGAATCAAACTAAATGATTGAATACTTAATATCAAACGCTTTATAGTATGGAAGAACACAAACTTAAAGTAATGACCTTCATTGGTACCAGACCTGAAATAATTCGTCTTTCGCGTACTATGGTTCTGCTTGATAAACATCTCAATCAGGTTATTGTACACACCGGACAAAACTATGATTATGAATTGAACGAAGTGTTTTTCAAGGACCTTGAGCTTCGCAAACCCGATTATTTTTTAGGTATAGATACTTCGTCATTGGAAACATCAGTCGGTGATATTATACGCAAGTCAGGTGAGGTTTTAAGGAAAGAAAACCCCGATGCTGTGCTGGTTTTAGGTGATACTAATTCCTGTCTTGCAGCATACATGGCCAAGAGACTTCACATTCCGATCTTCCACATGGAAGCAGGAAACCGGAGTTTTGATTTTAATGTTCCTGAAGAAACCAACCGAAGAATTATTGATCATATTGCAGATTATAACCTCGTTTATACCGAACATGCACGCAGACATCTTTTAAGTGAAGGACTGCCCCACAGAAGAATATACCTGACAGGTTCTCCTATGCGGGAAGTACTGAATTTTTATATGCCTAAAATAAATCAATCAGATATTCTTACGAAATTGGGAATTAAAATGAAAGAATATTTTCTGGTTTCGACTCATCGTGAAGAAAATATAGATAATCAGGCAAATCTGAAAAAAATTCTTACCGTATTAGATAAACTGACTGACAAATTTAATTTGCCTGTTATAGTAAGTACTCATCCACGAACACGTAAGAGAATCGAACAAACTGGGAATGCGATCCTTAATAAAAACATTCAGTTTCTGAAACCTTTTGGTTTTCTGGATTATGTGCATCTGCAACAGCATGCTTTGTGTACATTATCGGATAGTGGTACTATAAGTGAAGAATCCTCTATATTAGGTTTTCCTGCAATTTCATTAAGACAATCTATGGAACGTCCGGAAGCACAGGATTGTGGATCTATTATTCTTACAGGGTTCGATCCGGATATAATTCTTGATTCAATCTCTCTTGTAATTAAGGAGCAGAACGATCGGACAGTATTTAGTATTCCACAGGATTACCAGATTGAAGATACCTCATGGAGAGTAATAAAGTTAATTATTGGGAATTCTAAGCTTAGCAATTTATGGAATGGGATAAGTTGATTTTATTTTTTGAAAGTAAAATTCATTTCCATTTTCATATTTTGTTTTTCCAATATCTGTAGTGTGTTTTGAATAGAAAATAAAAAAGATGGCTTTTATAATTTTTGGTGACTCATTCACATTCCCCGAAGGAAACGCTGCCACAAATCGTGTTTATACCTTCGCAAGAGGATTTTCAGAAAATGGGATAAACACTCATGTAATATGTTTTCAGAATGAATATGTAGAGAATTGCAATGGTGTAACAGGCGGCATAAAATACTATCACCCTTTTAATCAAACAAAAAGAAATGATTTTTTTATAGTCCGAAGATGGCTCAAGTTTCTGAAATATTTCAGAGCATTTATCCTGGTCAGGAAAATATCAAAAGAAGAAAAAATAATTGCAATAAACCTTTATACCTACCTTTTCTTAACACATTTATTTGCCTTCATTTTATCCAGATTTTTCAAAACAAAAATTCTATTTGATCGTTGTGAACATCCATTGCAATTTTATCATAATAACGTTTTTGAACAAACGGGTGCAAAATTGAAATTAGTATTGGAAACAAAACTGAGTGATGGTATGTTTTGTATATCTGACTATTTGATAGATTTTTATAAGAAAAGGGGATTTGACCAACATAAATTATTTCTTGTACCCAGTACTGTTGATACAGAAAGGTTTAACAAACAAATTAATTCCCCGTTGGATTACAGTTACATTTTGTATTGCGGAAGTCTGACAATTCTAAAGGATGGAGTAAACATCTTAATTGAAAGTTTTAAAAAAATATCTGATATGTATCCTGAAATCAATCTTGTGTTGATCGGGAAAGGAGATTCAGTCAGTGATGAAATAATGATTAAAGATTTAGTGGTGAACTTGAATATTGAGAAAAGAGTAATCTTTTTAGGACAATTACCAAGAACAGAAATACCTGCTTACTTATGTAATGCTAAGATACTTGCCCTGGCCCGCCCTGAAAGTATAGTAGCTGATGCAGGATTCCCGTCAAAATTGACTGAATATCTGGCAACCGGTAATCCTGTTGTAGTAACGAGAGTTGGCGAAATTCCTCAATACCTGACGGATTACGAAACTGCTTTCTTAACAGAACCCGGCAGTATTAATGCCTTTGCCAATAAATTAGACTATGTTCTTGGCAATTATGAATCTGCTAAACGCATTGGCATAAATGGTAAAGAATTAACTTCGACAATTTTTAATTATAACTTTCAGTCAAAAAGGATGATCACTTTCATTAAGTCACTTTAAGCAGGGTTTATGGTTTGCAAACAACTATTCGTAGTATTTTTACTATCAGGTCTGTCACTTGAAAAATGACTGCACAAATTTATTAAAAATGAAAATACTCCAAATAATATATACTCTGGGACCCGGAGGTGCTGAACGGTTTACTCTGGATTTGTCAAATGAACTTTCACGTCAGGGACATGATGTAACTTTATGCATTTTACGCGATGACTCACAGGACAATTTTGGTTTTTATAAGCATGAAGTGTCGCAAAACCTTAACTACGTTAATCTTAATATCCCGGTGGGTTTTAAGTTAAATAACATTGTTATATTTTATAAACTGATAAAGAAACTTAATCCCGAGATTGTACATTGTCATCTTAATCTGGTAAATTACTTATTTCCGTTAGCAATTATTTTCCCTAAAATAAAATTTTTAAACACTATTCACAGCAACCCTAAAAGCGAAGTCAAGAGTTCGATTGAATATTGGATCAGGCGCTTTTTTTATTCCAGTCTCAGAATGAAAGCCATAACGATCTCAGAAGAGACTTCGCGATACTTTCTTGATTATTATAAAACTCCCCCTTTTAAAGAAATATATAATGGAAGAGCTCTCCCAAAACCAACCGGGGAATATTCAAATGTGAAAAATGTCTTACAAAAATACAAGGACGACGGTAATACTGTCTTTTTGCATATAGGTAGTTGCAATGCAGCTAAAAACCAGGAATTGTTAATTGGCGCATTTAATAAGTTGGTGCAAAACGGAGATCGGATTGTTTTAATGATTATTGGTTCCGGATTTGATTCAGAAGAAGGAAGAAGGTTGAAAATTATGGCATGTGACAGAATCTTTTTTCTTGGTGAGAAACATAATGTCTCGGATTATCTTTTAAATGCAGATGCATTTTGTTTGAGCTCTGTACGTGAAGGAATGCCCATTAGTCTTATCGAGGCATTTGCGTGTGGATGTGTCCCTATTTGTACTCCTATTGGTGGACTAATAAATACGATTAAAAATGGGGAGACAGGATATTTATCAAAATCTTTTACTGAAACCGATTATTGCTATGCCATCCGGTCTTTCCTCGAAAACAAAACTCATATTAAAAAAGAGGATCTGATTCAGTATTACTTTACTAACTTTAGCATAGAAGAATGTGTTAAAAAGTATTTATTACTTTATGAAACTCAGGAAGTTAAACAAATGATTAAGTCAACATCATCAGATGTAAATCAGATGGTTCAATGAATTATTGGAATGTTTTTATTTATATGGATAATAAGAATTTAGATTCATTTACTATAAAGGAAGTTATAAAAAGTTTTAAAATATGAAAATTTGTTTTTGGGGGAATATTGGCAGAGCGCTAAAAGACAAGACAAGTGGAGGAGGTGAGCTGCAAATCGCATTGCTTGCAAAAGTGCTGGCAAAAGGTGGTCACGAAGTTGTTGTTTTAGACTATAATATTACTGAAGAATTTCAGACTGATGAGGGTATTAAAGTTTATCCCATTATTGGATGGAATAATGGGATAAGAATAATCCGGACACTAACTCACAAGCTTCCAAAGTTGTATTCATGTTTGAGAGATCAGAAAGCAGATGTATATTATTGTCGTATCCGTGATCCCAGACATCTTATTGCCTGGTTGGCTGCACGCAAAGTAAAAGCTAAATTCATACTGGGATTAGCAGAGGATCTTGATGTCATGAGTTTTAGAATGAGATGGAAGTATTATTATGCAAATAATTTTCACAACCTTTGGACTATTTTTAATGGCATTTTAAGTGAAATTATCTACCCCAAATTGCTTCGTAAATCTGATTTTATTTTTGTTCAACATGATGGTCAGAAACAAATGCTGCACCGAAAAGGTATCCAAGCAGTATTAGTCCCTAACCTGATAGATCTATCTCAAATGCCGGTTATTTTAACACCAATTCATAGTTATTTCGTTTTTGTTGGCTGGCTTGACAACCGTAAAGGAGTTGCCGATCTGTTCAAACTTGTCGAGAAAGCTCCTTTTGCTACATTCAAAATTATTGGCCCACCTCGCGATAAATCAGGATATCTGTATTATGAAAAATTAAAATCATTTCCAAATGTATCTCTTCTCGGAGAATTAAACCATTCTGATGCACTACAGCATATTGCTAACTCAAAAGCATTAATTAACACTTCCCGCATGGAAGGTTTTCCGAATATATTTATTGAAGCATGGGCATTTGGAGTACCTGTTTTATCATTATATGTTGATCCCGGTTCAATTATTGAAAAAGAAGATCTGGGTGATGTTGCTCACGGTAACATAGATAAACTATTACTGGATATGAACAATAAAGTATATTCAGACGAATTTGCTAAGAGAGCGAAAGCTTATGTAGAAAAAAATCATGTATTAAATGATACTAAAATAAAAGAAATTAACTGCCTTTTTGCTGAACTGGTTAAATAGGGATAGTAAAAGTGAATTTTGCAGAATAACCTTTAAAGATTAACTGATAAATATTAACTCATTAATTATTAATAGCTTATTGAAATGGAAAGAATCCTTTCAAAATATATTGAAAAATTGTTTTTCAAAAAATGGATAATCGGAATTTTCAGGGCCGATATTAAAGATATTATAAGAAGTAAATCATTTGATCCTGATATTAAATGGTTGCCGATAAAATTAATTGACTCATATTATGCCGATCCTTTTCTTATAAGCTCAAAAGAAGGAACCTTTAAAATTCTCCTTGAGGACTTTTCATTTAATAAAAATTATGGAAAAATATCTTTAATGACACTTGATGCAAGATTTAAACAGGTGGATTTTAAACTGCTTTTAGATACTAAAAGTCATCTTTCATATCCGTTTGCCTATACCGAAAATAATAGAACCTATATATTCCCTGAAGCAGGCCAGAGTGGCAAATTGTCATGCTATGAATATGATCCTGTAAATGAAACCATTCATTTTGTTATGGACATCCTCGACTTACCGTTGCGTGATTCCACAATAATAAAGCGAGACGGTAAGTACTGGATTTTTGGAACTTTGTCTGAAAATGGTACAGACTATAAACTATATGTCTTCTTTTCAGATAATTTGTTGGGACCTTACGTTTCACACCCGGGCAATCCTGTTAAAAGCGGACTGGATGGCAACAGGCCTGCCGGTAATTTTATTGTGATTGATAGGATAATATACAGACCCACTCAAAACTGCCAGACAGTGTATGGTGAATCGATGACTATTAATAAGGTCACGGAATTAAATGAACACAATGTAGTTGAAGAGCCTTATATGACTATTAAAATCAATAAGAACAACAGATTTAATTTTGGGATGCATACAATACATACCATAAATGTGATGAATGATATTATTGTTGTTGATGGTATAAAGTGGACCTTTTCTCCGATAATTCAGTTGCAATATTTCTTAAAGAACAGAATTAAAGCAAGGCAATCTTCCTGAGACCAACGCATGAAGCTGAATTTAATGCGAGTAACAGAATGTATTATTAATCAGTGGTTTAACATCTGCATGATTATATCTGCCGGTACATCAATTTGAATATATTCATGAATTAAACTTTCAATCATGTCTTGATGGCTGAAAGTGTAGATAGATACAATGAGATCTGGTTATCCGACATCGGAAATTCATATCCTGATTGACGATCGAATGATGGTAATTATTACAAAATTTGAGAGTGTGATCTTTATCATAAGGGAAGAATGATTACAGGATACTTAGAAATTACTTGAAAGGTACAGCATAAGACATGTTTAACTATTTCATTGTTGATTGAGGTAATTTGTAGATGCTTTTAAGAATCCTGTTTCCGGTCCTGCCTCTATAATGAATTGCGTCACTTGAAAAACTATACATATTTTCAGTTATATCATTAATACCGGAAAAATCAAAAATATTTTCTGTACCGAAAACAGACTGAAGAATTTGCAAATCTTTCTTATTAAATCTGACTTGGTCATATAAAGGTCCAATTATTATTATAGCGTGTGTTTTTTGTTTTCTAAATATCAGATTGATTTTTTGTAACTTTAATGAATCATCTGAATTGATTTGAGTTCCTGATTCCATCTCGGTTTTAGACCTTTTGTAAAACTTATTAATTGATTTTGAATAGTATTCTACCGAATCTTTAATGATTTTATCTTCATTGTTAGGCAACCAATCGTTATTAATCGGATCAAGGTCGCCAATGTTCATGCCAATAAAATCCTTCATATAGGATCTCCTTGTTTTGAATAACTTATAATCGACACAGGTTCTCATCAGCCTGAAATTACTTATAAACTCAGAAAAATATTTTAAATGAAACTGACTGAAGGTCTTCCCGGATATCAAATAATGATCATTATCTATAGAGTTATTGTTTTTCTTGAATGTCATATCTGTATCTATTACAATAATCGCATTCTTTATTATATTTCCCATCGAGTCAATAAACTGGATCTTTCTTAGTATCCCTTCGATTGATTCGTTCCACGCACCATATGAAAAAGCAGAACAATCTGTTGCGAGGTACTTTTGCCATTCCTTACATGTAAAGGCAGTTGATCTTGAACTTCCAAAAATGAAAGAATTATAATGATAGTCTTTATTATTTTTAAGAAATACTTTTGTAGAGACATATCCACGGCTCAACATAATATAATCTGAAAGATAAATATCATAGCTGTGAATTACCTTAAAAGGATCGCCCCACACGTAGACTCCTACCAGAATAATAACAGGAATGCAAAAAATTATAATAGTTTTAATAAAGAGTTTCATGGGGAAAGGATAATGATTTAAAATTTGGAATAAATAAAGCTTTGTTGGCTGTCGCCTAATGACAAAAAAATTAGAACTATGATTCCATAATAGATTCCCCACCTAACTATTCTATACTTCACATTTTCTACTTGCAAAGCATATTGTTTATTACGTTGTAGCCATTCTGCCAAAATAAAAAGAATTGTTATAAGTATCACTTTTTTAGGCAAAACCTGAGGAAAAGAAAAGAGTGAAGATGAAAAAATACCTGCAATAAACAAATTCGCCTGATGAATACTACTGGACCTGAAAAATACCCAGGCAATCATAACAATAATCAGTGTAATAAGTGTTTCAATAATTATAACAATAGGATTTTTATTAGTTATTCCAAATTTCTTAAACAACTTCTTTCGAGGGCTTTTTTGCCATTGGTAGATAATCAGAAAAAACCCATGAATCATCCCCCATATTATAAAGGTAAAATTTGCACCATGCCATAAGCCTGTTAAAAACCATGTTATAATACTGGCCACTATATATATAAACATTTCTGTTTTAATGAAGATTACCCTGTCATTTTTAACTATCCATGAAACATTAAATGATATAGGTAAAAAAATGTAATCCCGGAACCATGTCGTTAATGAAATATGCCATCTCTTCCAGAATTCGGTTATATCCCTTGAAAAGTACGGGTAAGCAAAATTTTGCATTAAATTAAATCCGAAAATTTTTCCAATTCCTATTGCTATATTGGAATAACCTGAGAAATCAGCATAAATCTGCAATGAATAAAATATAATTCCAATTAACAATGTACTGCCAGAATAGGCAGAAACATTATGAAAAATATCATCAACATGAAGTGCCAGTTTATCTGCAATAACAATCTTGGTAAATAGCCCCCAAAGGATTTGTCTAAGCCCATCCACAGCCTGGTCGTATATAAATACACGTTTTTTGGCAATCTGAGGTAGTAAAGAAGAGGGACGCTGAATAGGTCCTGCAAGGATTATAGGGAAAAAACTCAAGGTTAATAAGACCTCAATAATATTTCTGTCTGCATCTAGATTTTTTTTATAAATATCAATTAAATAGCTTAAAGATAAAAATGTATAAAAGCTTATTCCCAGTGGAAGAACAATATTTGCAGAAGCTTTTGATAAATTATAACCGAATAGAGAGATTAAATTTACAAAACTGTCAACAAAGAAATTATAGTACTTAAAAATCCCAAGAATTCCAATATTGATAACCAGACCTGCAGTAAACCAGATTTTCTTTTTATTGTTTAAGTCATTTCTATCTATCCATTTCCCAACAAAGTAATTCGAAGTGGAAATTATAATTAATAACAACAAACACCTCCAATCCCACCAGCCATAAAAAAAATAGCTAGCAATTAATAATAATAGATTCTGTGCTTTGAGATTCCTGTTCGTTACAAACCAATAAAGTATAAATACTATCGGTAAAAAAAATGCAAAATCAATAGAATTAAAAAGCATGTTATTTGTCAGTGGTTTTGAATTGAGTTTTATCTGTTCTTTTGTATGAAGTACAAGCCGAACGGCTTGAAAAAAATGAAAAGTTGCATAACATTTGAATTATCATGGTCCTATCATTTGATTTACATTTTTTATTTGAGTGTATTTTCCCCTCTTGCCTTCAAAAGTCAGCTGAATTAACTAAATTTCTTTTGCACAATTAAATAGAACGAATCAAATGGAAGAACTGCTGAGTAAAATAGGCCTAAAACGAGATGGCATTTTATGACCAGATGCTATTTTAAGTTTGACCAAAAATAGTAACTTTTTAGATGATCCTTAACAATTATTAAGTAATTTTATTACTGAAATATAACTAGTAATTTAAACATATATGAAAAAGATGGAATTAAATATTTTATTCTTAAAAAAATCTCATTTGTTAAACAATTACTAAATATTTGTGTTATTTAATATGCGGTTGATATTAGTTAATTACTTTATCTTATATGTCAAATATTGGTTCTTATGAAGAAAGACTGAAAAATTTCAGATGGTCCCTAGCTGAGAAGGAACTCGGCTACAAAGATGGAGAAGTAATTAATATAGCATGGTATTGTTCCGACAGGATTTGTCTGAATGGAAACAGTGAAAAAATTGCCCTGTATTACGAGGGTTTTGGCGGAGTTGTGAAGAAATTTACTTTTAATGATATTCGCCTTGCTGGAAATACTATCGGAACTTTCCTCCAAAATCTCGGGTTGAAAAATGAGGACAGAATTTGTCTTTTCATGGACAGGATACCTGAATTGTATCTTTCTTTTCTTGGAATCCTTAAGATAGGAGCCATAGTCCAGCCACTTTTCTCTGCATTTGGTGATGAATCACTCTTTGTCAGACTGGAAAATGCACGGACACGTGCAATTATTACACAAAGGAAACATCTGTTTAAAGTAAGAAAAATTCTTGACAAGCTGCCAGATCTTGAATTTGTAATTGTAGTTGATCAGGATAAAAACAAACCCCTCAAAAGTAGGGAAGTCCTTTTTAATATCGAGGAGTCATCACCGGTTGAGAATATGGAAATTTTTCCGACAGTTGCTGAATCACCTTCAGTTTTACATTATACTTCAGGAACGACCGGGCAACCTAAAGGAGTGAAACATGTTCATTATTCTCTTATTTCACAATACCTTACTGCAAAATGGGTACTCGATCTGCAGAATGATGATATTTACTGGTGTACTGCTGATCCGGGATGGGTAACAGGTACATCTTATGGAATAATAGGACCATGGAGCCTTGGCATCACACAGTGCATTCTGGATGCCGGTTTCTCAGCTCAGGCATGGTATAGTTTTATCGATAAATACCGGGTTACAATGTGGTATTCCGCTCCGACTGCTATCAGATCTCTTATGAAGGTTGGGGATGAAATAATAAAAGAGTACAATCTCTCAAGTCTGCGTCAACTTGCAAGTGTTGGAGAACCATTGAATGCTGAGGCTGTTATTTGGTCTGAAAAAAATTTCAGAATGCCATTCCTTGATACTTTCTGGCAGACTGAGACAGGGGCAATAATGATTTCCAATTTCCCGGGAATGAAAGTCAAGCCCGGGTCAATGGGGAAACCATTTCCGGGGATCACAGGAGTCGTGCTTGATCCAAATACACTTGAACCTATAACTGAACCAGGCAGAATTGGGTTGATTGCTTTTAAACCTGGTTGGCCTTCAATGATGCGGAGTTATTGGAATAACGAAAAAAAATACCAGGAAAAGTTTGTAAACGGATGGTACTTATCAGGCGATAGGGCCAGAATTGATAACGAAGGTTATTTTTGGTTTGTAGGGAGAGACGATGATGTTATTAATACCGGTGGACATCTGGTAAGCCCGTTTGAAGTTGAGTCAGCTCTCCTTGAATATCCTGCTGTCGGCGAATCAGCTGTTGTATCAAAACCTGATGAAGTTAATATGGAAGTGGTAAAAGCATTTATTACCCTGAAAATTGGATTTGTACCAGGTAAAGATCTTGAACTTGATATTATGAACTTCATCAGGAAAAGGTTGTCGCCAATGGCAATGCCACAGGAAATTGAATTCGTAGAAGCACTTCCAAAAACAAGAAGTGGTAAAATTATGAGAAGACTTCTTCATGCCAAAGAGTGGGGAGAAGAGACAGGTGATATATCTTCACTTGAAAGTGATTGAATTAAACTAGTTAAATTCATATACACTTTAATGCCATAAATATGGAAAACATGAAATTGGAAGAGATGAAGGACATTGTTTTAAACTATGTGATAAAAGAATACCTGGATGATGAAGAAGAAAAGATAACGTATGATACATGTTTGATTTCAGGCGGTTACGTTGATTCATTTTCTATGGTTTCATTGCTTGTTTTTCTTGAGAACAAATTTAAAATCAAAATTCCTCCTAGCAAAGCAACACCTGAAGCATTTGACAGTGTTAATAAAATTGTTTCTCTTGTCAGTCAATACATGAAATGACAAAAAAATTAAACTTGCTGGCAAGTAAAACTCTGATACTACCATATGAAAAGTAATGGTATGAAAGTTTCATTTTACTAAAATCAAACTGTTTCTGTCAACTAATAACAAGTATTTCCTATTATGTAATTACGTTAATTATTCCCTTAAAATATAATGCATATCGGAGTCCACGTTTTTTACTGGTCTTTCCAGATTGACTTCTTACAACGCCAGGCATTAGACCACGATTTGCAAATAATTGTCAACTCTGTACACTTTATTGAAGTAAAATTGTAAGTTCTGGCGTCCAGACTTAACCATTATATTTGTTTAGCCCTTCGTGTAATAAGGATTATAAACAACAAATTCAGGGGTAGCAAGATTGACCCTTTGAACCGTAAACAAAGATGTCACTTGACAACTAAATTTGCAGACTTTTTATATATGTTAGGTAAACTTTTATTATATCAGCTCTATGTAGAAACTAACACTTCAACGATATTAGAAATGACTCATACCCGGGATCAACATAATCTTTAAAAACTTTTAAACTCAGAAATAAATGACTGTTGACAGTATTATTTTTTAATTGATATATTTAAGATATTTTTAAACTTGAATATAACTTACATATTAATAGTTCTTACTTACAAAAATTATATAAAACCAAACTAAATTAGCCAGGATTTTTCTTTAATTATTTTTTTATACTGTTAATTAATTGGCAATATTTGTTAAATGTTATTAATATAATTATTTTAAAAAGCTAAAATAACTTTTATTGGAAAATTCGGTTAAAATATCATCCGACCTATCATCAAATATACTTACAATAGGCACTGATTACCATAATCATAGGGGTGGAGTGGGCGCCGTCATAGATGTTTATAGCCGGTACTACGAAGATTTTAATTTCATTGCAAGCCATAAAACAGGCTCTGCCTTATATAAAAGCTTTGTTTTCTTTCTTAGCCTGTTTAAGATTATTGCTACGCTTTTTTCAAATAGAAAAATAAAAATCATTCATATTCATGGGGCATCTTACGGAAGCTTCTATCGCAAGTATATTATTTTTATAATCTGTAAGCATTTTTTCAGAAAAAAAATTATTTATCATATTCATGGGGGTGAATATCAGGTATTTTACAAAAAAAGTAATATTCTGTCAAAACAATTGATAAAGAACTTTTTGGCTAAAGCCGATATTGTATTATGCCTGTCTCAATCGTGGGTTGAATATTTTGGGCAAAACTATAATATTAAGAGATTAGAAATTTTGCCCAATATTATTGATTATCCATTACTAAATGAACAACATGCCAGATCAGAAGCAATAATATTCCTGTTTCTGGGTTTGATTTGTAAGGAGAAAGGTATTTTCGACCTGATAGAGGTTATAGCTGAAAACAAGGAGCAATACACGGGTAAGATTAAACTGATAATTGGGGGCAATGGCGAAATCCAGCATCTGCGAGATTTGATAAATAAGTATCATATTGAAGATATAGTAGAATTTTTGGGATGGATATCAAGTAATGAGAAATCAGATATTTTGAATAACGCTGATGTGTATATTCTTCCATCCTACCATGAAGGATTACCCATTTCTATTTTAGAATCAATGTCTTATGGCAAAGCAGTAATATCGACTAAAGTTGGAGGCATTCCTGAGATTGTAAGAGATAATGAGAATGGTTTGTTAATAAATCCGGGAGACCTGGAGGCAATTAAACAGTCTTTAAATTTTTTTCTGGAGAATCCGGGGAAAATTAAAGAATATGGTAACATTTCGGAGCTGAAAGTTCAAAAGTATCTGCCACATTCGGTAATAAAAGATTTAGAAGAGATTTACAAATCAGTGTTATCAAATGAATAAACATTTTCTGAAAAAGATCAGGGACAATATGCCTGAATCTCTGAAATACATTACAGCTCCAATAATTCGTGGTGAATTAGTAAAAAATATGGAGTTTCTTAAATATTATCACCTGCTTGAAAAAAGAGAATCAATAAGCTCCGAAAAAATAATAGAATATCAGCTAACCCAGTTGAAAGAAGTCCTGATTCATTCTTATAAGAATGTGCCGTACTACCAGGAATTATTTAAGAAAATATCTTTTGATCCCAATAAATTTTCTGATTTCAAACAAATGGAAGAAATTCCGTTTCTAACAAGAGAACTTGTTACAGAGAATTTTGAAAAATTGATATCGAGAAAAGAAGTCAAGGGTGGATATTATGTTGGAAAAACAGGAGGAAGCTCTGGTTTGCCTCTGAAATTCCTGCTTGATTTTAATTCAATCTATAAAGAAAATGCATTTCTTTATTATTATAGAAAAAAGGCAGGGTATAGGTTTAATGACAAATTAGCTACCTTCAGGGATGTTGGGCTTGGAACCAAATTATGTAGATACGATGCTATGTATAAGGAGTTGATCTTTTCACCGATTAAACTCTCCATAGTCACTATAAATAATTATGCAAATAGAATTGACGATTTTAAACCCCAATATATAAACGGTTATCTTTCTGTAATCTGGTATTTTGCAAAACTGATGGAGTCATCTCAGATAACACTGAAAACAAAACTGAAGGGCATATTTCTTATGTCTGAAAATATAGACAATGAACAACGGACTTTTATTGAACATTTCTTTAATACAAAATCATATGTTCATTACGGACACAGTGAAAGATGTGTATTAGCTGAAGAAAAATCAAGAAACAACTATCAATTTGATCCTTACTATGGATTTACAGAGCAGGCTCATATTGAAAATAATAATTATTCTATTGTTGGGACGGGGTTCTTAAACTATATAATGCCATTTATAAGATATAAAACAGATGATGTATGTTCCCCGGTGAATCAATTATATACTATCTACGGCAAAAGAAGCAGCTCAGTCGGACTATATGGGTATAATAATGAATTCATAACAAGTACGGTCTTTGACTTAAGTAAGGAGATATTTAAAAATATTATTACCTATCAGTTTGTGCAGAACGAAAAAGGGAAAGCTGATCTGCTGTTAATAGTAAACAAACATTTCAAATCATCTGAAATTGAGTTGATTAAAAACACTATATATAAAGATACAAAAGGTATTATTGATTTTGATATCAAAATAGTTGATCATTTGATATTAACTCCCAGAGGAAAGTCTCAGATGTATATCTCTTATACAGATAATAATTCTGCTAAAAACAGGGAATAATATTTTTATTGCCTGGTTTGTTGTTGAAGAGATAGGTACTTTAGATCTGATAGTGCATTTAGATAATAATTGGGAACTGCAGCATGGCAGAATTAAATTGACAGAGTAATAATGGGGAAGTCCGGCATATAGTAGATTTGTTTTAAAGGCATCGTAGGTTTACCTCTGAAGAACTTTCCTGATTATACTTTAACCTTTGATTAAATGAGATTTGATTGACATTGCTAATTGTACAATTTGATATTTTTTGTATATTCATACGCAATAATGTTAGAATCCAAGATTAGTATGATTTTAATTATTAAGTATAGAAATATTCAAAATAGTAATTAGTGTGTAAAACAGTTATGGATAGAGTTTTTAGAACTTAATATTGTATTTTTTATGGATTTTGGAATTCATTTCAAGAAGTATTATATGATTAATAATTGGAGGGAGTTACTTTTAGGACCCAGCTATTTTTATCATAAAATACTAAT
>Ga0182019_10000468_pt1 | contig 20035 bp, 20 predicted proteins | sample 812E2MmetaG_FD_120483 | JGI IMG/M metagenome (GOLD analysis project Ga0182019, IMG submission 120483) | Permafrost microbial communities from Stordalen Mire, Sweden - 812E2M metaG | ecosystem: Environmental > Terrestrial > Soil > Wetlands > Permafrost | place: Sweden: Stordalen | collected...
CGTTCGCGCTCCGCCATGCCCGCAGCGAGGACGCGTCCGGGAACCGGCCCGTGCGCCGAATGACCCTCTTTGGCGCCAGGCGCGACTCGGTCGGGGCCGGCCGGCTTCCGCAGGCGGGCCTTCCAATCGCCATCGCGAACCTCGATCTCGCCCAGACCAGTAGCGGAGAGCTTGGCGATGAGCGCGGGCAGAACGTCGCCGGCCAGCCGGGAGATCGCCTCATGGTCGCGTTCCGTCCGCGAATCCAATGCCCGGCCGCCCGCCACCGGGCCTCCTGCCGCGGCGACGGTCCCGGCCCGCGGCCCCACCGACCGCCCGGTCGTCGCATTCCCGTCATTCCTCGATTGGGGCATCGGCTAGACCTCCTCGCGGCCGGGCGGAACGTCGTGCCCGCCGCCTGGCATCGAAGGCATCGACGGCCTGGTCGACAACAGGCCTCGCAGCCGGTCGGTGATGCTGGCGCGCTCCTGCGGCGGGGTTGGTCGGTCGGCAACGACATACGGACCCATCACTCGGAACTTCTGGAACCGGGCCTCGACGAGCTCGTCGATCGTCATCCTGCCCAGAACGTCCAAACGCTCCAGGACTACCTCCTTGATCCGCCTTGCCGTTTCCACGGGATCGGTGTGAGCGCCATCGCCGGGCTCGGGAATAACTATGTCCACGATCCCGAGTTCCTGCTGCTCGCCGGCAGTGACCTTCATGGCCGTGGCAGCCTCGTGGCTCTGCTCACCGGAGCGCCACAGGATGGTGGCGCAGCCCTCGGGGCTGATGACGGAGTAGATGGAGTTCTCCAGGGCGATGATCGTGTCGCCGACGGCGAGGCCGAGGGCCCCGCCCGAACCGCCCTCGCCCGTGATAACTACCACGATCGGGGTGCGCAGCCGCGTCATCAGGCCCACGGACTTGGCGATCGCCTCGGCGATGCCGCGTTCCTCTGCCGCCGCGCCGGGGAAGGCGCCCTGGACGTCGACGAAGGTGAGGATCGGCATCGAGAACCGCTCGGCCAGGTCCATTACCCGCATCGCCTTGCGATAGCCGTCGGGATGCGGCAGCCCGAAGTTGCGGCGGATGTTCTCTTCGGTATCCTGGCCTTTCTGGAAGCCTACGACGACGATTCGTCGACCGGCGATCCTGGCCAGACCGGCGACGATGGCCGTGTCGTCGCCGAAGAGTCGGTCGCCATGCAGCTCTATGAACTCGTCGGCCATCGCCTTGAGAAGCTCGAGGGTGTGCGGCCGCTTGAGATTGCGGGCCTGCTGGACGTGCGCCCAGACCGCTGAGACGGGATCGTCCCGATGATCCTCGACGGCTCCGTGCCGGCCAAGCAGTCGTTCAACCATTGGTCGTCCCCCCGCGAGGCGCTGCCGTGTCGGCGGGATGCGACTCGCCGTTGCTGTCGGGGCTGAGCGCTCCAGTGAGGGCGGAGAAGAACGCCCGCGGCCGGGAGGTCGGGTTCGGTGCGGGCTCCGTGGGGCCGTTGATCGGGGCGATCAGGAAGCCGAGCAACGAGACGATCTCGTCGCGCAGCTTCGCCCGCGCCACGATCCGGTCAACGAATCCATGGCTGATCCAGAACTCGGCCCGCGCGTATCCGGGCGGCAACTCCTCGCCGATGGTGCCGGCCGAGACGCGATCGCCGGCGAAGCGGATCAGAGCGTTGGGTTCGGCCAGGTTCACGTCGCCGACCACTGCAAACGAGGCGAATACGCCGCCCGTCGTGGGGTCCGTCATGACGGAGATGAACGGCACCCGAGCCGCCTTGACCCGTTCGACCACGCTCATGGTCTTGACGAGCTGCATCAGCGAGTAGGTGCCCTCCTGCATTCGTGCTCCGCCCGAGGACGAGACGATCAGGAGCGGGATCCGTTCGGCCACGGCGGCCTCGCCGGCTCGAGCCACCTTCTCGCCAACAACCGAGCCCATCGATCCGCCGATGAAGAAGAAGTCCATCACGCACAAAGAAATCCGCTTGCCGCCCATCGCAGCCACGCCCCACACCGCGGCGTCGCGGAGACCGGTTGAAAGTTGAGCGGCCAGCAGGCGATCCGGATATGACTTCAGGTCGACGAAACCCAGCGTGTCGACGGGGGCCAAGTCGGCATCGCGCTCCACGAATGAGCCCTGATCGACGAGTTGCTCGACGCGCATCCTGGCCGAGATCCGAAAATGATGGCCGCAATGGGGGCAGACCCGCAGGGTCTTGTCGAGCTGCTTGTTGAACAGCATCTCCGCACAGCCGGGGCATTTGGTCCAGAGATCTGGCGGGTATGCATCGCGGCGTGGTCGGAACGGGAGTCGGACCGGCATCAGGGCATCACTCCGAGGATTCCGTGGAGGACGCCGGCACGGCGGCCATGACCCGAAGCGTGCCCCCCACGTCCGGATCTGGCCGCGCGAGCGGCGCGGGCCATTGGCGTTTGAGCGGCGTGAGACCGTCGCCAGGCGACGTACACGGCACCGATGGAGATCGCCGAGGCCACGCTAACTCCTCCGACGACGAAGGGACGAGATGGCCTCGCGGTCAGGGACAGTCTACGCGGGGCCGCGGGAGGGCGGTAGCCGTCGCGCGGAGTGGCTCCGTCCGGCGCCCTGAACGGCGCGATGGACGCGCCGAGATCCGGTCCCAGCCGACCGTCGGGCGTGCGGCCAGCCCCGCCGGCAACCTCTGCCAGGCGAGCCGCAAGGCCTTCCTCGAAACGGAAGGAAGGATGCACGCGCACCAGGTCCGCGCGAAGCGCTCGGGCGGCAAACAGAACGGCTGGATCGAGATCGAGATCCATTGGCGCACCGGCAGCGCCACTCTCCTCCGCCGCCATGAGGCCATCCAGGTAGCGCTCGGTCCGGCGGGCGTCGCGGGTTCCGCCGCCCAGCATCAGCTCAGCCCCCCGCGCAGTTCGGCGGCGACCGAGCGCAGGGCTCGGTGCAGCAGGACACGGACGGCGCCCTCGGAGCGGCCCAGGACCTCGGCGATCTCCGCCGTGGACATCTCATCGACGAAGCGCAGGATCACCGCCCGGCGTCGATCCTCGGGGAGGCGAGCTACCGCCTGCCACGCGGCGCGGCCGGCCTCGCGGGCGGCGGCCGTTTCGAAACTGTCGTCCGTGGACGCGAGGCCCGCCGCGCGCTCGAGCGGGGCCACAGGGCGGCGGCGGTCGCGACGGCGCTCGTTGGCGACGACATTGCGGGCTATGCGGAACAGCCACACGCGGAACGTTGAGGCATCGCCCGGAACATCCGTCGATTCGTCCGCCCTCGCAAACGCGTCGGCGCGCTCCTCGAAGCGGGGCAGCCCGGTCAGAGCCCTCATGAAGACGCGTTCGGTAGCATCTTCCGCGGCGTGGTGGTCTCTGAGCTCGTACAAGGCGAAGCTGTACACCTGAGCCAGGTACTTCCGATACAGGGCGTCGAAGTTGGCGGGATCGCGCCGGGCCGCTTCGACGAGACCGCGATCGCGATCCAATCGAGCAGGACGAACACGCTCCTCCGCACTCCTAAACACCGGCCGGCTCATGGCGTTACATCCCGCCCGCGGCCAATCGGACGTGGACGACTTCGCCGGCCAGTACCTCCCGCTCCCCGCCCGGCGCAGTCGGGTCTTCGACCAGCAGCGCGCCGGTAGCCCCATCTACGCCCACCGCACGAGTCTCCTCCGCGACGCCGTCCGGACCCTCGAGACGAACCGTCCTGCCCGTGGCGATCTGCCGGTCATGCCAGCCGGCGACATCGAAGTGGCCGTCGCGAAGGGCGATTAGCCGGGGTTCCAGATGCAGCAGGAATGAATCGAGCAAGGCGTCGCGATCGATCGGGCGCCCGCCGGAGGTCTCGCGCAGGCTGGTCATCGTGTCCGCCAGCTCTGGCGGGAAGTCGGCCCTGGCCCAGTCCGCATTGATGCCGATGCCGACGATGGCAGTCGGCTCAGGCCCACCCAGGCCGTCCGTTTCGCCCAGGACGCCGGCGATCTTGCGGAGGCCGCGTCCCGCTTCAGCGCTGGCCGCCTCCACCACGATGTCGTTGGGCCATTTCAGTCGCAGCTTGCCGACCGCCAGCCCACCGACCTCCTCAGCGGCGTCCGCCATCGCCAGCGACACGATCCCCGCCAGCCTCCAGACGCGATCCACGGCCAGATATCCGGGCCGGAAGCCCAGCGACAGCAGCAGGGCGGCACCTTGCGGCGCCACCCAGGATCGGCCGGATCGCCCGCGGCCGGCGGTTTGCTCGTCGGCAACCGCCAGACAGACCTCAGCGGCTCCCGCCCTGAGCCAGTTGCGGACGACGTCGTTCGTGGAAGGGACCGCTCGGAACCGCTCGTGTCGCGAAAGAAACGCGACCCCGGTCGGACGCGCAGTGTCGTCCTCGCGCCGCGGACCCACGCCCTCCGTGGTGTCGCGCGTGGTCACGCGCCCGACTTAGCCGCCCCACCGGCCCCCGCAACTCCGGCCTCGTCCTGCAGCACGGGCTCCGGCTCCTCCAACGCAAAGGCCTTGTGGAGAGCGCGCACTGCCGTCTCGACCTGATCCTCGGCGATCATGCAGGTGATGCGGATCTCCGAGGTGGAGATGATCTCGATGTTGACGCCGGCCTCAGCCAGAGCGGCGAACATCTTGGAAGCGTAGCCCGGCGCGTTCTGGATGCCGGCGCCCACTATGGAGACCTTAGCCATCGCCGAATCGGTCGTCATCTCGCGGAAGCCCAGTTCGCGGATGATCGGCTCCAGGATGCGCTTCGTCTTTGCCAGATCGCCGCGGGTGATTGTGAAGCTCAGGTCCGTCGTGCCGTGGTGGCCGACGTTCTGAACGATCGTGTCGACGTTGATGCCCGCCTCGGCGAGAGGCGAGAAGACGGCGTGGGATATGCCGGGCCGGTCCGGGACCTCGACGAGGGTCACCTTGGCCACGTTGCGGTCGTGGGCCAGCCCGCGGACCTTGTTGCGCTGCTCCACGAACGGATCCTCCTTGATCAGCGTGCCGGGAACGTCTTCGAACGAGCTCAGGACCTCGATGACGACGTTGTTGACCCAGCCGAGCTTGACGGCCCGGACCTGCATCACCTGAGCGCCCTGATGTGCCAGCTCCATCATCTCCTCGTAGGAGATCACGCCGAGCTGGCGAGCTTCGGGAACGAGACGGGGATCGGCCGTGTAGATGCCTCGGACGTCGGTGAAGATCTGGCAGCGGTCTGCTTCGAGAGCGGCCGCAAGCGCGACGCCGCTAGTGTCCGAGCCGCCGCGGCCCAGCGTGGTGATCTCGGACAGATGGGGTTCTCGCACGCTCTGGCCCTGGAAGCCCGCGACGATTACGACCCGACCCGCCTCGATCTCGGAGACGATGCGCTGGGTGTCGATACCGGCGATGCGTGCCTTGCCGTAGTTGCCGTCTGTGGTGATGCCCGCCTGAGCGCCGGATAGGGCGATCGCCGGCACGCCCAGCGCGTGCAGGGCCATCGACAGAAGAGTGGCGCTCTGGTGCTCTCCGGTAGCGAGGAGCATGTCGAGCTCGCGTGGATCCGGTTCGTCGGTGATGGCGCCCGCCAGGGCGAGCAGCTCGTCGGTGGTATCGCCCATCGCCGAAACGACGACCACGAGCTCGCAGCCGCTCGCCCGCTCTCGGGCGACGCGTGCGGCTACGCGCCGGATTCGGTCGGCGTTGGCGACGGATGAGCCGCCGTACTTCTGGACGACAAGCGGTTTGGGCATGGCGGGCATTCTACCAGCGAGCGCGGACCTTCTCGACACCGCGAGGCGCAACCGGCCGTCGCCCCCAATGTCCTTCGCCCTTCGGGCGCGAAGAATGGGCTTCACACTCCAAAGGAGCCCCACAATGTGCTTCGATCTGGACAGCTCGCCCCCGATACCGGCCGCAGCCGGGATGACGGTCGAACGCGAGCCGCTGATCCTCTCCGCCGCCGACGGCAATCGATTCAAGGCCTTCCACGCGAAGCCGGAGGCGCCGACCGGCAAGGCCATAGTCATCCTGCCCGACGTTCGCGGCTTGCACCACTACTACGAGGAGCTGGCCGTACGGTTTGCCGAGGCCGGCGTCGAGGCCATCGCCATCGACTACTTCGGCCGGACCGCGGGGATCGGCGATCGAGACGAATCGTTCGACGCAAATCCGCACGTGGGCCAGACGACGTGGGCCGGGCTCTCGGCGGACATCGCGGCCGCCGCGGCCTTCTTGCGCCATCGGGGCGGGGCTGTGGCCGAGTCGGCCGTCGGCAGTGTCGGGGCCGCCGGCCGTGCCGGAGCCGAGTCGGGGCAACCCGCCATATTCGTGACCGGCTTTTGCATGGGCGGCCGCAACGCGTTCCTATCCGCAACTCTGGGCCTGGGGCTGGCGGGGGTCATCGGCTTCTACGGCTGGCCGGGCGGGCCGGCCCGGAACGACACGCCGTCCCCCACCGAGATCGTCGCCGACTTCGACTGTCCGGTCCTGGGAATCTTCGGCGGGGCGGACCAGGGCATCCCCGTCGCGGTCGTCCAGGACTTCCGCGACGCGCTGCAAACAGCGCGCGTTGAGAGCGAGATCGTCGTGGAGCCGGATGCGCCCCACAGCTTCTTCGACCGAAAGCAGGCGGAGTTTCAAGCTCAGTCTGACGACGCTTGGGCGCGTGTGAGACGATTCATCGACGCGCACGGAGCGGCTTGACCTCCGGCGTACCAGGCCAGAGCCACGAGGCTCAGCAGGAACACCGGAGGACCCCATGTTCAGGCGACGCGACCGTGGCTCACGCGACGACGTCAGGAAAGGCCTCGACGACGCGCCCGAGGCCGACGACGCGCCCGAGGCCGACGACGACGCGGACGGCGCCGCGGACCAGCCCGAGGACATGGACGCCGATCTCGAGAGCCAGGCGGCCGACTACCTGGCCGACAACGACGTCTGGCTGTACGGCCCTCACGCGAAAGAGGTTCTCGATGTCCTCGCTCGGCTCGAGGAGGTCGACCCGGACGACGCCGAGGCGATCGCCGAAGCGTGGCGAAGCGCCTCCAAGTCCGATCGAGAGGCCGCTCGCAAGGTCGTCAGGAAGCTGACGGAGAGCGACGGGGAAATGGCCCGCCACGTCCAGATGGCACGCGAGGAGATCGGCGCCTGGCTGGCCGTCGCGGCCGAATACCCGGAATTCGTGAAGGCGGTCCCGAACTGGGCTCGCATCTGCTCGCAGGTGAGCGACGCCGCCCTGGATGCCGCCACCGGCATCATCCTCGAAGAGGAGCTGGAGGAGCCGGAGTACGAGGCGCTCTTCCTGCCCTGGACCGACGCCGTCGAGAAGATTCGGCTCGAGGAAGAGCTCGAGGAGGTCGAAGGCAGCCCCGAAGAGGAGGAGGCCGAGAGCGGCGCCGGGGCCGACGACGAGACCGAAGGCGAGTTCGGCCCGAACTCGGACTCGGTCGCCGATCTACTCAACCGGCTGTGGCTCCTTTCGCCCGAACAGGTTTCCAGGCTCGTGAGCGGTTGGAAAGAGGCGCCGCAGGAGATACTCGATCAGGCCCACGACGCCCTCCACGACCTGGTCGAAGAGGAACCGGAGCTGCGCGAACAGGTCCGCCGCGCACAGGAGAAGATCGCTCCCTGGCTGAACGGCGGCCGGCTCCAGGAGACGTCCAGCTTCATGGGTCAGACGGGCCAGGGTGCGACTCGCCAGATGGCGGGCCCGGCCCTCGCCGACGCGGTCGCGGCGCTGGTTGTCGGCGACCTGCTCGATCCGGAAGAGGCTGACGCACTTTACGCTCCGTGGTTCAATCTCGTTGGCGCGCCACCGCTACCGGAGGCAGCCGAAGAAGGCGGCGAGCCGGCCGGTTCGGACGGCGCGGCAGACTGACGGCACAAGTACCCGCAGCACTAATGGCTGGCGGCGCAACCGGATAACGGCGGAGGCTCGATGTTCAGGCGGTACAAGAAGGACGAGGGCGCACCCAACAGGCTCCGTGACGAGGTCGAGCCCAACACGCTCACGTGGACCTCCGCCGACGGGACGGACGCCGCCTCGGCTGAGCCCGAGGACGTCGAGGACGAGCTTGAAGATGGTCAGGGCGACGAGGACGCCGACGACGTGCCGGACACTCGGACCGACGCCGAACGCGCGGCCGACCTGCAGGCCGAGCTCGAGCGCGAGGCCGAGGAGTTCGGGCTGACGGGGCAGAACCCGACGGACATGTACGGCCCCAACGGCGAGGACGTCGCCTCCTTGCTCGACTCGCTGGCCGACATCGACGACGAGACCGCCGAGGCGATCGCCGACGCCTATGAGGCGGTCCCCGAGGCCGAGCGCAAGGTCGCTCAGCTGGTCGTCCGGCGGCGCCATCGCGGCGGTGGGCTGGAGGCCGAGCTGTGGGCCGCCGAGCACGCCGTGTCGGACTGGCTCGCCGCGATGCAGCTCGACGGCGACGAGTTCGACCTCTACTCCGTCGTGGCCGATGCGGCCACGGACGCGGTCGACGCGCTGGTACTCGAGGACGAGCTGGCGGACGTGGACTTCGCCACTCTGTACGGCCCGTGGTCCGAGATCATGGACACCGACGAGGGCGACGAGGCGGAGGAGGTCGACGAGCCCGCGCCGGCGAAGGGCTCCGGCTCCGGCTCGGGCAAGGGCGCGCCGGCGAAGGGCTCCGGCTCCGGCTCCGGCTCGGGCAAGGGCGCGCCGGCGAAGGGCTCCGGCTCCGGCTCGGGCAAGGGCGCGCCGGCGAAGGGCTCCGGCTCCGGCTCCGGCTCGGGCAAGGGCGCGCCGGCGAAGGAACCGATCAAGGAGCCGGCCGAGCCGGACGGCGAATTCGGCCCGAACACCGAGCTGGTCCTGAAATTCCTCACCAGGCTGGCCGCGCTGACCGCGGCGGAGACCTCGGAACTGGTCGCCGCCTGGCGCAAGCAACCCAAGGAGGAGCTCCGCATCGCCCATCGCAACCTTCAGTCCCTCGCCGATGAAGACCCGAAGTGGCGCGAGCAGCTTCACCTCGCCCAGGACGAGGTCTTCGCCTGGATGGAAGGCCGCAGCGAGAAGCGCGACTACTCGTTCGGCGCGCCGCAGAGCCTGGCCCGCGTCCGTGAGCCCGCCGGACCGGCCGTCGCCGATGCGGTCGCCGCTCTGGCCATGGCCGACATGCTCGAGGACGGGGACGCCGAGACCCTCTACGCCCCGTGGGCGGAGATCGTGAGGGAGCCGGCCCTGCCCGAGTACGAGGAAGACGACGAGGGCGACGATTCGGAGTAGGCGGCGGCGCAGTCCACGACGGCTGTCTGCCGTCCGGGCGGATTCGGCCCGTTTGGGCGGGCGATGGGTTCGGGCCGGACAACCTTTCCGCGTGCGGACTCCGTGCTCCTGGGCCGTGGCCGATCGCCAACCTCAGGGGGTCGACGTCGGGCCGACGGTCGCTGTCGGGGTTGGCGCGGCGAGACTCTGCCGGGGCGTCAGGTACGGCGATGACCAGATCACGGATTCGACCACGATTGCCTCCTCGCATTGCGTCAGAAGGTCAGCCGGGCATTGAGCGGCCAGGGCATCGTCGAGGTGAGCCCGGACGACCACGACCTGACCGTCAACGGCGTCGAAGGTGCTGGCCGGCGCGATGCCCTGCATGTCGATGGCGACCCAGGTCGGGCCGCATTCCTGGAGCAGCTGCTGTCCGGCCGCGTTCAGGTCGGCAGGCGTGGCACAAGCCCCAGGTGCCCAGTCGTTCGGAGTAACCGAGACGACACCGCCGAGCACACTCCGCTGAAAGCCCCTTTTCCCTAACACGCATGGGGGGAGTAGTAAGTGGAGTGAAGCGACCCGCCTTCATGAAGCAGGCCCCATCGATGGTGATTGTTAGCCTTTCGCGGCTATCACGGCGGTGATTCGAGCCCGGACCACCGCACGCCGCGCCCATCGGCCAACCTGCGGAGGCGGTGGCGACGCGTAGCACTCTCCCCATGCGTGCTGAGGAATTCCGAGCCGCCACAGCGCGAGTCCAAGGCCTCCGCTGTCCCCGCATGGCGATCCGCCGGGGCATCGAGACGGAGAGCCCCCGGCGTCTCCGCGTGTCCGCCGACCACGACGAAGCCACCCAGCCGGGCCGCGCCCGCGCTGTCGGAGTGGGTGCTCGATCTCTCCGGCGAACTGGACACGTGGCGGGCCTTCTGCAAAACTCCGCGTCCATGAAGCAGTCGATCGTCACCCTCGACATGGAAGGCGTGTTGACGCCGGAAATCTGGATTGCCGTGTCCGAAAAGACGGGCATCCCGGCACTGCGCCGCACCACGCGCGATGAGCCGGACTACGACAAACTCATGCGCGGGCGCCTGGCCATCCTGGACGAACACGGATTGAAGCTGTCGGACATCCAGAATGTCATCGGCACCCTGGCGCCCCTGCCCGGCGCAAAGGAGTTTCTGGATGAACTGCGTTCGTTCGCTCAGGTCGTGATCCTGTCCGACACGTTCGAGCAGTTCGCCGCCCCCCTCCTCCGCCAGCTCAATTGGCCCACCCTGCTGTGCCACCGGCTGATCGTCGAGGACGACCATATCGTGGGCTATCAGTTGCGCATCCGCGAGCAGAAGCGCGAAGCCGTGGCCGCGTTCAAGCGGATGAACTACAACGTCATCGCCGGCGGCGACTCCTTCAACGACACGGCTATGCTCGGCGAGGCCAACCAGGGCATCCTGTTCCACGCTCCCGACAACGTGAAACAGCAATTCCCCCAGTTTCCGGCCGTCGAAACCTACGCCGACCTGATCGGACTGATCAAGCAGGCGATGGCGTAGGCGCCTCGTAGCCCGTCCACCTCCGGGGGGAAGCCGAGTCAGGCTTCCTGTGCTCCGAGCGACTTGATCATCGTCAGCCGATTACCGTCGCGGCCGACGACCTGGAAACCCGCGCGCTCATAGAGCCGAAGAGCAGGGTTCCGCGCATTCACCGTCAGGCTGACGGCCGTATGACCGACATCGGACGCGGCCCGGGCGAGACCATCGAGCAGACGCGCTCCGACACCTCGCGCCTGGTGGCCTGGCGCGACAGCGATCGCCAGCTCCGGGAGCGGGCGGCCCTCCGCGTCTCGCGCGAGCACGTCGGCCAGAACCCGACACCACGCCGCACCAAGACGCTCGCCGCCGTGCCACGCGATCACGCCGGCGTCACCCGAACGCCCCCAATCCACTAACCACCGCGTGACGTGCGGCATGTCGGACGCACCTTCGGGGAGTGGGCCAGGCGGAAATGCAGCCAGCAGCGTCATCTCGGCGAGAAAGGTTAGGTCGGCATGAGAAACGGGTCGTACTTCCATGCGCTGATCTTCGCTACCCGGGCCCGAGCCGCACGACCTACCAGCCGAGGGCGCGCATGACCCCAGCGGTAGTCGGCGCCGATTCGATGATCGCGCCGGCGCCGCCGGCAGTTCGTTCCGCCGTTTCGGGGTCCTTGAGACCGTGGCCGGTCAGGACGCACACGATCGTCGCGTCGCGGTCGATCCGCCCCGCCGCGGCGAGCTTGCAAACACCCGCCAGGCTCGCCGCCGATGCGGGCTCGCAGAAGACGCCCTGGCTCGTGGCCAGGTCCCGATACGCGGCCACGATCTCGTCGTCGGTGACCGTCTCGATGAGCCCGCCCGACTCGTCGCGCGCGGCCTCGGCCTGCTTCCACGAAGCCGGATTGCCGATGCGGATGGCCGTGGCAATCGTCTCCGGATGCTCCACCGGGTGGCCCAGCACGATCGGCGCGGCGCCGGCCGCCTGGAAGCCGTACATCTTCGGTCGCGAGTCGATACGCCCCGCGGCCAGGTATTTCGAGAACCCGGCCCAGTAGGCCGTGATGTTTCCGGCGTTGCCGACCGGGATGGCCAGGATGTCCGGCGCTCGGCCCAGGTCGTCGCAGACCTCGAACGCGGCCGTCGTCTGGCCGTCGATGCGGTACGGGTTAACCGAATTGACCAGCGTGACCGGGTGGTCCTTCTGCTCCGCCATCTCGCGGACCACGGTGAGGGCTTGGTCGAAGTTGCCGTCCACGGCGATAATCCTCGCCCCGGCCGAGAGGGCCTGGATCAGCTTGCCGAGGGCGATCTTGCCCTTCGGCAGAACGACGATCACTTCCAGCCCGGCGGCGGCGCCGTAGGCCGCGGCGGAGGCGGAGGTGTTGCCGGTGGAGGCGCAGATGACCGCTTTCGCGCCCTCCTCGACGGCCTTGGAGATGGCCATGACCATGCCCCGGTCCTTGAACGAGCCGGTCGGGTTCATGCCCTCGTACTTCACGTACAGGTTCGCCAGGCCGATGCGCTTGCCGATGTGATCGATCCGAACCAGCGGCGTGAAGCCTTCGCCCAGGCTGATGATCGGAGTCGCGGCGGTGATGGGCAGGAACTCGCGGTAGCGCTCCACCAGGCGTGGGCGGGCACCTTCCGGGCGGGCGGCGGCGCCGGCGGCGAGGCTGTTGACGGACGAGGCGGACATTTCGATCGGCTCCGGCTACGAGGTCAGGATCGGGTAGATGGGCACGTCGCGGTCGGCGGCGAGAAGCGGCTCGATCGCCTCGCGAACTTCGGCGAGTGGCAGCGGCCGCGTATGGACCGCAACCCAGGCCCGGCTCCGGTGGCGCGGCACGGCACTCGCCGGCGGGCCGGCGACTTCCTCGGCGAGACGCCCCGGAACCTCGTCCGGGAGCACGCCGGGGAGGCAGACGTACCAGGGCCGGCGGATCGTGGCGCGGTCGTCGGCAAGGGTGACCAGCTCGGCGGCGGCGGGCGGCAGGTCGGCCCACGTGCTCAGCCCGGTCCGGGCCAGCTCGAGCAGATCCGCGAGGACGGCGCTGCTGGTGGCGGGGCCGCCGGCGCCGGGGCCTTCGAACGAGACGCGACCGACGGGATCGGCGTCGACCTCGAGACGGTTCATGACGCCGTCGGTGCGGCCGAGCGGAGCCGCAATCGGCATAGCCGAGGTCATGACCGAGCCCGCCAGCCCGAAGCCGGGCTCCGCGGTTCCGGGCGTGCTGGCCGTGGCCACGAGCCGGATGGCCAGACCCAGCGCCACGGCGCCGGCGATGTCGTTGGCAGACACGCCGGTGATCCCCGGCTTGCCGTCGCCGCGCACGGAGGGCGGGCAGGCCACGATGGATTCGATCCGCGGCCAGGCGCCGAAGCAGAGGCGGGTCAGAACGGCGAGCTTGTTCGCGGCATCGTGGCCTTCCACGTCCGCGCTCGGATCGCGCTCGACATAGCCCTGGGCCTGAGCCGCGGCGAGGACTTCCTCGTAGCTTCGCTTGGCCTGCATCATCTCGGTCAGGATGAAGTTCGTGCTGCCGTTGACGATGCCGCGAACCCGCCGGATGCGGTTGGCGGCCAGGTCGCGGGCGATCGGATCGAGCACGGGCGTGCCGCCACAAACCGACGCCTCGTAGCGGAGCGCGGTGCCGTTCGCCCGGGCGATCTTCTCCAGCTCCACGCCGTGGTGCGCCAGGACGTGCTTGTTGGCCGTTACCACCGGCTTGCCGGCGTTGAGCGCCTCGGCGATCAGGGAGCGGGCCGGCTCGTCGCCGCCCAGCAGCTCGACGATCACATCCACGTCGTCGCGCCGGACCACGGCCGTGGCGTCGGGCACGATGATCTCGCGCGGCAGGCCGCGATCGACGGCGCCCTCGACGTTCATGTCGGCGATCGCGACGAGCTCCAGCATCCGTCCGCCGGCGGGCCCGATCCGACGATCAGGATTGCGAAGGAAGCCGCGAGCCACCTCCGCGCCGACGGTGCCCACACCGAGGATCGCGACGCGGAGTGGTCGTTTCTCGGGGATCATAGGCGGGTTGGGCTGGGGCCAGCGAGGCCGAGATGGGATCGCAGCCGGCGGTGACGGACTGGTTGTGCGTCGTCCCGGAATGGTACCCGAGGCGTCGGCAACTCTGTTCGCCGCTCCCCGGCCCGCGGCCGGCCCGAGCTCGAGTCGGCCGGCGCCTCAGCTAATGACCGCCAGCCACAGGTTTCCGCTCGAGTCTTCGACGAGCACACCCGCCGGACCGTATGCCTCGTCGGACAGATCGGCCGGTCCCGAACCGGAGACGGCGACCTGCGCCCACTTGAACCCGTCCGAGGAAATGGCCACCGTCAGGTTTCCGTTCGAGGAGACGACCTGCAGCGCCTGATGGCCGTCGGAGAGCACCACCGCCGGAGATGGAAACTGCGACGTGGCCGCCTTCCATGTGCGCCCGTCGCTCGATGTCCAGGCCTGCCCGTCGCCGTCGGGCGAGCAAGAGCAGTCCCAGCTGGCGACGTTGGCGACGAGCTTGCCGGCGGCGAGCGTCGTGATCGCGGCCTGCGCCTGCGGAGCTGCCGCGGCATTGGCCAGCGTCACGCGGCTCCACGCGGCTCCATCCGCCGACCACCAGATCGCGGGCGTCGTCGACGGGAATTCGCCGCCGTCCCAACCGGCCAGGCTGCCGATCCGACCCGCGACCAGGAAGCCATATCCAAGGACCGTGCCCGACGCCAGGTAGGCATCCTGGAACGTCGCCGCCGACAGCGAGACGGCGCGCCAGCTCTGGCCGTCGGCCGATAGCCAGACCGCCGGCGCGGCCGCGCCGGCATCGCTCGAGAGGCTGACCGCCATGTACCCCTTCGGACCGGCCGACACGTCTCCCACCGCCGCGCCGCCGAAAGCCTTGCGCAGGTCGACTCGGCTCCAGCTTGCGCCATCGACGGAGGTCCAGAGCGCCGTCGCGGGCTGGGGCATGCAGCCGGAACCGTCGTCGGCGCAGCCCGGGGCGCGACCGAGGGCGAGAAGACCGGCCGGCCCCTCGACCAACTCTTCGACCTGGGCTCCCTGACTGATCCCGGTCATGTCGAGCGACCGGCCTTGCTGCCACTGGAGTCCGTCCGCCGAGAGCCAGGGGATGGCCGAGCCGCTGTCGACGTTCTCGCGGAATGCCAGGTACCCACGGCTCCAGCCGAAGATTGCGTCCACGAAGGCCGAGTCGGCCGCTGCGACGAGCTTCGCCGGTAGAGTGACGGACTCCCAGCGAAGCGCGCGTCCGGCCGCCGTCGGTAGAGGGCTCGCGGACGGACCGGGAGTGTCGGCCGAGGTGTCGGTCGGCACGGCCGGCGCCGTGGCGGTTGCAACGGGTCCGGTCGTCTCCGTGGCGATGGCCGCCGGCCCCGTGTCGCCTGCCGCCGTCGGCGTGGCGATCGGCTGAGCCGACGGCACAGCCGCGCAGCCCGACATGGCTGCCGCAACCAGCAGAGCGCCAACCAGCCCGACCCGCCGGCGCGGAGAGCCGGATCGACGTCGATCGACCAAACGACGATCCCCCACCATCTCCATTCCTCCAACGATGCCCGCGCTGGCAGGCGGGCCACGAGCGTCCCGGCACCGGCGATGCTCCGAATCCTACGACCCGCGGCCAATGGCAGGTCCGCGACGGCTGACCGAGCGAGATGCCAGCGGCGATCCGGTCCATCCGGGCTAAACTCGCCCCATGACGACCGACGCCTCCGCCCCGCTCGCAGCCAGACCATCCAGCCTGCCCGTCAAGCCGCGCATCTTCAGCGGCATCCAGCCCACCGGCCGGCCCCACCTCGGCAACGACCTGGGCGCGATCCGCAATTACGTGGCGCTGCAGGATCGCTACGAGGCGATCTATTGCGTCGTGGACTACCACGCCCTGACCCACGTCCACGATCCGGAGGTTCTCCGCCGCCAGACCCTCGAGATGGCGGCCGCTCTCATCGCCCTGGGCCTCGACCCGAAGCGCTGCACGCTTTTCGTACAGTCGGACCGGCCTGAACACACCGAGCTGTGCTGGCTCTTCAGCACCGTGACGCCGGTCGGCTGGCTGCTTCGCACGCCCACCTACAAGGAGAAGCGCGAGAACCAGCCCGAGGACGTCAACAACGGCCTGCTCACCTACCCAGTCCTGCAGGCCGCGGACATCGTCCTCTACAAAGCCTCGCTGGTGCCGGTGGGCAAGGACCAGGCAGCCCACCTCGAGTTGAGCCGCGAGATCGTCCGCGCCTTCAACGCCCGATACGGCGAAACCTTCCCGGAGCCGCAGGCGGTCTACACCGATGCACCGGTCGTGCTCGGCACCGACGGTGTGAAGAAGATGAGCAAGTCCATCGGCAACACCATCGAGGTTCTGGCCGAGCCGGACGTGATCCGCAAGCAGATCATGTCGATGATGACCGACACCCAGCGCATCCTGCGCTCCGACCCGGGCCGGCCGCAGGTCTGCAACGTCTGCCAGATGCACCGACATTTCGGCGCCGACTACGAGGCGATCTGGGAGGTCGACCGAACCGCCCGTACCGGCTTCGTCGACACCAAGAAGCTGCTGGCCGAGCGGATCATCGAGCACTACGCTCCGGCTCGCGAGATGTACAAGGAGCTGATGGCCGACCCGGCGAGACTGCGGGCGATCCTCGATGAAGGCGCCGAACGGATACGTCCGATCGCCCAGGCGACCATGGCCGAGGTCCGCGAACGGATGGGCCTTCGCTAGTCGCAAGGCCAAGGCTGGAGGGAGGGGCGAGTGTACAACGTGCCCCCGTCCTACCTGATGCCGTCCCCCGTGCCACCGTCCAGCAGCTAGGGACCCGACGCTCTATCGGCCCTCACCGACCCGCGCCCGGGCGTACCATCTCGACGTCAGCCCGTGCCGAGGACCGAGGGGACGATGACCGACCAGCCTTCTACCGCAGATTTCCTCACACCGCGCCTGCATCGCTGGCTGACCGCCCTGATCATCCTGGGGACGGTGGCGGTCGTCTTCGTCGTGATCAACGACGTCGTCAGCCTGGTCGCGTACTTCAACGACGTGATCATGATCTTCTTCCTGGCCTGGCTGCTGGCCTTCATCCTGAGTCCGCTCGCCAGCGCGCTGGTTCACCTGGTCCCGCGTCTGCCCCGGGCGCTGGCCGTCATCCTGGTCTACGCCCTGCTGATCGTTCTCCTTGTGGCGGCAATTCTCCTCGTGGCTCAGCAACTCTACTCGTCGATCAACAGCCTGATCGTCGGCCTCAACACCCTCGATCTACGTCAGACGCTCCAGCCCTACCAGGACCGCCTGAACTCCATCGGCGGCAACCAGATCAGCCTCTACGACCAGGTCAACTCCCTGCTGGCCAATCTGAAGAACAGCGCCGCGGACCTGGCCCAGCCGCTGGGCGGCGTCGCCGTCGCCAGCCTGGGCATTTTCGGCAACCTGCTCTTCGTCTTTTTCCTGTCGCTGTACATGGCCGTCGACCGGGACAGGATCGTCAGCTTCCTCTTCCGCCTGGTCCCGCCCGCGTACACCGATGAGGCCAAGCTGCTCGAGCACAGCGTGTCCCGATCATTCGGCGGTTTCCTGCGCGGCCAGGCTCTCTCGGGCGTGATCTACGGCACCATTTCGATGGCCGCCAGCCTGCTTCTTGGCCTGCCGTATATGCCGGTCACGGCCGCCTCGTCGGGCATCCTGCAGGCCATCCCCTTCTTCGGGCCGTTCATCTCGTGGATGCCGCCCGTGCTGGTGGCTATCTTCTTCGTGCCAAGTGCCGCGCTGCCAGTCTTCCTGATCATGGTGGCGGGCTGGTTCGTGCTTATGAACGTTATCCAGCCGCGACTGATGGCCGAGGCCGTGGGGCTTCACCCGGTCGTGGTCCTCGGCTCCGTGATGATCGGCTCCAAGATGGCGGGCATTCCCGGCGCCATCTTCGGCATTCCGGTCGCGGCCGTGATCGCCTCGTTCTTCTTCTTCTACCTGGGGCACATGCGGGTGGACACCCAGTCGGTGGCGGTTCGAGCCGCCCACCGCGTCGAGGAACGCGAGGGCCGGCCCATTCGCGTGCCACGCCTGCCACAGGCCGGCCTGGATGAAGAGGTGGAACAGGGCCCGGCCGCAGATCCGCAGCCGATGGCCCGAAAGCAGGCCCGCGCCGAGAAGCCCGATGCGCCGGAGCCCGATGCGCCGGAGCCCAAAGCCGGCGCGTAGCCCGGAAACGACCGAGCGGCCGCTCGATGAGCGGCCGCTCGAAATGGCTCAGATGCGGCCCGATCGACTGGAGGCCGATCGACCCCAGGGCTACGACTTGGGGATGACCTTGAGAGCGGCGGCGATGCTGACCAGATTCGCCTGGCTCACGTTATGGCCGAGGATGTCGTAGGCGTTCTTGGTGCCGGGGCTGACGTAGATCGAGAAATCGGTGGCGGCCGTCTGGAAGAGAGTGCCGCCCGTGATGTTGCCGAAGTTGGCCGTGCCGATGGAACCGCCGAGTGGCGAGCAGACGGTGGGCGTCAGGCAGAACGCGCCTTCGTCAAGCTCGATCGTCGCGGAGCCCGCCTGATACTTGACCTTCATCCAGCCGGGCGACTTGGTGGCATCGTAGGTCCAGCCTGGGACTTTGGTCACCGACCAGCCCTTGCCGAGCGTGGCGCAATAGACTGCGCCCTTCAGCATCTTGGCCGTCGTGACGAACACCGGCTGATTGTTTGCGGTGCCCGTGCAGAAGGCAGCGGCGGAAGTGGGGCCGGCCGACGGCGCCACAGTCGCGCTTGCGGCCGGCGTTGCGGTAGGTACCGCCGATGCTGTCGGCGCCGCGGATGGGGTGGCCACCGGAGTAGCCTCAGGCGTTGGTGTGGGCGTATCCGTCGCCTGTGTCGCGGCAGTCGGCGTCGGCGTCTGGACCACGTTGATAGCCGTGGGCTGTGCGGAGTTGCACGCTGAACCTACGAGGGCCAGTGCCAGGGCGGCACCGGCAAAGGAAAAAGCCCGAAGGCCGCGATGATTCACGATCGATCCTCTGGTGTCGTTCACTGTTTCCCCCAATTCTTGGTGGAAGCCCGGCGGAATGCCGACTGGCGCGCTTCGAAGATTACTCGCTCCCGGGTGCGCACCTGCCTGGGACGGGAGGCGGCGGAGGTGTGTGTCGTTTCGGGCCAGAATGACCGAGGAATGGTTCGACCGTGGTTCGACCGGCTACCGGCCGGCGACCGGGCTCACGTCTTGGGCACGGCCTTCATAGCCGCGGCGATGCTGACGAACGCGCTCTGGCTCACGTTGTGGCCGACGATCTGGTACGCGTGCGTGGTTCCCGGGCTCACGTAGATCGCAAAGTCGAGACCGGTGCTCAGGGCGTCAAGCGCGCCGGACAGGTTGCCGAAAGCGGCCGAACCTATGGCGTGGTCTTTCGGTGCGCAGGCGCTTGCCCCACTCAAGCAGAACGCGCCCTCCTTGACGGCGAGCGTCGCGGAGCCCGCCTTGTAGTTGATCGTGAGCCAGTCGCCGGCCTTGGGCTGACCGTAGTTGCCGCTAGTAAGGCTCCAGCCCTTGGTGAGGCTGGCGCAGTAGACCGTGAACTTGAGCGCGTTGGCGGCTTCGACGAAGAAGGCCTGGTTTTTGGCGGTGCCGTAGCAGAACTGGGCGGGGGAAGTGGGACCGGCCGATGGGGCGGCCGTCTTGCCGGGGGTGTGGTAAGGGGTCGGCGGTGGTGTCGGCGGCAGCGTCGGCCAGGGCGTGAAGGTGGCCAGCGGAGTGGCTTCGGACGGCGGCGTGGCCGTGGCCGGAGCCTGAGTAGCGGCAGTCGGCGTCGGCGTCTGGACCGCAGAGGTCGGCGTGGGCTGCACGTCGCTGGAGCACGCTGCACCGATAAGGGCGAGTGCCAGCGCGACACCGACGAAGGAAATGGCGCGAAGGCCACGGTGATTCACAAGCGATCCTCCGGTGTCGTGCACGATTTCCCTCAACTCTCGATTGAGACGGGGCCACTATGCCGGCGTCGCGTTTCCAAGACTACACTCTTGCCCCTCGCGATGCCCCTTGCGCGGCCTGGGGACGCGGAGGAGTGCCGCGTCGTTTCGGGCGACAACGACACATGACCGGGGCGTGGGCGACCGGCTGGCAGCCGCCGATGTCACGACCTGGGCACAATCCTGAGGGCGGCGGCGATGTTGACCAGAGTGGTCGGGCCCACGTCGCTGCCGTCGATCTGGTAGGTGTGCGCGGTTCCCGGATTCACCTGGATCTCGGTGCCGTCACCGAGTGAGTAGAGACTGCCGGAAAGGCCGCCGAAGCTGGCCGGGCCGACGTGGGAACGGTGGCCACCGAGCAACCC
>Ga0182019_10000470_pt1 | contig 20002 bp, 21 predicted proteins | sample 812E2MmetaG_FD_120483 | JGI IMG/M metagenome (GOLD analysis project Ga0182019, IMG submission 120483) | Permafrost microbial communities from Stordalen Mire, Sweden - 812E2M metaG | ecosystem: Environmental > Terrestrial > Soil > Wetlands > Permafrost | place: Sweden: Stordalen | collected...
ACACTCATACCATTGCCCCGTTGTACCGTTGTGTAGTTTCACCGTTGTACCATTGTACCATTGTACCACTTTTATATAGATTTAGAACTCAGGAGTATTAAATTTGTATCAGAAGCGAAACGATATGAAATTAATCCTGAAGCTGGTTATTCTTGGAATTGTGGCGCTCTTTGTCTTTAATTACTCTGAAAGCCACAGTCTCAGCCTGAAAGATAAATATTCCGGGAATAATGACTCGAGGACCGGTCCCGAAATTGCCAGGCTCCTTGCATACAGGGAGAACGGAAATGAACCCGTCGCGACTGAAAGATCATCGGTTCCGGATATGAGGAATATAAACCGGCCTCCATTTACGGCCGATTTCATGAAGGAGAGAGAACTTCAGCGTTCTGCAAATGTCAGCTGGGTAAAAACAGCCACACGTACATATTCTCCCGTTTCATGGTTCATGCTGATGCAGTACGATATGCTGCCATCATCGGCTGAGATCAGCGTCGATGATGGAAGCGATTTTTCCTCGCAGAAGACTACAGATACTTTTCACTATCTCAGGGGACGAACCAGGATTGATCTTCTCGAGAGCATGGAAAAAAATGTTCATGAGATCTCGCATTGTTATTTTAGTCAGAATGTGTTCAGGTATCTCCGTGAAAATAACATGAAGATGGCCGATGGTGATGTATGCGGATACATTTATATATCTCCTTCCAGGAGCTTTTATATCTCCTTTCCTGAAAAAGCCCTGTTCCCTTCCCATGATCTTGCTGCTGTCATCCCCGAAAAGCTGCGGACTTATCGTTTCACTCCTTATATTGATGGCAGCACGTCGACGCAGAATGACGGAGTCATCGGGCTGCTGGATGAGCTGCATGCTTACTATCTTGGATCGGAATATTGCTTCGACATGCTGGAGCCGTATAAAACAGCTGCAGGCACAGATGCGGCAGGATTATTTGAATGGGTAAATCATTCTCAGAGCTCAATGACCGCTTTTTACGAGTTCGACTTCTTCATCCGTGAATACCTTCTCTATATGAAACAGAACCATGCAGCAGATTATGATATGCTTAGATCTTACCGTCCCTTCACGGAATCATACCTTACTCTGCGTCATCTTTACAAAGAGCTGACCGATAAGTACCAGGATCGTATAAAAGATGAAATGAAGCACCTTAATTCTTCCCGGAATTCAATTGCCAGGATAGATAAAGGCTGGCTCTGGGTAAGGGTTGGAAAAAGCAATGTGTCGAGTGGTACGCCGATTTTTTCAAAAGAGAGGGAATTACTTATGCCAGTGCTCGACAGCAGGCGCTACAGGATTATTGAAGACGATTTCCCGGACTAGATCCGGTAGAGGTTACTTTTAACATCTCCTCATCCTATTAATTACCCCCTTCCCAACCCTTCTCCAAAGGGAGAAGGGCCGGGGATGAGGGTCTTCTCAAGCCCTCTCGCCCTCTTTAATCTATTTGTTCATTGCCTCCTTAACCTCCCGCCACCCGATAAGAACAATATGGTTTGCCTTCAGCAGATCCCTGAATTCAGTGCTGAGAACCATATCAAGATCATTCTGGCGCCAGGCTGAACCGTATGCTTGATGGCCCTTGCTTACAGCCTGCATCTCATCATTATCGATTGCCAGGTGAACGATAATCTCATTAAAACCGGGCTTCATTTCCTCAATGGCTTTCTTGTAAGGATCTATCCACTTGCCGGTTATCTGACTCTGACCGAGAATAAATGTATTATCGATGAGGAAGATCTTGTTTTCCAGGGATTTTGCCATATCGGCAGGAAACCAGCTTAAATAGGTGCGGGGCAGTAGAATCGGGATATGATATTCATCCGAAAGGTCGACATAGATCTTGATCAGTGCCGGGCTTGCAAGTACACTTCCCATATGCGTATCGAGATGAGTAGGATGAACGCCCGCTGCAACTGCCCTGTCGATCTGGGCCTTCAGCTCCTTCTTCGCTTCTTCAGCTTTTACCTTCCTGCCAAGCTCCTGTACTGAAGCATAAAAATACCCGTTGCTGTCGAGCAGGCTCGTTATCTGGTCTGAAGAGGTCACACCTCCCCACTTAAACTTATCCCATTCGGCATTCAGAGTGAGATGAATACCGACATCCATACCGGGGTTTTGCTTTGCCCATGCTTCAATTTCGGGAGCCCACGGACAGGGTACCATTATGCTGCCAGCCGTGACTCCTTTATTTTCAAATGCCCTTATGCTTGCCATATTGACCGAATGCGATAATCCCATATCGTCGGCGTGTATGATAAGCAGCTTCGAATCTTTCGGATAGCCAAGACGCTCTGCAAGATTTTTACCATCCTGCGCATTTAAGACAATAGAAATTAACACACCTGCGAAAGCAAAAAGAATCTTTTTCATAAATATCTGTTTTGAATTCATGCTTATTATCTCGCCAAAATTAAACAATAATATTTACTTGCCTACCCCCTTCAACCCCCTTCAACCCCCTTCAACATCTTTAGCCCCTTCAACTTTCTTGATTCCCGAATCCATTGCCGGAAGTTGATTTTTTTTTAACTTTACGTCATCATTTTAGCACAGGCACCATTCTATAATATCAGATAAATGAGACGAATCTTCTTCATCCTTTGGGTAATATCAATTGGCATTTTTACTTCTTGCTCGAAAAAAGATAATACAACGACAACGCCAACAGAATCAACCATCGCTGCGAGCCCGACGTCACTGAAGATTGCTGCTGAGGGTGCGACGTCTGCCATTTCTGTGACCATGACCGGAGGCTACTGGACGGCTACTTCGGATCAGACCTGGTGCACTGTTTCACCTACAGTGTCTTACACGGAAAATACTTCGGTGAATGTGACATGCGCTTTAAACGGGACAAAAAACAGCCGCACGGCTAACCTTACCTTCAAGGTGGATGCAAAAAAAACAGTGAGTGTCACTGTCACACAGGATGAGCTAACGGACCTTTACCCCGATTACAGCAGCCCGATTGCACCTGATGCTACAGGAATGGGAAGCACTGCAAAAGAGCTTGCAGCAAAAATGTTTGCAGGATGGAACCTTGGAAATTCATTGGAATCTCCCGGTGACGAAACAGCCTGGGGAAACCCTGTTGTAACCCAGAGCCTTATCGATTCAGTCAAAGCTGCCGGAATCAATGCAATTCGCATACCCTGTGCCTGGAATAGTCATATCGAGAATGTCACTACATGCAAGGTAAGCGCATCATGGCTCGCACGCGTGAAGGAAGTTGTGGACTATTGCTTTAAAAACAATATGTATGTGATATTAAACATCCACTATGACGGCGGGTGGCTGCAGGATAATCCCACCTATGCGAAGCAGTATACGGTTAATGCCAAGCAAAAAGCGCTGTGGCAGCAGATAGCCGTCAATTTCCGCGATTATGACGAGCATCTGCTTTTTGCCGGCACCAATGAAGTAAATTCCGGTTCCGCGACTCCCGTTGATGAAAATTTTATTGTGCAGATGTCTTTCAATCAGACTTTTGTAGATGCCGTACGCTCCACCGGCGGGAAGAATTCTTACCGCGATCTGATCATCCAGGCTTTTAACACCAATATCGACCTGGGTGTCAGTCACCTGACTGTATCGACCGATACCGTTAAGAACAGGATGATGGTCGAAGTTCATTATTACGACCCATGGGAATTTGCCGGACTGGAGGCTGATGCATCGTGGGGTACGGTGAAAAATTTCTGGGGAGCAGCTTATGCCAGCTATGGACGTGAAGCGGACTGGGGTCAGGAAGTTTATGTGAATACGCAATTTCAGAAGATGAAAACTAATTTTGTCGACAAAGGTTATCCGGTTATTCTTGGTGAATTTGGTGCAATACGCCGTTTAACCCTGACGGACACCACCCTAGTGCATCATCTTGCCTCGCGTGCTTATTATATTCAATATGTTGGTCAGCAAGCCAAAAATTATGGAATGGTTCCGTTTTACTGGGATAACGGAGCTACCGGGAACCTCGGTTTTGGTATTTTTAACAGAAGCAATGGCTCTGTATTCGACCGCCAGGCTCTGAGTGCATATATTACAGGAATAACCGCCGGAACATATCCATTTTAGAAACATATCGTTTGCAGTTAACTGTTCTAATTCCGAAGGAAAGTATAGAAAAGGTTGAAGGGGGTTGAAGAGGGTTGAAAAAATCAACTCCCTTCAACTCCTTCAACATCTTCCTCTATTTAAATTCAGTTAACTTAGCGAATCTATTTAAAGATGATTCTCATGGATGATATATCGTTGGTTTTAAAAGCGCTGGAATTTGCAGCCGTTAGGCACAGGAAGCAGTTTCGCAAGGGTAAGGATAAGTCACCTTATATAAATCACCCGATACAGGTTGCTAACCTGCTTGCTAACGAAGCAGGGGAGAAGGACCCTGTACTGCTCTCTGCTGCGATGCTTCACGACGTAGTCGAGGATACCGTTGAAACCAAAAAGGAAAAGAAAGAGCTGATTGACCAGATCCGGGAATTGTTTGGCGAAGAGGTTCTGTCGGTGACCCTTGAAGTCACAGACGATAAGAGTTTCGGTAAGAAGAAGAGGAAGCTGATGCAGATCAGGCATGCTCCGAAGTTGTCTGTGAAAGCCAAAAAACTTAAGATAGCCGACAAGATCATGAATGTACACGACATTATTGTCAATCCTCCTGTTAAATGGTCATTATGGCGCATTCGGAAATACCTTGACTGGTCCGAAAAGGTAGTCGCCGGACTCCGCGGAGTTAATAAGAAGCTTGAGGATATTTTCGACGAAACCCTCCGCAACGGCCGCGCAAAGTATCCGGGCAAATAATTTCTTACTGGAGAGTAACCCAGCCTGACTATCATTATTTATTTCAGCAATGAATATTTTTTAACAACTTCATTTGCTGCTTCTACAATCGTTTCATCTTTAATTTTACCCTGATACTTTTCAGCTACCTCTAATAATTCTTTAACCAGATCTTGTTTCAGAGAATATTCACCAGCTCTTTCAAATGGAGATTCATCTGAGATCCATTCTCCTTTCCAGTTTAAATGTCCCATATTGATTTTGCTTTCATTCTTCAAATATATCTTTTATTTCTATTTGAATAGCATTTAACGAGTCCCGCAAATGGAGGTATAGAATCTCAGTAGTATTGTCGAACCATTGAACCGTTGCACCGTTGAACCATTATACTGTTGTACCGTTATACCGTTGTGCCGTTTTTCACTTTCGCCTTTCTTGCCACAGTTTCAAATCTGCTATTCCCCCTTAAAAAACCTCCATTCACCGATTATGCATATCTTGGCTATTCTCTTAATCTTATTTTTATGCATGTTTTAAAAAATTATCCTATGAAAAACCTATTGTTATCCATTGCCGCGCTCTTATTTTCTGTTTCGCTCATGGCTCAAACCGGCGTCAGCCTGAAAATGAACCTCGAGAAGAATAAAGTTTATCGTTTAAGCGCTGCTTCGCAGCAGACAATTGTACAGACGGTAAACGGGAATCAGCAGACTATAGATTCCAAAACCGATAATGCTATTTCGATAAAAATGCTTGATGCTACTGCCGATTTTATGGTCACTGAAGTGCATTTTGACACCCTGATATCCGTTACAAATACTATGGGGAAAACGATCAGTATGAGTTCCGTAACCGAAGGCAATATCAAATCGGCAGAAACGACTGATATCATGTCTTACATAATGAACCGGTTAAGCAAGAGTGCTGTTTATGTTAAAATAGATTTTACAGGCAAGGTTCTTGAAATTGTGAATCAGAAAATGCTGTCTGATATGATTATGAAAGATACCAGCTCCATAACCCTTACCGGCCCTGCGGCTTCTACTGTTAAAGCACAGATCGCAAATATGGTCAGCGATAATTCATTAAAAACAATGGTTGAAATGTTTACCCGTTATTTACCCGGGAAGCAGGTTTCAGCAGGTGAAAGCTGGAATTTAACCGAGACTACAAATTCAGGTGGTATGTCACTCGAAATTTCGACCAATTGTCATCTTGACGGAGTAAATGGAAATGCTGCAAATATAACTGCCGAATCAGATATCAAGGCCCCGGCGAATTCAGTGCCGATGGAACAGGGTGGCGCTAAAATAACTTATGACGATTTAAAAGGATTGAGTAAATCAACAATGGTGATTGATATCCGCACCGGACTCCTGATTGAAGATAAGGGAAAAACACATATCGCCGCGAACCTGGGAGTCAGCGGACCCGGTTTCAGCATGCAGATTCCAATGGACATCAACGGGACATCCAAAGTAATAGCATTAAAGTGAATTGTTGAGAAAATATTATGAGAAAATATATATTTTGGTTGCTTCTGGTAACCTCCGTCTCTGCACAGGCTCAGACCATCAGGGGAAAAATATGCCTCGAGAAAGATAAATCGCCGGTACAGTTTGCATCTGTCGGACTGGCTCATCTGCCCGATTCAACGATGAATACGGGAGTCATAACTTTGACGGATGGCGGCTACCTGTTTGAAAATGTGAAGCCTGGTGATTATTTTATAAGGGTGAATTTCCTGGGTTACAGGCCAAATGGGGAAAAAGTAACAGTTACGGCAGCTTCCGGCGAGATAGCAGTCGATACCATTTTCTTATCCGAAACCACAGCCAGCTTAAATGAAGTGACGGTAGTAGGTGAGCGCCTGAAGGGAAAGGAGATGGTCGATCGCACCGTTTATTCAATTCCTCCTCTGATAGCCAAAAGCTCGAATAACGGTTATGATATCCTTAAGAAAATTCCGCAGGTGAATGTGGATTTTCAGAACAATGTTACTCTTAACGGCAGCAGTAACTTTATTATCCAGGTCGACGGAAGGCAGCGCGACAAGGAATTCCTGGCAAAGCTTCTTCCTTCAGATATCCAGAGCATTGAAATTATAAGCAATCCATCAGGGAAATACGAAGGCAATATCGATGGGGTTATAAATATTATCCTGAAGAAAGAGGCAAGGTACGGAATGAATGGTAATGCCAGCCTGAGTGTCAAGCCTTTTCATAAGCCCACTACTCAGGCAACCGGCAGTCTCGATTATTCGATGGGCAAAATAACTTTTTATGTAACGGGTTTCTATGTTTTGCAGAAGCTTGATATCACTTCAACGAACGTAAACACATTTACTTCCATCGACTCAACGACTAATATGTCGGGTACCGGCGGGATAAAAGTTACCCAATCATCTCTGAACGGCGGATTCGATTATTACATGAACGATAAGAATAACCTGAGCTTCAACATCAGTTACAAGCCGACAAGTCAGAATGTAGACTTGTCAAGTGAAACATTCCTTTACAAGGACAATAATCCGCTGAATACTATTTCCTCGCTGACAAATAATGACTTAAAAAGTGATGAGACAACTTATTCACTGTTTTACCAGAAGACATTTAAAAAGCCGGTTCAGGAATTTACTGCTGATGCCAGTTATTACATCTTTAAATCAAACTCAGGGAATGATTTTACGAACATTCGTTACCCGTATGGCGGCGGTTCGGCGCTCAGTACCGATAGCAGGTTGGAAGATGACCTGAACGATCGTGATTATTTCTCTGGGAAACTGAATTATGTTCATCCGCTTGGGATGGATGCGAAAGTTGAGGTAGGATATCAGCTATATTACCAGAAGATGAGCTATGATTTTATTATCAATAACCTGCCTTCAGCAAATCTGTTTAAATACGGAGAGTTTCGTAATTCGGTTTACGGCGGAATTACATATAACGTTAAAAAGCTGGGAATGCAGGCTATGCTGAGGGTCGAAAACAGCCATATCACGGCCGACTCGGTTACACGCCCGAAATATTCCTGTTTTTTACCTTCCGTCAATCTTCAATATAAGTTTTCGGCGTCGCATAATCTGAAATTCACTTATAACCGCCGGATCAACCGTCCGGGAATTTACGACATGGATCCATACTACAAGGTAGGGCAGACTTATAATATTACTCAGGGGAATCCTGATCTGAAGCCGGATTATCGCGACCGTTTGCAGCTTACATATACCTGGAACTTCGGCAGCAACTATTTCTCACCATACATTTACCAGGAGTACTTTACAGATAAGATAGGGAACCGGTACACGGTAATTATATCACCTGAAACTAACTCCCTGACAACTATTTCAAAGCCTTTTAACCTGCTCAGCGGTTATGAGTCGGGCGGAGGAGTAAATGCCATGCTCTGGTATATAAACATCAATGCACGCATTTATAAAGGGCATTATAATGAATTTATCGGGCAATCTTTCAATATCCCTGCGGTGAATTATTTCTCCTGGAGCATTACAAGCTATGCCTTTGCCCAGCTTGACAAAAAAAAGACAGCAACAGCATTTGCCTTCCTGAGCTATAATGGAGTGAATATGAATGCGCAGAGCAGGACATACAGCATCCCTTTTTATGGTCTTGGCGTGCAGAAGCAGCTTAAGGACCACAGCCTGGGTGTCTTCTGGTTTCTGCCTATGTCAACAAACGTAAGATTGAGCAGGACCGAAACTTCAGCACCTTTCTTTAATTCGCAGAATATTATAGGATTTAATGCTTCGACTTATATCCAGTTCAGCTATTCTTATAAGTTCAACAAAGGGAAGAATGTCAAAAAGCTCGGCCGTAAGGTAGAAGTAGAGAGCGACAGCAAGAGCCAGACTATAGGCACCTAGTTGTATTATTTATACTCTCACCACATAATAGCCTGGAGGGGATGAGTGGGAGACAAGTAGCTTCACTTTTAACTGGATCTTCGTGTACCGTTGTACCGTTGTACCGTTGTACCGTTGTACCATTGCACCTTTGTACCACTTTTTGTGACTTTTATTTTTTATCTTAACCCGGTTTATACCTTCCTAAAAACCTAATAAAAGTAAAATGAAAGCAATAGTCTACACCAGGTACGGTTCCCCGTCTAATATGCATCTTGAGGAGGTTGAAAAACCTGTTCCCGGGGAAAATCAGATATTGATAAAAGTCAAAGCGGCATCTATAAACTCTTATGACTGGCGTCACCTGAGAGCCAACCCGTTTTTCATAAGAATAATGGTTGGCGGGCTTTTAAAGCCGAAACACCGGATACTTGGAGCTGACATCGCCGGTACGGTCGAAGCGGTCGGCAGCAAAGTAACTCAGTTTAAGCCTGGCGATGATGTTTTCGGAGAAGGAAGCTATGGAGGGTTTGCCGGATATGTCTGCGTCGATGAAAACAGATTCATACTGAAACCTGACAATCTGACTTTCGATGAGGCAGCAGCAGTTCCGATGGCTGCCCTTACGGCTTTACAGGGACTCAGAGATAAAGGGAAGATCCAGGCTAAGCAGAAGGTTCTGGTTAACGGAGCCTCAGGTGGAGTAGGCACTTTTGCGGTACAGATTGCCAGATCGTTAGGAGCAGAGGTAACCGGCGTTTGCAGCACATCCATGATGGATCTTGTGCGGTCGTTGGGTGCTGACAATGTAGTTGATTACACAAAGGAAGATGTTACAAAAAACATTCAGAAGTACGACCTGATCCTCGATACTGCAGCTCACCGGTCGGTTTCAGACTATAAGCGAATACTAAATCCTGATGGAGTTTATGTACTGGTCGGAGGTTCCATGTCCCGGATATTCCAGCTCATGTTCAAATCAAAGACGGGAGCTAAGAATATTGACACAATGGTAGCCAGCATAAATCAAAAGGATCTGACATTCCTTGCAGAGCTGCTTAAGTCAGGCAAGATCAAGTCAATTATAGATAAGCGTTTTCCGCTAAAAGATACCTCTGAAGCATTCCGTTATTTTGAAGCCGGTCACACCCGTGGCAAAATAGTAATAACCATATAATACCCTTGAACGGGAGAATGGGAGACATGTGATCGTGCAATCGAGCAATCGGATTGAAGGTGTTAAGGCATTAGGGTGTTAAGGTCTTAAGGTGTCAAGATGCAAAAAGGCCAAGTTGTAAAACCGTAAAACCCTAATACCGTAATACCCTAATACCTTAATACCCCTTTTAACTTGTGACTTTTGTCTTTTGTCTTGATTTAACTATTGCCTATTGCCTAATGCCTAATGCCTGATGCCTAATGCCTAATGCCTAGTGCCTAATGCCTGATGCCTATTGCCTAATGCCTCTTATACTAAGAAAGCGCACAATCCTCTGCATTCAGGTTTGTCATTCGATACCTTTAATCCGGCTTCTTTAGCCAGTAGCAGCGATTTTTCAAAATCTTCTGGCTTCACATGACTTTTTGGTTCTGCAAACAAAATCTTACCGCCCGGCTTAAGCATCTTATGCAGGTCGCTGAAAAGCTGCTTTTTATCCGGCACTTCATGAACGACAAAAAATAGCAGCACAAAATCCAGCTTCCCGGTCAGCTCATCCGGATTGTAGTTTTTGCCAACCTCTAAGGGCTTAATAACGCCGGAGACGTTATATTTTATAGCTCTTTTTTGCAGATTAGCCAGCATTTTTTCCTGAATATCGACACAATAAACTATTCCTTTCGGACCTGTCATTTTGGCCAGCGGAATGCTGAAATAACCCATGGCGCATCCGTAATCCATAACTGTCATTCCTTCTTTGATGTAATGGCCAAGGATTTTCTTCGGATTGTGCTGAAGCTTACGTACCGGCAGCAGAAAAGTATATGCCATCCAGACCGGACAGATGTGTTCTGTTTCCATATAGAATTGTTAAATTAATTTTTAATAATAAAGCTAAAGTTAGGAGTTGCAGGATTAACCAAAAAATATTTTCGGTAAAATGACTAATTTTACCGGTAAGATAGAGACTCTTACGGAAATTTATCTGCTGCTATTATGGTTATAAAGGAAAAATCTATAAAAGAGCTTACTGCAATTCCCGGCGTAGGAAAATCGATAGCCAACGACTTATGGAATATCGGGATTCAAAAAATAGCTGACCTGAAAGGCCGCGATCCCGATGTTCTTTACGATTTAAGCAGCAGATTTTCCGGTATCAGGCAGGACCGTTGTCTTCTGTATGTTTACAGGTGTGCTGTTTATTTTGCTGATACCCCGGTTGAAGAGCAGGAAAGGGAAAAGCTTAAGTGGTGGAATTGGAAAGATAACCCTTCCCGCTAATACACCCGCTTGTCATTGCGCCCTTTGACTGCCGAAGCCTTGTCGCTTACGCTCCATAGCTTCAGCAACGGAGCGGCGAAGGTGGTTTGTGCCGCATTCTACTTTTATCTTGTGACTTTTGTCTTTTATCTTGAATTACCTTTCGCCTTTGAACCGCTTCAACCCCCTTCAACCCCTTCAACCCCTTCAACCCCCTTCAACCCCCTTCAACCCTCTTCAACCCTCTTCAACCCTCTTCAACCCTCTTCAACCCTCTTCAACAAAAATACCTTAATACCTAAATACCTTAATACCTTAACAGCCTAATACCTTAACACCCTAATACCTTAACACCCTAATACCTTAATGCCTTTGCACCGTTGTACCCTTATACCCCTTTTATCATATATTTGTTAAATATTTAATATGGTAAATCGCATTTGAACGGTCTTTTATAAAAATTTAAATGAAAAAATATGGTTTAGCGTTTTTTTCATTAATGGTTTCCTTATCAGCTCTTGCTCAGGATAAGTTGAACACCGGTCTGAATATTGGATACGTTTCATCAACGTTTATCGGGAGCGGCATACCTCATAACGATTTAGCTCCGGTCTCCGGCGCTATAATTGGCGGATATTTCCGATATCGTTTAGATAACAAATTTTCAATTCAGCCGGAAATAGATTTTTACAGCAAAGGATCTAAAATAAATACCATTGATGATTTATATGAATATGTCTATTTAAATTATCTGGAAATACCTGTATTATTTGTGCTCAGGCTAAGAAATGAAAAGAAATTACAGCCGGTAATTATTGCCGGTCCGGCAATTAGCATTAATACGGGAGCCTCAGGTTCCAGGGGGTATCTTAATGATGTAAAAAGGCTTGATGCCGGTTTAATTGCCGGAGCAGGTATCGAGGTCTGGAAACTATCTTTTCAGGTTCGGTATGATTACGGTCTGGTAAAGTTTGATAAAAGCAGCCAGGATTTAGACCTCAGGAATTCAGCTTTATCTGTATTGGTGGGATTTAACTTTGTAAATAAAAAACAGCCATGAAATATTTTTATATCCTGATATTTGCTCTGTTCATCCAGTACCAGCTTCAGGCTTGCTCCGCATTCTATGCAAAAGATAAAAATCATATATATGTAGGCATAAACGTCGATTGGAAAGTCCCCGATTCTCAGATACATTTTTTCCCTCCGGCAAATAATAAATATGGGTATTTGAATTTCAATATAAGAGGTTATTTTGATAATACATTTGGCGATACCGGGGGGATAAATGACCAGGGACTATTTTATGAATGGACAGATAATTTATATCCGAAAGATTTCAGCTATCATGTACCCGGTACTGTTAACTGCAATGGTTATATTATGGATTTAATAATGACTACCTGCACTACCGTCGAAGAAGCTGAAAATCTTTTTAAAACCTATAATGCTCCCTACTTCTCTTATACCCATTTATTAATTGGTGACCGGTCCGGGAATTCTCTTGTAATTGAGCGCGCTGAAGGTGATTCTCTTGCCTTTATCAGAAACGGGAAAAGCTATCAGCTCGTGACGAATTTTCTTAATTCTTATTTAGATGATCCCAAAACAACTGATTTTATCGCATGTTACAGATATGAATACATTGATAAAATGCTTGAGGATAATAAAGATATTTCAGTTGACCTTTTCCGGACTATTTTAGATGGAGCAGCAAATAAAGGACAGGAGAATCCGACTATTTATTCGATAATATATGATTTAAAGAACCTGGATGTTTATACTTTCGTTTATCAGAATTATGAGGAAGCTTATAAATTTAATCTGGTTGATGAATTAAAAAAAGGACAGCGTTTCCTTTCATTACCCTCGTTATTTTCCGGTATAAAAGGCAACTATCCGGTTTCAAATGAATTAATAACCGGTTCATCAGTTAATTTATCCTGGGTTGGTGATGTCGATGATTACGAAATACTTCTTTCAACAGATAAAGAATTTTCAGAATTGATAAAAACTAAAATTGAAAATACCGGCTTTAACAGAGCAAGCCTGCCTGGTCTGTTCATTCTTATGTTGTTTCTCTCTTCAGCATTAATCCGGAAAAACAAGAAGCTATTGGCTATAGGAGTCTTTATTTTAATTGCTGCCGGTGGATGTGAGAAAAACAAAGTCGATTTGCCAGACACAGTTTCAACAATAGAACATTCGAAAACAATAAATGGATTATTGCCAGGCACAACCTATTACTGGAAGATAATTGCCTCGGCAAAAGATGGACATAAAACCGAAAGTAAAGTCTATACTTTTCTTACCTCAGATTTTAAATAACCGGAAGATCCAGACGCGCAAATCCAACATCCCTTTCTCTCCGATGTCAGGCACATTTCGTTTGCCGGTTGCCCTTACACCGTTGTACCCTTGCACCGTCGTACCCTTGCACCGTCATACCTTTGTACCCTTGCACCTTTGTACCCCTGCACCATTGTACCCTTGTACCATCGTACCTTTGTACCGTTGTACCATTGTACCTTTGTACCCCTGCACCTTCCCCAAATATTTATTTGACTTTGATATAGTTCTGTTGTAAATTTGGTTTGCAATGCACCCTGGAAGAATCTAATAAGTCTGAGCAACGCACCATTTGAGGTAATGATAGCCCTTGTTGGTCATTTTACCCTGTGACTGACGGGGCGGGAGCTTGATCTCCTTATCCCGTATTAATTGTCGTGCAGTCATGCAAGTCTGGTCGCTTCGCTCCGTCGTGCAAGTCATGCAAGCCCGGTCGCTTCGCTCTGTCATGCAAGTCGTAAAAGACCTGCAAGACCCTTTTTCCCCGCACCTCTTTTTACTTTTGCCTTTTTACTTTTAGCTTTTGTCTTGTGACTTTTATCTTTTATCTTTCCAACTAAAGCCTTTATTGCCGGGCCATTAGTGTTAATAGATGGTATTCTGCCAATTACATGATTTTCATGACTAATTACTGCATAAAATAATTGTTGAACAGTTTTTAACTTTTAGATGTAACAAAACCAAATATAAGACCGTCTTATGAAAACAAAAACGCCCGATAAAACCCAAAACTGATAAAATGACAATTAGAACAAACAAAATTTCACTTCGCTCTGCAGCGCTCATAGCAGGGCTTGCTATTTTTATTATGGCAATGGCTGCTCCTTTTGCTGAAATTTATGCGTTCCCTAAGTTTTTTGTACCAGGTAAAGCAGCAGAAACAGCCAAGAATATTTTAGCTAATCAAGGACTTTTTAGAGTTTGCATTTTTTCTTACCTAATAACCTTTGTTTGCGATTTGATTGCAGCATGGGCGCTTTATTTATTACTAAAACCAGTAAATGAGGATCTTTCGTTTTTATCGGCTTTGTTTAGATTTGTGTATGCAGTTATTGCTTTAGCGGCTCTAACTAATCTTGTATCCATATTGGGACTACTTCGATCAGATTTTGAATCTGACCAATGGTATAATCATATAATGTCATCTCTCGACGCATTTAAAAGTGGTTGGTATTTTGGGATTATATTTTTTGGAATTCATCTTGGATTGCTTGGATTTTTAGTTTTTAAGTCTCACTATATTCCAAGGATATTAGGATTATTTTTAATCGTTGCAGGTTTAGGCTATCTAATAAACGGATTAAAACCTTATCTATTTCCAACTATTAATTTAGATTTTGCCAAGTTTACATTTTATGGAGAATTGATATTTATGTTGTGGTTATTAATTAAGGGTTGGAGGATTCAGGAGCCAAGTTAAGCAAATTTGAATACACGAATTCAAAGTCAAAAAAACTACTAACGCTGACACGGACAATAAAGATTATAAGCCCAGCCTTAGCCGAGGCTTCGGTTGGCACAATTATCCTGGTTTCTGCAAACCGCTGTTGCCGTAAATAAAATAACTCTAAAAACAAGTTAGGCAACATTGATAACGACATTGCACTTATATGGAAGTAACAATAAGAAATACAGCTAAATCAGAATATCCAATAACTGAATCCTTAACTCGTGATTCTTTCTGGGATCTTTACAAGCCGGGATGTGATGAACATTTGGTTTTACATAAAATCAGAAACAGTAAGTGTTTTATTAAGGAGCTTGACTTAATTGCAATTTTTAAAAATGAAATCATTGGTCATATAATTTGTACAAAGGCTAAGATCATAGATACATACAACGATGGTCATGAAGTGCTGTGCCTTGGTCCAATTTCTGTTTTGCCTGCATTTCAAAAGAATGGAATTGGTTCAAAACTTATGATTCAGTCAATAAATATCGCGAAGGAATTAGGCTTTTCTGGAATTATTCTTTTTGGAAATCCTGATTATTACTACCGTTTTGGATTTACAAATGCCATAAAATTTGCTATAACAACGAGAGATGGTCAGAATTTTGAGCCATTTATGGCCTTAGAGTTAAAAGACAATGGATTAAGAGATATTAAAGGAAGGTTCTTTGAGGACCAAGCTTTTGAGATCAATTCTAAAGATCTAATCGAATTTGAAAAACAATTTCCATTTAGAGAAAAACATGAAACAGCAACACAATTAAAACATTAATTGAACAACATTGCCTAACACGGACAATAAAGGTTATAAGCCCAGCCTTCGCCGAGGCTCCGGCAGGCACAGTCGTCACGCTTGCCCGCCGTAGCTCAAGTGAAGGCGGGGTTTTTGCAAACCGCTGTTGCCGTAAATGGAATAACTCTAAAAACAAGTTAGCCGGTATTCATCACGGCCATGAGGATAAATATCAAATAGAATAATTAAATCGTTGTAGAAAGTTGAGAGATAATGAAATTAATTAATTTGGTGCAAATCAGAATAATATATTGTGCATGAAGAAGTATAATATCACAAGACGAAAATTCATTGGAACTGCTACTACTGCTTTAATTGGAACATCTGCCTTTGGAATGAATTTAGTTGAAAGTTGCGCTCAAAATAAAACCCAAAAGAAAGATATTGTCAGTATAGTTCGGACAAAAGATGGAAAGGTTGCTGAAGCTGTTAAAAATGCAATAGATCTGCTTGGAGGTATTTCTTCAGTTACTATGGGACAGGATAGAATCTTGCTCAAACCTAATCTAGTTGCCCCTGATAGAAATTACACTACAAATCCAGATGTGGTTTTTGCTGTTGCAAAACTGATGCTAGATGCTGGAAAGCATGTAATGATAGGAGAAGGATCAGCTGCTGCAGACTCATTTAATGTAATTGACGGTGAGCAATTTATTACAAAAAAAGAAGATATTCTAGATCGAATGCAGCAATATGTTTTCGATAATCTCGGATACTCAAGAATAGCTAAGACATTAAACATACCTTTAATAAACCTTCATACAGGAGAAATTGTTGAACTCCCTTTAAAAGATGGATTAGTTGCCAAGTCTTTAAAAATACATAAAAAGCTTACAGAGGTAGATTTGGTTTGTTCAATCCCAATAATGAAAACTCATGTCCTTGCCACAGTAACACTTGCAATGAAAAACCTTATTGGCCTTTATCCTGGCAAGGAATATTTCGCAATGAGGTCCTGGTTACATGATAAGGCATTGGAAAAAGGATCAAATGGCGTTGCTTATGAGATAATTGACATTAATCGATCAGTAAAAACAGGCCTTTCAATTATTGATGCAACAATTGCAATGGAAGGAAATGGTCCGACTGCAGGTTCATTAGTAGATATGGGATTAATAATTGCAGGTACTAGTCCACTTGCAACTGATATGGTCGGCACTTCAATTATGGGGTTTGAAATTGATGAAATACCTACATTTAAATTAGCCCATGATTTAAAAATGGTACCAGCTAAAATATCTGATATAGAGATTCGTGGACTATCAATTAATGAAGTTAAAAGGCCATTTATTAAACCGGATATCGTCAATTGGACTGATTTTGGTTACAAAGAGATATGATCAATTTTAAAATAGCAAAACACCAGCTAACACGGACAATAAAGGTTATAAGCCCAGCCTTCACCGGGGCTTCGGCTGGCGCAGTTGTCCTGGTTTTTGCAAACCGCAGTTGCCGTAAATGGAATAACTCTAAAAACAAGTTAGCAATAAGCACACGCCCACTCTATGAGACAATCAAAAAAAGAGTATCTTTGACTTATGATTATCAAAGACGAAATATCTAAGAAGCGAAATGATTTTACTATTTTGTGTAAAAGCCACAAAGTAAAATACTTATACGCATTTGGATCATCGACTACAGATAAATTTGATGCTAAAAGCAGTGACATTGACCTTCTCGTAGAAATTGATTCCAAAGATCCTGTTGATCGAGGAGAAAAACTTTTATCATTATGGGATTTATTTGAAAACTTTTTTAATCGTAAGGTTGATCTACTTACAGAATCTTCATTACGTAATCCTTTTCTTAAAAAAAGTATCGATTCAACAAAAGTTTTAATCTATGACGGATCAGGGCAATAAATTATTATCTGACATCCTTCAAGCTATTGAATTAATTGAGTCTTTTATTTCTGATATAAAGGACTTTGATAGCTATGTCGCTGATCTAAAAACTCAAAGTGCAGTAGAAAGACAACTAGGGATAATCGGTGAAGCAGTCAATAAATTTGAAAAATTATTCCCTGAATCACAGATTACAAATGCACGAAAAATTGTTGGATTCCGAAATAGATTGATTCATACTTATGAAGCTGTTGATCCATCTATTGTTTGGGCTATCATTAAAAATCATATCACACCATTAAAAAAAGAGGTCAAATCAAGATTTTAACAGCCTATTGCCAACACGGACAATAAAGGTCATTTGATTTGTAACATTTTTTGCAATTTATTCCTGCTCCCAGGACAGATTTGTAATGCCTGTATTGCAACCGCGCCATGCTTCGCTCATTCAGGCTTCTCAAGGATTGTCTTGCAGGTCTTGCATGACAGCGAGTGAAACGAGCCAGACAACTTTTACTTTTCTTAACTTTTATCTTGTGACTTTTGTCTTTTATCTTGATTTAAAGCCTTTATTGCCGCGCCGTTAACTTGCATTCAACGAAAATTTCTGCCCTGGTGATAAATTTTCGGTATTTCTTGGGATCTTTAAATTAAGTACGTATCATTGTACTTGATTAAATACTTAAATACATTATAAAAATGATTGCTGCAAATTATTCGGAATTCAGAAATGAGTTAAAGAATTACCTTGATAATGTCGAGTTTAACAACGAAACGCTCATTATTAAAAGAGGATCTGGAAAAGGGACTGTCCTGATATCACTGGACGAATACAATTCGATCATGGAGACTTTACATTTATTGAGCTCTAAGAAAAATGCAAAACGACTCTTCGAATCAATTGAGCAAATGAAAACAGGTAAAAGAGCCCGGCATAAACTGATTGAAGAGTAATGAGAATTATATTTTCAAAAAATGCCTGGGAGGATTATGCCTCCTGGCAAACTGAGGACAAAAAGACCCTCAGGAAAATTAATAACCTCATAAAAGAAATCCAGCGATCTCCTCATGATGGTATTGGAAAACCCGAACCTCTCAAATTTGATCTTGCAGGACTCTGGTCAAGAAGAATTGATCTGGAACATAGGCTGGTATATAAAATTGAAGGGGATGATCTTCTAATCTATGCTTGCAGATATCACTATGACAAAAAATAACAACGCAAACTAACACGGACTATTAAGGTTATAAGCCCAGTCTTCGCCAAGGTTCCGGCAGGCACAGTTGTCACGCATGCCCGCCGTAGCTTTCTTTGACCGACGAAGCTTTAGCGAAGTCGGTAGTGAAGGCGGGGTTTTTGCAAACCGCTGTTGCCGTAAATGGAATAACACTAAAAACAAGTTAGCCATAAGTTGACTCAATCTCATATACCTTATAAACTATGAAAAAAAGAATTTTTTATCTATCATTTCAAATTTTATTATTATTCAGTTGCACTCAATTCCTTTATGGACAATACTCAAAGGTTGAAGAAACACTAGCTTTTAGTAACCGGATTAATTCCCCCGTGGTTATGGATGTCCAGAAATCTACGGATAAAGTTTCGTTTAATGCCGTAAATAGATCATATTTTCTTTATGACCTAACTATTACTTTTAGTGATCTTGAAAATTTATTCCCAAAGGTCTATGTGCATCAAACTGTACTTCATCCAGGTAACAATAACCTGTTTGTCCTAAGTATTGGTGACAAAGAACAATCTATTCAATATGAATACAGAATTACATATAGTATCAAGCTTACTAACAACCCTGATTTAACGTTTCCATATCTTGTACCTATTGGGGCTGGTAAAACAGTTAAACTTGAATCATTAAAAAATGATGCCGGTGAAACAATTTTAATTAATAGTTTTGAGATGAGTTACATGGACACAGTGTTTGCCATTAGAAAAGGAACTGTGACTGCATTGCCTGACAATAATTCAGAAGTTGAGAGAATTATTAAATCTTTTAGTCTCGAAATACTTCATAATGACGGTACCGAAGCTTTATATCGTGGTTTAGATCCATCCTTTAAATTTGTACATCTTGGTCAAGTTGTTTTTCCCGGGCAACCCATTGGAATGATTAATAAATACAGAATCTTAACTCTCGATATTGTAGCAATGCAGAGTAATTCTACCCTGAAAAAATTAGACATATTTTATTCTGATCAAAATGGCGATATAATTTCGTCAAATTTGATTAATGGTACAACAGTATCATTCCCAAAAAAAATCATACAAAGAGAATTAACAAATAAAGAAATCAAGAAATATGAAAAAGGGGATTTATTTTAGAGATAGAAATGTTAATCGAAAATAAACCTATGGCTAACACGGACAATAAAGGTTATAAGCTCATCCTCAGCGTGAAACGCTTCGGAGTCGTGCAGTCGCGCAGTCATACTCACGATAGATATCGGGACGTGCGATCC
>Ga0182019_10000471_pt1 | contig 19966 bp, 18 predicted proteins | sample 812E2MmetaG_FD_120483 | JGI IMG/M metagenome (GOLD analysis project Ga0182019, IMG submission 120483) | Permafrost microbial communities from Stordalen Mire, Sweden - 812E2M metaG | ecosystem: Environmental > Terrestrial > Soil > Wetlands > Permafrost | place: Sweden: Stordalen | collected...
AGTCACCGTGTTTTTAAAAATCGGCATGGGCGTGCAATGGGCCGCCGATCTTAACGTCACCGACATGGTCAACGCAGGCGTCCGCCGCGCCTACCTTGATCCCGACAATATCCTGCGGGCCTCAATACTGAAAGATCCTGCCGGAAAACGCATTAATACCGGGGATAACACGCCCGCCGTCGTCCACATGGAGCTTGTTCAAGGCGATATAGTGGAAGTGGAGATAGCGGCCAAGGGCGGCGGTTCCGAGGCCAAGGCAAAGTTTGTTATGCTTAACCCGTCTGACAGCATAGCCGACTGGGTGCTTAAAACCGTGCCGACGATGGGCGCGGGCTGGTGTCCGCCCGGCATTATAGGCATAGGCATAGGCGGCACGGCGGAAAAAGCTATGATCTTGGCTAAAGAAGCCTGCATGGAGTCTATCGATATTCAGGATTTGATCGCGCGCGGTCCCGGTAATGCGCTGGAAGAACTGCGCCTGGAACTGTATGACAAAGTCAATGCGCTGGGCATAGGCGCGCAGGGCTTGGGCGGTTTGACGACGGTGCTGGATATAAAAATCAAAGATTACCCGACCCATGCGGCCAACAAGCCGGTCGCGATGATCCCCAATTGCGCGGCGACCCGCCATGTTCACTTTGTTCTGGACGGTTCCGGCGTTGCCGAATTCAAGCCGCCCAGGCTGGAAGACTGGCCCGACATCAGCTGGAATCCTGGCGCTACCGCACGCAAAGTTAATCTGGACACGGTGACGCCCGCTGAAGTCGTTACCTGGAAGCCGGGCGAAACGTTGTTGCTCAGCGGTACGATGCTTACGGGGCGTGATGCGGCGCACAAACGCCTGATTGACCTGATTGAACGCGGAGAATCGTTGCCTGACAATGTCGATTTTACCAACAAGTTTATTTATTACGTCGGCCCTGTCGACCCGGTGCGCGACGAAGTGGTCGGCCCCGCAGGCCCTACCACCGCCACGCGCATGGATAAATTTACCGAAGCCATGCTGGCCCATACCGGATTGCTGGGCATGATAGGCAAGGCCGAGCGCGGGCAGGCAGCGATAGACGCCATTAAAAAACACAGGGCAGTTTATTTGATGGCGGTAGGCGGGGCTGCTTATCTGGTGTCCAAAGCCATACGCAAGTCGCGCATCGTCGCTTTTGCCGATCTGGGCATGGAAGCCATCCATGAATTTGTCGTCGAGGACATGCCGGTTACCGTCGCCGTCGATACCCAAGGCGTGTCCATCCATCAAACAGCGCCGAAAATCTGGCAGAACAAAATCGGCAAGATTCCTGTTGTAGTGACATCTTAGCGGGTTGTAAGGTAACTCGCAAAATACTCCAGCGCATCGCAATAAGTGCATTCGAATTATATCTGTTCGTCGACTACGAAAAGAAGAGGTAGCCTTATATGAAAGCTAATGAATTTGATAAACAATTTGATGGGGTTGATGACATCCTGAATGCTTTGGACTTATCCAAAGCAAAGAGGGTTATGCAGGATCAGAAGCGAGTGAATGTTGACTTTCCTGCCTGGATGATCGAGTCCTTAGATAGAGGGTTGGCGTGACGCGTCAGTCCATCATGAAAATATGGTTAGCCGAACGCCTTGAAGAATCGGCTGCTAACAAAGTTTTGTAGCGGACTAGCCGCTGAATGTTTTACCCAGAACGCTTTGTATTGGCACGAACAGTGTATCTACTTAGTTTCGCATCTGTCGCCATAGGAGTTTCATTTGAATAATAAATTATTAACAAAGCGACTTATTGAGTTGGAGGAGAAGATGCAATTTGTAGCTGATACTAAAAAATCTTCGTATTATGAAAACTTTGGTTCTTCTGAAGATGTTGACCCCGACACTTTTCTTGAGTGGGTGGTCAAGGTAAAAAATCTTATCGTTAAAGTTTGTGGTGAAAAATCTGTCATATAAATCCATAGTGCAGGCTGAAGTATTTGATACGGAACTGGAACAAGCCCATGAATTACTTAATAGTGAGTATTACGTCGCCGCCGCTGTAATCGCAGGCGTAGTTCTTGAAACAGCTCTAAGGGAGCTTTGCGAAAGAGCAAGCATTGTGATTGGATCAATGGATAAAATGAATGCCGACTTGGCAAAGGCTGGTGTTTATAACAAAATTGTTCAAAAACAAATAACGGCCCATGCTGGTGTTAGAAATAGTGCAGCACATGGCAATCAAAGTGAATTTACTAAAACTGATGTTGAGCAAATGATTCCAGCAATTGAACAGTTTTTGGCTTCCCATTTAGATGCCTAACGCAGTGGTTCAATCCGCTTAAAAATGAATTCTTTTATTCTCACCAAATCAATTTACCGTAGTCACTGAGCGTTAATAATGTTGATATATTTGGATAACTGTTGCTTTAATCGTCCTTACGATGATCAATCTTACGAAAAAATATTTCTGGAAACTCAAGCGAAACTCTATATTCAGGAAAATATCTTATCGGGTAAATATAAACTGGTTTGGTCGTATATTTTGCAATTTGAAAACGATGCAAACCCATATATCACTCATAAATACGAAATCAAAAAATGGAAAAATATGGCGAGTCAGTTGGTTTCTGCTTCAGAAGAAATTATTTTTAAAGCAAAAGAATATCAAGCTGTCGGTTTGCACGTTAAAGATGCTTTACATTGCGCCTGTGCATTTTCGGTTAAGGCGAATTATTTTATAACGACTGACAAGCAATTGATAAAATCAGCCCATAAAATAGCAGGGCTTAATGACGTCAATCCACTCACATTTATACAAGAAGAAGTGAACGTATGAAAACAGATAATGAAGTCATGAATACGGGGTTTAAATCCATTCTTTCTACTTTAGGGATGGTTGACGCAGAACGTTTTATTATGCTGCTCAAGCGCGATAAGTTCGACTATACCGAATGGCAAAAGAAACTTTGGCAGGATGAAACTGTGGAGTCATTATCTGAAAAGGCTCAGAAGGCATGGGAGCAATGAAATCATAATGATAACGGCACTGAAAAATAATTAATTCGGCTTCAACAAACGTGTAAATCAATTGATGTTCATCATTGATACGGCGCGACAAAAAGCCGGAAAACTGATACTTAAGCGGCTCAGGTTTGCCGATGCCGTCAAATGGACTACGTTATTGATTTTTTTGCATGGGAACAGGTTTAAAGCGTGTGCCGATAAACAGGGGTGACGCAACATTCAACTTTTATGTCAGCCTTGAAAAAAATCAATACGCCCCCACATAGTCGACATTCACATTAACAACTTTAGGAATAGTACCGTGACTGTTGAAGCAAAAAAAGAAACCCTGGGCTTTGAGACCGAAGTAAAACACCTGCTGCATTTGATGATTCACTCCTTGTACAGCAACAAGGAGATTTTCTTGCGCGAATTGATTTCCAACGCCTCGGATGCGGCGGATAAGTTGCGTTTTGAAGCACTGTCGAATGACGGTTTGTATGAAGGCGATAGCGAGCTGAAAATCCGCCTGGAATTCGACAAAGAAAAACGCACCATTACCATTATAGATAATGGCATCGGCATGACCCGTGCGGAAGTTCAGGAGCATATCGGCACCATTGCAAAGTCGGGCACCAAGCAGTTTTTTGAAGCCTTGACCGGCGAACAGGCTAAAGACAGCGAATTAATCGGTCAATTCGGCGTCGGTTTTTATTCGGCTTTTATCGTGGCCGATAAAGTCACCTTAACCACGCGCAAAGCGGGCGCTGACAAAAGCGAAGGAACCCGCTGGGAATCGGCAGGCGAGGGCGATTACACGCTGGAAGCCGTGGAAAAAGCGCAGCGCGGTACCGAAATTGTATTGCACCTGAAAGAAGCTGAAAGCGAATTTTTAGACGGCTACCGTATCCGTTCCATCGTCAGAAAATTCTCCGATCATATTTCCTTGCCGATTGTTATGGATAAGGAAGTCATGCCGTCTATGGATGACGAAGAAGGTGAGGAAGGCGAGGAAGCCAAACCGGTTGCCCAAATCGAAGAAGAAACCATCAACAGCGCATCGGCGTTATGGACTAAATCCCGCCAGGAAATTTCCGACGAAGATTACCATCAATTCTACAAACATGTGGGTCATGATTTTCAAGACCCGTTGACGCATGTACACAGTAAAGTAGAAGGCACTAACGAATATACCTTGTTGCTTTATGTGCCGTCGCGGGCGCCGTTCGATTTGTGGGACAGGGATGCCAAGCATGGCGTCAAGCTGTATATACGCAAAGTGTTTATTACCGATGACGCCGAGCAGTTAATGCCGCGTTATTTGCGTTTTATTCGGGGGATTATCGACGCAAATTCATTGCCGCTCAATGTCTCAAGAGAAATTCTGCAACAAAGCAAACAAATCAGCGCCATCAAGTCGGGTGCAGTTAAAAAAGTATTGGGCATGTTGGAAAATCTGGCCAAAAATGAGCCGGAAAAATATGAGACCTTCTGGGGTCAATTCGGTGCGGTCATTAAAGAAGGCCCGATTGAAGATCATGGCAATAAAGAACGTGTGGCTAAACTGCTTCGTTTTGCGTCTACTTTGGCCGATACCGATAAACAGGATGTTGCGCTGGAAGATTACATCAGCCGCATGAAAGAAGGTCAGGAAAAAATCTATTATGTCACGGCAGACAGTTTTGCTGCGGCAAAAAACAGCCCGCATCTGGAGATTTTCCGTAAGAAAGGCATAGAGGTTTTATTATTATCCGACCGTATTGATGAATGGCTGGTGTCTAATCTGGACGAGTTTGACGGCAAGCATTTACAATCCGTTGCCAAAGGCGATCTGGATTTAGGCGAACTGGAGAAGGAAGAAGATAAAGCCGCCCAGGAAGAAGTGAATAAAGACTTTGAAGCGGTGCTCAAGCAGATTAAAGACGTGTTAGGCGATAAAGTCAGCGATGTGCGTTTAAGTCACCGCTTAACCGAATCTCCGGCTTGTCTGGTTGCCGACGTTTACGGCATGAGTCTTAATATGGAACGGATCATGAAAGATGCCGGGCAATTAATGGGCATGGGCAGAAAGCCGATATTTGAAATCAATCCGACTCATCCTTTGGTGGTGCGTATGAAAGCGGAGCAGGATGACGCCCGTTTTGCCGATTTGACCCACATTCTGTTTGATCAGGCGATTTTGAGCGAAGGTGGACAGCTGGATGATCCGGCCGCTTTTGTGCATAAGTTGAACGGCTTGTTGCAGGGTTTGTTAAACTAAGCATTAACAAAACTAAAAAGGCTGGCTAGTTCCAGCCTTTTTTATGCCCGGTTATTATTTTCCGTGTAAAAACTTAACCAGTTTAACGGTGTTTTTATCCCGGTTTATAATTTCCAGCGGATGCTCGTGCAGCTTAATGCTGGTTCCCTGTTCGGGTATGGTTTCCATAAATTCAATGATAAGGCCGTTAAGCGTTTTTGGCCCTTCCGTCGGTAAAGTCCATTGCATAACGCGGTTTAATTCCCTGACCGTAATGGTGGCGTCAACCAGATAGCTGCCGTCGCTTTGTTTTCTAACAGTGATATCGTCGGTGATTAGTTCCCCTACGATTTCTTGCAGTAAATCGTCCAGCGTAACCAGTCCCTGCACATCGCCGTATTCATCGACAACCAATCCCAAGCGTATTTTTTCGCTTTTAAAGCGGAGCATTTGGGTATGCACCGGCGTATTTTCCGGTATGAATGACGGTTTGGTCAGCAGGTTGATGATCGCTTGCTTGTCAAAATTATCCTGATTGACCAGCACTAGCACTTTTCTTAAGTGCAGGAAACCTACGACCCGGTCTATGCTTTTTTTGTATACCGCCATTTGGGTGTGCGGACTGACTTTTATGTTATGGATGATGTCTTCTATGGATGCTTCCAGATCTATGCCGACAATTTCATTGCGGGGCGTCATGATGTCTTCGACGGTCGCCGACTCAAGATCGAGTATGCCCAACAGCATTTTTTGATAGCGCGCTGGCATGATACTTTCGGCTTCAGTAATAATGCTTTTTAATTCCTCTTTATTCAGCGAGTCATGGCTGTGCTTGTTGACGTTAACACCGACCATGCGTAGCAACAGGTTGACGAATAAATTGACGAACCAAACGATCGGATAAAATATTTTTAGTAACACCGTATAAATCCAGGCGGCAGGGAAAGCGAGCGGCTCCGGTTTGATTGCCGCTAGCGTCTTGGGCGTCACTTCCGAACAAATGAGCATGACCAGTGTCAAGAGGCCAGTGGAGATAGCGATGACGGATTCATCATCGGTATAGAGTTTGATGGCGATAACGGTTGCCAAGGATGCTGCGAAATTATTAATAAAAATATTGCCCAACAACATCAGGCCTAGCAAGTGATCCGGTCTTTGCAGTAATTTATATGCTTTTATCGCACCCGGATGCTTTAGCTTAACCAGATGCCTTAAGCGATACCGGTTTAGCGACATTAAAGCGGTTTCCGAGCCTGCGAAAAAAGCGGAAAGAATGAGCATGATGACAAGTATGCCGAACAGCATACTAAGGGGCATATCGTTCAAAGAAAGTGTACTCTGGGGTAGTGGAAACAGCTCTAGTCTCTACGATGAGAATTTTTTGTCAAGTCCGAATGTGTATAGATGACGATTTTAACCGTTAATGAACCGCTAGAAACGCTGCCTATTGTGTCATTTTCGGCAGGTTTAAAAATATATCCCTAGTGTTTTCATGGTTTGCAGGCCGAATAAGCACAAAGATGCGTCATTGCCTGCTGGATATAGGAAGTTATCGTGGGAGCGGCTTTAGCCGCGAAGAGCGCGGCTAAAGCCGCTCCAGCAACAACGTTGATTGTTTTTTAACTGGGACACGGTGCGAGGCTTAACCGTTCGCCCTGAGTCCTTCGGCGGCCGCTCAGGAGAACCCTGTCGAAGGGTGTACGGTTAAGCCGTTCATGGTTCGACTCGGCTCACCACGAATGGCTTAACCTTATACTGCCCCACTTTAAATGAAAAGCCTGTTTTTATTCCTAAACCAACTTTGCTTTCAGAAAATCGATAATATCCGCAAATGGGATTTCTATATTTTCCTGCGCGGTTCTGCCTTTGTATTCAACCGTGCCGGTATCCAGGCCGCGATCACCGACAATAATGCAGTGCGGTATGCCGATCAATTCCATATCGGAAAACATAAAACCTGCGCGGACTTTCCTATCATCAAACAACACCTCAATGCCCGCCGCCTGCAAGTCTTGATACAGTTGTTCCGATGCGACTTTTAGGCGTTCGGATTTGTGCATGTTCATCGGGCAGAGCGCGACTTGAAACGGTGCGAGATTGGCGGGCCAAATGATGCCTTTGTCATCGTGGTTTTGCTCGATAGCGGCGGCGACAACTCTGGAAATGCCGATGCCGTAACAGCCCATCAGCATGATTTGATTTTTGCCACCTTCATTGATAACACCGGCTTTCATGGCTGCGCTGTATTTGCTGCCCAACTGGAAGATATGGCCGACTTCTATGCCGCGAGCCAGCGTAATTTCGCCTTTGCCGTCGGGACTGGGGTCGCCTTCGACGACCTTACGAATGTCGGCGACTTGTCTTTCCGAAATATCTGCAATGGAGACTATTAAAAAATCACTTTCCCAGTTACATCCTTTCAGATGAAAGCCCGGATCGTTAGCGCCGCATACAAAATCACTCATAGCTATGGCCGAATGATCAGCTAACCAATTAATTACTTGACCTGAATTCTTTACTGGGGGCCCAATGTATCCAGGGCGGCAGTTTAGTTTCCCCTCAATTTCCTCGTCAGTTGCGAAGCGAAATTCGCCCAATATTTTGTGTGCTTTGACTTCATTGAGTTCATGATCACCTCGCAAATACAATAGCCAGAACACTTCTGTATCTTCGTTCATAGCATTCTTAACTTTTCGCATGACGGCAAGCGTTTTAAGAATTTTTTGGGGCGTAACACCTAAAAATTCACTGACCTCAGAAATCGATTTTTGGCCGGGCGTGGCGATTTTGTCTAATTCTTCACTAGGAGATAATCTGAGGGATTGGGGTGGTAAAGCCGCCGCTTGCTCAACGTTAGCCGCATAATCGCTTTCGGTCGAAAAGGCAATCGCATCTTCACCGGAATCGGCCAGCACATGAAATTCATGCGACACCGCGCCGCCGATAGAGCCGGAGTCGGCGATAACGGCGCGAAATTTCAATCCTAAATGGTTGAAAATATTAGTGTAAGCTTGGTACATGACGTCGTATGTTGCTTGCAGCGAGTCCTGATCCAGATGAAAGGAGTAGGCGTCTTTCATGATGAATTCGCGCGAACGCATGACGCCGAAGCGCGGACGGATTTCATCGCGGAATTTGGTTTGCACCTGATAATAAGTAATTGGCAGTTGTTTATAGCTTTTGATTTCGTTACGCGCCAGGTCGGTAATGATTTCTTCATGGGTAGGGCCTAAGCAAAAATCACGGTCATGACGGTCTTTTAAGCGCGCCAGTTCCGGGCCGTACTGTTCCCAGCGCCCGGTTTCCTGCCAGAGTTCTGCCGGTTGCAGCGCGGGCATTAACACTTCCAGGGCACCTGCTTTTTCCATTTCCTCGCGCGTGATTTTTTCTACCTTGCGTAATACGCGCAGACCCAAAGGCAACCAACTGTAGAGACCGGCCGCCAGTTTGCGGATAAGTCCGGCGCGTATCATCAACTGATGGCTGGCGATTTCAGCGTCGGCAGGCGTTTCTTTTACAGTGTTAAGGGGGAATTGAGTCGTGCGCATGGTGTGTTAAGTCTAGGAAGATGAAAAGAGGGCTATTTTACAGCTTTTTGACGTGTTCCCAAGTGTTGTTGGCCCCAACAGGGAGAGAAAATATATGGAAATCTATAAAAGTTAATTCTGATGGTTAACCGCTACACGCCGCTCAAGCAGCGCCCGGTGCTCTTCCAGCGTTGGCAGTCCGGTACGTGCGCCTGTTTTTGTGCAGCATAATGATCCGGCGGCGCTGGCATAACGCAAGACAGCTAGCCAATTCAACCGCGTGGATACGGCGGCGGCGAATGCACCATGAAAAGCGTCGCCTGCGCCGGTGGTGTCTATGGCGGCGACAGGAAAAGCGGGCAAGACGCCGCATTCCTGTCCGCGCCGCCAAATCAGGCCTTTGTCGCCCAGTGTAATGACGACCGTCGGGGATGTATCCGCCAAACGCGTTAAAGCAGTCTCTACATTGCCTGCATATTGCAGCGCGAATTTTTCAGAACAAACCAGATAATCTACTTCTGCCATCAGGGCTAAGGTTCCGTCATGCACGGAACCGGCATCCAGCACGGTAGGAATGCCGTCACGCCGACAACGTGCCAACAGCGCAGTTGATAAGTGCGGTTCGTGACCATCGAACAAGACGACCCTGGGAGTAACTTTTGAAAAATCAATCGTCCCCGCAGGCAGCGGTTGGGTTGCTCCTTTGTAATTGATTAGGGCGCGTTTTCCATCCGGTTTAACTAATACCGCAGAGAGCGGGGTAGGGGATGGGCCGCGTATAATGAACTCGGCGTTTACGCCGTAGTCCAAAAATTCCTGATAATGTTTGTCGCCGTAAAGATCCTGTCCCAGGTAGCCGGCGAAGGCGGCTTTAAGCCCCAGCTTGGCAACGGTTACGGCGGCGTTGGCCGCAGGGCCGCCGCCGCAGCCGATAAAGCCGGTTGCGGAAATTTTTTCATCTTCAGTCGGATGATGGTTGATTGAAAAGACCAGATCGTAAGCCGCATGGCCCACGGAAAGTACGTCGATGATCATGTCTTAAGTTGATGCTTATGGATTTTATTCTCCTCACCCCAACCCTCTCCAGCAGGAGAGGGAGCTTGTAGCTACAGCAATCCCTTCAACAGATCGTTTTTAATATCAGCTATCGCTTCTAGGCCCACCGAGACCCTGACCAAGCCGTCTTTAATTCCGGCGGCGGCCCTGGCTTCCGGCGTTAACCGGCCATGAGTGGTGGTCGCAGGATGGGTTATGGTGGTTTTAACATCGCCCAGATTTGCGGTAATCGAGATCATTTCTGTGGCATCGATTAATTTCCAGGCAGATTCCTTGCCGCCGCTTAATTCAAAACTGACTATCCCGCCGAAGTGGCTTTGTTGACGTTTCGCCAACTCGTGTTGTGCGTGGGACGGCAGGCCGGGGTAATGTACTTTGGCAACGCCGGGTTGTTGTTCCAGCCACTTAGCCAATTCAAAAGCGCTGTCGCAGTGCGCTTTCATTCTGACCGCCAGAGTTTCCAGTCCTGATAAAAATACCCAGGCATTAAAGGGACTCATGGTGGCGCCGCCGGTGCGCAAATAAGGATAAATGCTCTTTTCGATGATGTCATCGCTGGCGATAACGGCGCCGCCTACGCAACGTCCCTGGCCGTCTATATATTTGGTGGCAGAATGGATAACAATATCGGCGCCTAATTCAAGCGGCTTTTGCAGCACGGGGGTGCAAAAGCAATTGTCGACGATCAGTAGACAGTCATGCGCATGGGCAATATCGGCCAGCACTGCAATATCGGCAATCTCGGTTAATGGATTGGAGGGCGTTTCCAGAAACAAAAATCGGGTGTTCGGTTTAATGGCCGCTTCCCAGGCGGAGGTATCTATCAAATCGACAAAATCGGTGGTAACGCCAAATTTGCTGAAATAATTCTGGAACATTAATACGGTATTGCCAAAAACACCTCGCGAGCACACGATATGATCGCCCGCTTTGAGCAGCCCCATGCCGACCGCCATGATCGCCGCCATGCCCGATGCGAATGCCAGGCAGCGTTCGCCTTTTTCCATCAGCGCCAGCCTTTCCTGAAAGGCGTTTACGGTGGGATTGGTGAAACGGGAATAAATATTGCCCGGTTTTTGTCCGGTAAAGCGCAACGCAGCTTCTTCAGCGCTTTTAAATACATAACTGGACGTGGCAAAAATCGGCATACTGTGCTCATCTTCATGCGTGCGCTTATGTCCTGCCCTTATGGCCTGAGTTTCCAGGGAATAGTCGTTCCAGTTTATGTCTGTCATGGGCCTAGCTGAGTGTGGTGTTGTGGAAGAGGAGATCAGTTTAACAAAATAAAATCAATAAGAATCGAAAAGGCCGGTCGGGGTTTGCAACCCCGACCGAAACGTTTGAAGACATCACACTTTACAAAACGTGAGTAACGGGGTTAAAAACCCCGTCACGCTTCATTTCGTGATACACGCTTTCGACTTCTTTTTTCGTGTCTTTCGTGCTTTTCGTGGACAATATGGCGTTAATCGCTGTTTTGCATTTCGATAATGAAACTTTCCGAGTTTCTTTCCGTTTGCGCGCTGTCATTTCGTAATGCCTCGGTGCGCTCCAGATACGCATCGTCTATATCGCCGGTAATGTATTCTTTACTAAAGCAAGAGGTATCGAAATGTTCGATAGTCTGATTACCTTTGCGCACGGCATCAATCAAGTCGCTCAGATCCTGATAAATCACCTTATCCGCGCCTATGGCGATACGCACCTCGTCTTCAGTGCGATTATGGGCGATCAATTCATGAGCGGCGGGCATATCGATGCCGTAAACATTAGGATAACGTACCGGCGGTGCGGCAGAGGCAAAGTACACTTTTTTAGCGCCGGCATCGCGCGCCATCTGGATAATCTGCTCGGAGGTAGTGCCTCTGACGATAGAATCGTCAACCAGCAAGACGTTTTTGCCGTCAAATTCCAGACTGATGGCATTTAACTTTTGTCTGACCGATTTTTCCCGCATTTTCTGACCGGGCATGATAAAAGTCCTGCCGATATAACGGTTTTTGATAAAGCCTTCGCGATACTTTAAGCCCAGTATGTTCGCCATCTGCAAAGCAGCCGTCCGACTGGTGTCGGGTATGGGAATAACGACATCAATGTCATGATCGGGCCAATCGCGTTGCACTTTTTTGGCGAGCTTTTCACCCATGCGCAGACGCGCCTTATAAACCGAAATACGATCAATAATGGAGTCCGGTCTAGCAAAATAAACATATTCGAATATGCATGGACAATGATCCGTACTTTCGGCGCACTGCTGGGTGTGCAGTTTGCCTGATTCCTCTATAAATACCGCTTCGCCGGGCGCGATGTCCCTGATAATGTCAAAGCCCAATACATCCAGGGCGACGCTTTCAGAGGCGATCATAAATTCCGAACCTTGTTCGGATTTTCTCTCCCCAAAGACGATGGGACGGATGCCGTTAGGATCCCGGAAGCCTAAAATACCGAAGCCCGCAATCATAATCACTACCGCATAAGCGCCGCGACAACGACGGTGTACGCCGGAGACAGCCTGAAAAACATCATCGACGCTTAAATCCAGTTTACCCAGGCTTTGTAATTCATGAGCAAAAACATTTAACAAGACTTCGGAATCGGAATCGGTATTAATATGCCGTTGATCTTCCACGAACAGGACTATTTTCAACTCCTCTGTATTGGTCAAATTACCGTTATGCGCGAGCGTCAGCCCGAATGGGGAATTGACATAAAACGGCTGCGCTTCGGCGGAGCTGGTACACCCGGCTGTTGGATAGCGTACATGGGCGATACCCATATTGCCCTTTAACTTTAACATTTGGGCATTGGTAAACACATCGCGGGTCAAGCCGTTGTCTTTACGCAGATGCAAGCGTCCACGCTCGCAAGTGACTATGCCTGCGGCGTCTTGGCCCCGATGTTGCAAGACTGTCAGGGCGTCATAGAGTTCCTGATTAACAGCTTGATGGGAAACGATAGCGGCGATACCACACATTATTTTTTACCTGAAGTTAAAAGTTGTTAACGATAACGGACATAAGCGGCTAGTTCCGACGGTATATGATCTCGTAACCACACGGCGCATAGTTGGAAGGGCGGCAGCACAACTGATTCCGCCCACCAAGGATCATTCGGCATGGGCGTCAACCCGGCCAACATGACGATTATCACCATAGCGACCATGCCGTGTACCGCGCCGACAATCATTCCGCCGAAACGGGCGATAAATGATAATTGGGGGTTGTTAAGGGATGCGCCTAGCAGCAGCCTGATTAAAGTGCCGACAACCAGAGTGAGCAAAAATAATAAGGCGAAAGAGGCGGCGATTTTAGATGTAGGTTGATTGATGCTTGAATCCAGAAAAACCGAAAACTCGCGGCTAAAGCTTAGGCCGATCCCGATTGCCAGTACCCAGAAGGCTAATGAAAAAACTTCCAAGCTAAATCCGCGCAATAATCCTATGATTAGTGCGGTAGCAAGCAGTCCGATAATGGCATAGTCTATCCAAATCATGGTTTTTTTATAAAAGCCGATTGTTTAGTGACTCATGGCCTGTTACTCGGAAATCATAAAAGAGGGTATTTTTTGACTGTCCAGTTTTGCCTTCATTTCGGCGGCGCGTTTCTTTTCCAGCGCAGGCCCTACTTTAATGCGATATAGGGGCGTGTTACCGGCGCCTTTAATTGTTTCCAGGGTTGCCGGCAATCCTTGTTTATGCAATTTCTCAAGGAGCGATGCGGCATTTTCTTTTTTACTAAAAGTACCGGCTTGAAGATACCAGCGACTCAATTCCGAACTGGGTTTTTCCGGTTTGTTAACAGGCTCCGAAATCAACGCTTGTTCTTGTGGCATCTGTTTAGATGTACTGCTGTCAGCTTTTTTTACCGTTTTTTTGGTTTTGTCTATAACACCAGTATTCAACGACTTTGGCGAGTGGTCATTGCCGGGTTCATCTGCCGATGGTTCAAGTCCAGCTTCTGTATCAATTTCGGGGCCATCATCGACGGGTTCATCTAAGGGCAGTTGATTGTTAGCCGACAGTTCGGATTCTTCTTCCGTATTGACGACAGTTTCAGATCCTGCTTTATGTTTATTTAAAACCTGATCAGCATTGGTTGGTAATTTATTAGCCGACTCTTCGCCAGTGTTAACCGGAGTCTTTGGAATAATCAGTTCACTGACTAATTGACCGCTATTATCAACCGGGTCATCAAACAGCATGGGAATAAAAATTGCCGCTAATGCTGTAACCACGACAGCGCCGATCAACCTTTGTTTTAATTCTTGATTCATTTTTTCAACTCACCTTTTCTCAAACTCATTCAAACAATCAGATACTAAAAAGAAAGATCCAAAAACCAGCAGCAAATCGTCTGCTTGCGCCTGATTTTTTGCAGCATTAAATGCTTGGGCAAAACCTTTGTAGCCAAAGGATACACGGGTCACGGAACTGTGTGAAAAAATCTCGCGCATAAGGGATTCTGTCGCTGCCCTGGGATTGGCTAACGGCGCAAAAAACCAATCGAAAACCACCGGATTCATGATTTCGAGTACAGCGGCGATGTCTTTGTCTTTCATCATTGAAAAAACCGCGTGTATTCTTTTACCGGGGAAAGTCTTAATCAGATAATCAAGCAGCGTTTTGACTGCATCAGGATTATGTCCCACATCTAACAGCACGGGGATTTTATCATTAATTAATTGAAACCGACCGAGTAACCGGCAATTTTTCAGGCCGACGCGAATGGATTCGTCGCTGACCGGCAAACTTTTTGCCAATAGCTGCACGGCTAAAATAACCGCTGAGGCGTTACGGTATTGATGTTCGCCTTTTAAACCCGGTTCAGGCAGTTGGCTAATAGTTTTGATGCCATCAAGCCATTCCCAGGTCGTGGCTTGCTTTTTATAGTAAAAATCTTTGTCGATACAATACAGTTGGGCGTTTTTATCCGCTGCACTTTGCAACAATGACTGGGGGGGATTGCAATCGCCGACAATAGCAGGCGTGTTGGCCCGGAATATGCCGGCTTTTTCCCATCCGATGGCTGTTCGTGTTGTACCCAGCCAATCCACATGATCGATACCGATACTGCTGATTAACGCTACGTCGGGATCCACGATATTGACAGCATCAAGCCTGCCGCCTAAACCGACTTCAAGCAATTGTATGTCCAGGCCTGAGTGCCGGAATATATCGAGTGCGGCTAGCGTGCCGAATTCAAAATAGCTTAAGGAGGTGCCGCCCCGTACCGATTCTATTCTTGCAAAGGCCTCGCAAATCAGCTTATCCGATACCGGTAGACCATCTATTTTTATCCGTTCGTTATATTTCAGTATATGTGGAGAAGAATACGCGCCGACACGGTAACCTTGCGCCCTGTAAATGGCCTCAAGATAAGCGATACAAGAGCCTTTGCCGTTGGTGCCTGCAACAGTAATGGTTAGCGGTTTGATGCCATTGGGATTCAGTGCATGAAAAACCTGTGCCGCCCGCTCTAACCCCAAATCTATGGCTAAGGGATGTAAGCTTTCCTGCCAATCCAGCCAACCCTTTAGCGTATCAAAATGCATCATTAGCCGAGTGCTGAGTTATTCCTGGTCAGAAGGGGCTTTGACAACGTTTTCAACAGCAACGGCAATTGAAACGGATGCAATCGGCGATGTCGATGCCGTTGTTTTGCCTGCTGTTAATAGCGCCAATATGCTGGCGATTTTGTCGCGTATTTCACGTCTATCGATAATCATATCGATTGCGCCATGCTCTTGTAAAAACTCGCTACGCTGAAAACCTTCAGGCAGTTTTTCACGAACGGTTTGCTCTATGACCCGAGGGCCTGCAAAACCGATTAGGGCATTGGGTTCGGCGATATTAATATCGCCAAGCATGGCTAAACTGGCCGATACGCCGCCCATGGTAGGATCTGTCATAAAAGAGATATAAGGGATGCCAGCGATCGACAGCCGGGTTAAAGCCGCGCTGGTTTTTGACATTTGAAACAGGGAAAACAATGATTCCTGCATTCTGGCACCGCCGCTGGACGTAAACACAATAAACGGTATGCCTAGTTCAGCACTCTTGTTGACGCCGCGCACAAAACGTTCGCCGACCACCGAACCCATAGAACCACCCATGAATTTGAAGTCAAAAGCGGCAACGACTATATCCTGGCCTTTAAGCTGTCCTTTCATGACGACGAGGGCGTCATATTCCTTGGTTTGTTTTTGCGCCTGAACGATCCGTTCTCTATATTTTTTAGTGTCTTTGAATTTTAACGGATCGACGGGCTTAATGTTTTTGCCGATTTCCACGCGTCCTGTTTCGTCCAGAAACATAGCCAGCCGTGTTCTTGCCGAAATACGCATGTGGTGCTCGCATTTTGGACAGACGCTGAGGTTTCTTTCCAGTTCCGTGTTATAAAGAATGGCATTACAGCTAGGGCACTTAGTCCACAAGCCTTCAGGCACAGTGCCTTTTTTACTGGAACCTTCGGTTCTAATGGTTTTGGGGAGTAATATTTCAAACCAACTCATTTGTATGCTCCGTGGTACTTTATCACACTGCTCATGATTACGCCGGTTGACTATCCAGCGATTGACGTATGGATGTTAACAATTCAATGATTTCGTTTTTAGCGAGTTCAGGCTCATCCAGATGGGCTTCAATTTTACTGATCAGGGCGCTGCCGATAACCACGCCATCGCCTAGATGGGCGATAGTCTTTGCTGTTTGCGCATCCTTGACGCCAAAGCCGATGGCGACAGGTAAGCGGGTATTGGCTCTAATTTGTTGCAGCTTGTGTTCGACATCCACTGCGTTTAAATGACCCGCGCCGGTGACGCCTTTAAGCGAAACATAATAAAGATAACCGCCGCCCGCCGCATCCATTTTTTTAATGCGGTCATCGCTGCTGTTGGGCGCTAACAGAAAAATAGGATCAATTTCCCGCGCCTTTAATAAAGCGCAACATTCTTCAGCCTCTTCAGGCGGCAAATCCACCGTTAATACGCCGTCTATATCGGCGCGTTGCGCGGCATTGGCAAAGCCTTCGTAAGTCATGGCTTCTATCGGGTTTAAATAACCCATGAGGACGACAGGCGTGTTTTGGTCGGTTTTGCGAAATTCTGTGGCAATCTCCAGTGTGCGCCTTAAGCTCATTTTTTGAGCCAAAGCGCGCTCGCTGGCGCGTTGTATCACCGGGCCGTCGGCAACAGGATCGGAAAACGGCACGCCCAGTTCGATAATATCCACACCCGCTTTGACCATCGCGTGCATCATCGGCACGGTAAAGCCGGGGTTAGGATCGCCCGCCGTAATAAACGGAATTAACGCCTTGCGGCCTGTACGGGCCAGTTCTTCAAATTTGGCAGCCAATCGACTCACAGCTCTATCCCCTCACGTTTAGCCATCGTTTGCATATCTTTATCGCCGCGACCGGACAGATTGACAATGATAATAGCGTCTTTGTCCATCGTGGGCGCAAGTTTCATCGTATACGCCATGGCATGGCTGGATTCCAGCGCCGGAATTATGCCTTCCATCAGCGTCAAGGCATGAAAGCCTTCCAGCGCTTCATTATCGGTAATGTTGGGATATTGCGCGCGGCCCGTGTCTTTCAGCCAGGCATGTTCAGGGCCTACGCCCGGATAATCCAGGCCTGCTGAAATGGAATGGGTTTCGATAATTTCACCGTCGTCATCGGACATCAGGTAAGTCCGGTTGCCGTGTAACACGCCGGGACGACCCGCGCTCAGCGGCGCCGAATGTCGGCCTGTGGCAATGCCGTCACCGGCGGCTTCAACGCCGTACATTTTTACCGACGCATCGTCGATAAACGGATAAAACAAACCGATGGCATTGGAACCACCGCCTACGCACGCCACCAAGGCATCGGGCAAGCGTCCTGCTTGTTCCAGGCATTGCTGCTTGGCTTCACGGCCGATAATCGATTGAAAGTCGCGCACCATGGCCGGATAAGGATGTGGACCTGCCACCGTGCCGATAATGTAAAAGGTATTGTCGACATTAGTGACCCAATCCCGTAACGCTTCGTTCAATGCGTCTTTTAAGGTTTTGGAGCCGGATTCAACCGGCACTACCGTCGCGCCCAGCAACTTCATGCGGTACACGTTTAGAGACTGTCGCGCAACGTCAACGGCGCCCATATAAACCACGCATTCCAGGCCTAGTCTGGCGGCCACGGTAGCGGTCGCCACGCCGTGTTGACCCGCGCCGGTTTCGGCGATAATCCGCGTCTTGCCCATGCGTTTGGCCAATAAGGCCTGGCCTACAGTGTTATTGATTTTATGCGAGCCGGTATGATTCAAGTCTTCGCGCTTTAAATAAATCTGCGCGCCGCCAAGTGTGCGGCTCCAGCGTTCGGCATGGTACAGCGGCGAAGGGCGGCCCACATAATGCTGTAAATCGGCATCCAGTTCCGCAATAAATTTGGGGTCTTTTAAATAGCGCTGGTAAGCCGCATTGAGTTCCTGCACAGGCGGGATCAAGGTTTCCGCGACAAAAATTCCGCCGTAAGGGCCAAAATGTCCCCGCTCATCGGGCATATTATATTTTTCGGTCATGTTGTTACTCTGTCACCTTCATTAACTTGTTTTATAAATGCCGCCATTTTAAGCGAATCTTTAATGCCTTTGCTTGCTTCCACGCCGCTGCTGACATCAAGCGCGTAAGGTCTTACCGTTTGCACCGCCTGTTTGGCGTTGTCTGCATCCAAACCGCCCGCCAGTATAATCGGCAAGGTACACTGTTTGGGGATCAAGTCCCAGTCAAACTGGCTGCCTGTGCCGCCTTTTGCATCAGGATGATAGGCATCCAGCAGCAAGCCCGCCGCATCATGGTAGTCTAGCGCCAGCGCCGGAATATCAATGCCATCCTGCATGCCGACCGCTTTAATGTAACGTTTGCCGTAAATCCTGCAAGCCTCAGCGGGTTCATTACCATGAAACTGGATACAGTCTACTGCAACCTGCGCCAACACCTCGCGTATCCGGGCTTCCTGCTCGTCGACAAACAAGGCGACGACTGACGTAAAAGCGGGCAGAGCCTGGACTATCCGGACGGCTTGTTCTATCTCGACATGTCGCGGGCTAGGCGGATAAAACACCAAGCCGATAGCATCCACGCCCAAGTGTGCCGCATAAACCGCTTCGTCGACACGGGTAAAGCCGCAAATTTTAACGCGAGTTCGCATAAAGTGATATGAGAATTTATTGAACAAAATTTAGCCGCGTAGGATAACACAAAACGGCGCTGAATTTTTTTGAAAAATAGATCATCACCGAAAAACGGTACGGCAAAGCTGGACAGGTGAATAAAGGGTTGAATTTAGAAGGGTTGTAACTACTAAGCGGATAAGCACTGACTTAAGGTACACCGACGCCGATTCGCCGGGAGTAGTTGGTAAAGCGATTTTGCATTGACAAACTTCCACGCGACGGCTATTACGCCGTAAATTTACTTTATCAACATAAATCCTTATAATCGTTGCTGCTTTCAGGTCCAGAGGGTTTTTCAGACCCACTGGTTAAACGGGAAGTCGGTAAGGTTCACACCAAATCCGACGCTGCCCCCGCAACGGTATATAAGTAAAGTTTCATCGAGATGCCACTGTGTGTACGCATGGGAAGGTGATGATTCAGGTTAACGCCACTTATTAAGCCCGGAGACCGGCCCGAAAGTTTAATTCGGTACAGCGGAGGGCTGTCTATGAAAGTGACAGTGAAGCTTCGCGTCGGCATCATTTCTCGTTTTCTTTTGTCCTCTGTTGTGTAAAACAACCATTATGCGCGGGCGGCGCAGAGGGCATACATGCAAATTCAACAGCTATTCATCCCGTTTAAGTTACTCTGCAAACCGCAAACGTTACGCTTACAGAAAGCGGGCCTAACGCTATTTGCCAGTGCATTTATGCTCAGTTATGCCGGTCTGACACCCGCCGCCACCCACACCAAAAATACTGAAATCACGGTAAAAATCAAGCCGAAAGTCCATAAAAAATCATCGGCGGCTACGGTAAAAGCGAACTCAAAAGCCGGTAACAATGAAATTTTGGAACTTACCGAAGTAGTCGTTACTACCAAGAAAGAAGCTATACCGACAAAAAACAGTATCGGTGTTGCCGATTCCGCATCGCAGGGTGAAGTCAGTCAGGCGCAACTTGAATACCGTCCGCTATCCCGCAACGGC
>Ga0182019_10000472_pt1 | contig 19961 bp, 17 predicted proteins | sample 812E2MmetaG_FD_120483 | JGI IMG/M metagenome (GOLD analysis project Ga0182019, IMG submission 120483) | Permafrost microbial communities from Stordalen Mire, Sweden - 812E2M metaG | ecosystem: Environmental > Terrestrial > Soil > Wetlands > Permafrost | place: Sweden: Stordalen | collected...
GTGGGCCCATCCTCGCCGACTCCGACCGAATCGTGCGTGTAAATGTACACCACCGGCAGATGCGAAAGCGCCGCCAGACGCATCGACGGCCGGCTGTAGTCGGCGAAGACCAGGAAAGTCGCGCACGACGGTCGGAACAGCCCGTCGTAGGCCACGCCGTTGTTGATCGCCGCCATCGCGTGCTCGCGGATGCCGTAGCGCAGGTTCCGGCCGGCGCGGTTGGTCCGGTCGAAATCCCTGTCGGCCGCGATGTAGTTGAGCGTCGAGCCATGAAGGTCGGCGCTGCCTGAAATGAGCAGCGGCAGTTCCGCGGCGATCGGCTGCAACACGTCCCGGCCCGCGGCGCGGGTGGCGAGCTTGGCCTCGGCTGGAAACACCGGTATCTTCTCCATCAGCGCGGCGGCGCTGGGCTGAGCCGAACGCGAGTCGAGCAGGGCTGCCTTGTCGGGGTTGGCGGTCCGCCAGGCTTCATAGGTCTTCTTCCACCGACTGCCGGCGCGGATCAGACGCTTCTTGTGGTCCGCAAAATAGGCCCGCACCTCGTCGCTCACGAAGAAATGCTGTTCCGCCGGCAGGCCGAGCCCGGCGCGCGCGGCGTCGGCGAATTTTGCCCCGCCCTCTCCATGGCCCTTCGACGTGCCCTGCACCTCCGGAATCCCCTTTCCGATGATGGTCTTCGCGATGATGAGCTGCGGCCGGCCCGTTTTCGCCCGCTTCGCGCGGTTGATCGCCTTGAGGATGGCTGCGAGATCGTGCCCGTCGGTCAGCGTCTGCACATCCCAGCCGATGGCCTTGAAGCGCGCCGCCGCGTTCTCGCTCTGCGTCTTCGCCGCCATTGCATCCAGCGTGACGTCGTTCGAGTCGTAAATGAGGATGAGGTTGTCCAGTCCCTGGTGGCCGGCGAATGCGGCGGCCTCCATGCCCAGGCCTTCCTGCATGCAACCGTCGCCGGCGAGGCAGATCACGTGGTAGTCAAAGATCGGGTGCTCGGGCGTGTTGAAGCGGGCGGCGGCCATCTGCCCGGCCATCGCCATGCCGACGGCGTTGCCCACGCCCTGGCCCAGCGGACCGGTGGTGCATTCGACTCCGGGCGTGGCGCGAAACTCCGGATGGCCCGGGGTCTTGCTGTGGAGCTGCCGGAAACTCTTCAGGTCCTCGAGGGACAACGCGTAGCCGCTGAGATGCAGCCAGGTATAGAGAAACATGCTCCCGTGGCCGGCGGACAGCACGAAGCGATCACGGTTGAGCCAGCGGGGCTCGTCGGGGTTGTGCACCAGCGTGTGCCCAAAGAGCACGGCGCCGATTTCCGCATCGCCCAACGGCACTCCCAGGTGGCCGGAAGCGCACTTGTGGACGGCATCGATCGCCAGACCGCGCGCCTGGGCGCAGGCTTTGGCAAGTATCTCGGTATTGAGCTTCATGGGAAAAACATGATTGAACCGCGGATTACGGTATTGAACTCGGGGCCAAACAAAAAGCGAGTCCCGTGGGACTCGCTCGCAGCCCGCGGGTGAAACCGGGCCTAACTTGCGGTGGGGGCTTCCGGCGCCGGGGCGGCGGGAACCGGTTCCGAGGCGGCGGCGGCCGCGACGGCCTCGGCTTCCGCGTCATACCGCTTCTTCTTGACCGCCATGGCCGCCTTGCCGGTCCGGGTGCGCAAGTAGTACATGCGGGCCCGCATCGTCTCGCTCTCGCTCTCGATCTCGATCTTGTCGATGTTGGGCGAGTTCACCGGGAACACGCGCTCCACGCCCTCGCCATAGCTGATGCGGCGGACCGTGAACGACTCGTGGATGCCGTGGCCCTTGCGGGCGATCACGACGCCGGAGAAAATCTGGATGCGTTCCTTGTCGCCTTCGCGCACCTTCGTGTGGACACGCACGCCATCGCCCACCTTGAAGGGAGGCAGGCTCTTATTGAGCTGATGGGCGGTGATTTCTTTGATGATCGGGTTCATGTTGATTCTTCTCCAGTAAATCGGGCCTGACCTGACGGGTTTTCTCGATACGCCGCGCGAGCCGCCATTTCTCGATCTCGCCGTGGTGCCCCGAAAGAAGCACTTCCGGCACGGACATGCCGCGAAATTCGGCGGGCCGCGTGTATTGAGGAAAGTCGAGCAACTTGCTGGTGAAACTTTCGCTCGTCAACGACTTTTCCTCTCCGAGCACGCCGGGAATAAAGCGGGCCAGCGCGTCGATGACCACCGCCGCCGCCAGCGTACCGTTGGTCAGCACATAGTCGCCGATGCTGATCTCCTGGTCGATCACTTGGTCGCGGATCCGCTGGTCAATCCCTTCGTAATGCCCGCTGAGCAGGATAAGATGTTGCTGGTGCGAGAGCTCCTCCGCCAGGCCCGGGCTGAGCGGGACGCCGTCCGGGGTGAGATAGATTCGCCGGCAACCGGGCTTCTGGAGCTGTTCGATGGCGGCAAACACCGGCTCGGGCTTGAGCACCATGCCCGCGCCCCCGCCGAAGGGCCGGTCATCCGCCGTCTTGTGCTTGTCGGTGGTCCAGTCGCGCAGGTTGTGGACCTTCACCGACAGGAGCCCGCTCTCGACGCCCTTGCCCAAGATGCTCTCCGCCAGGAAGCCGTCGAGCATCCGCGGGAACAGCGTGAGAATGTCGATGTGCAGCGGCATGAGCGGGACCGATTTAAACCACGAAGGTCGTGAAGATCACGAAGGAAATGAAAAAGCCCCGGTTTTCACCGAGGCTGGGCGGAAGGCCTTCTCAGGGCTTCGTGCTCTCCGTGCCTTCGTGGTGGATAGGCCTCAGGCCGGCGTGGCGGCGGGAGCAGGAGCCGCGGCAACCGCGGCCTGCCGGCGGCGTTCCTTCTTGATGAGCGCGTGCATCGTGTCCGTCGGCTTGGCGCCCTTGCTGGCCCAGTAATCGACGCGGTCGAGCTTGATCTGCAGCGGGTTGCCCTTGGCCTCGGGCGTGTAGGTGCCGAGGATCTCCACGGCGGCGCCGTCGCGGCGATAACGCTCTTCAGTCACCACGACCCGGTAAATAGGCTTGTGCTTGGTGCCGATGCGGGAAAGACGGATCTTGAGAGCCATGATGGATGCGGACGGACGTTGAGTCGTTTGGAAAAGCCGTTGAGTGCACCGGGCGGCCATTTTCTTGTCAAGCCCCTTCCCGCCGCCGCGTTGAGCCGCCACGAAGCATTCTGCCGAACCGTACAATACCTACTTGCCTGCCGTGTCGAACCCCTGGCGAAGGCAGGTCAAGCCACATGCCGCATGCGGATTTCGCTGATTATGCCGAGCCAATCAGGATCCCCGCGATGAACACGAGCAAGCCGCCGAGGATGACCTGAAACGCCGCCGACAGGAACCGCGTGTCCATGTAGTGGTGGCGGATCCAGGAGATGGCGATCAGTTCGACGAGCACCACGCCGGCCGCCACCCCGGTCGCCAGCCCGAAATTGGGGATCAGAAATGGCAACGTGTGACCGATGCCGCCGAGCGTCGTCATGAGGCCGCAAACCGCACCCCGCAGCCACGGATGCCCGCGCCCGCTCAAGGCGCCGTCATCCGACAGGGCCTCGGCGAAGCCCATGCTGATGCCGGCTCCCACGGACGCCGCCATGCCCACGAGAAACGCGTCCCAGCTGCTGCGCGTGGCGAAGGCCGCGGCAAACAGCGGCGCGAGCGTCGATACCGACCCGTCCATGAGCCCCGCGAGCCCGGGCTGCACCACCTGCAGCACGAACATCCGGCGCTGCGTGGCCTCCTCCTCGGCGCGGGCGCCCGACGCAGTCTGCTCCTTCTCGAAATGCTCGGCCAGCTCGCTGTGCTGGCGCTCGGCCTGCGCCAGGTCGCCCAGCAACTGGCGGATGCCGGCGTCCGTCGTGCGCGCGGCGACGGCCTCGTAGAACTGACGGGTCTCGAACTCCATCATCTCCGCCTCGCGGCGCACCTGCGCCACGGTCAGCACTCGGGCCTGCCAGAGCGGCTTGCGGTCCACGAAGCCCCTCACATCCTGCCGGCGCATCAGGGGAATGTGCTCCCCGAAACGGGTGCGGTAGGCATCGAGCAACTGGTGGCGGTGGCTCGACTCCTCCGCCTGCATCACGGTCAGCGCCGCGGCCGTTGCGGGATAGTCGCCGCGCAACCGCTCCGCGAATTCCCCGTAGATTTTCCCATCTTCCTCCTCGAGGGAGATGGCAAGCGCGAGGATTTCGCGCTCGGTGAGTTCATGAAAGGCCTTGGCCATGGTTGCCTCCGGACTGGGTTAAGCCACCGCTCATGTCGCAGACGGCACGATACTGCGCCTTCGCCGGGCGTTTGGCAACGCGGCTGTGGCGGAAATGTCTCCATCCTGTAGGAAGCCTGCTCGCCCGTTCGACGGTTCAGGGTCCCGAGCCTGTCGAGGGACAAGCGATTCTTTGACTTCTGTCTTGGATAATCAGCCCCGAACCCGTAATGGGGTCCGAGGGTCAACTAAACCTCTGTTCCTCGGTAAAAACCAGTGCCAGAGAATACTGCGACATCCTATGTGGGCGTGAATATCGGTGCCCTGACGGTGAAGGTGGTGGCCCTGCGAGAGGTCGCCAGGGACGCCCGGGTCGTCGCGCATCTGGGCCGGCCGCTGGAGGTCCTCACCGAACTGCTCGCCGGTCCCGAGTTTGCCGGCGCCGCCTATTTCGCCGTCTCCGGCCATCTCGGCCACATCCCCGAGGTGGCCGCCATCCAGCGGGCGTTGCGCGAGACGACCGGCGGGTTCGACGCCGTGGCCTCCCTTGGCGGCGAGTCCTTTCTCGTGTACATCCTTGCGGACGGAAAAATCGCCCATGTTCTGTCGCACAACAAGTGCGCGGCGGGCAGCGGCGAATTTTTTGTGCAGCAGATCGGCCGCATGGGGCTCGGTCTCGAGGAGGCCATCCGCCGTTCGCCGGCCGGACACGTCGTGCCACTGGCCTCCCGCTGCTCGGTGCACTGCAAATCGGATATCACGCACAAGCTCAATCGCAAGGAGGCCTCCCCCGAAGACATTCTGCGCACGCTGCACGACAACATGGCCAACAAGGTGATCGCGCTGATGGAGAAGGCTCAGCGCGAGCTTCGCCGGGTGCTGTTGATCGGCGGCCTGACCCGCAATGCGGCGATGCTGGCCGCGTTGCGCGAGAAGCTGCCCGGCACGGAGTTTGTCACGCTTCCGGAGAGTCCGTGGTTCGAAGCCTGGGGCTGCGCCCTGCTCGCCCGCGACGAGCCTCGCCATGAATCCCCGAAAGTCCCGCGCCAGCCGGGCCTCGGCCGCCTGCCGCCGCTCCATCGCTACGCCGGCCGCGTGCAGGTCATCCCTGCGCCGCAGCGGCAGGCGCCGTGCGATGGTCCGCTGGTTCTCGGCGTGGACGCGGGCTCGACAACCACCAAGGTGATCCTGCTCGATCCGGCGACGCGCAGCATCGTGGCCTCGCATTACCAGCGCACCCGCGGTGATCCCGTGACGGCGACCCGCGAATGCCTGCGGGCCTTAGTCGACCAGGTGGGCGACCGGCCGGTCGGGCTCACGGGCACGACCGGCTCGGCCCGGGAACTCCTCGGCGCCTATCTCGGCACAGAGCATGTCTACAACGAGATCTCCGCGCATGCGGCCGGGGCGACGCACTTCGATGCGGACGTGGACACGATCTTCGAGATCGGCGGCCAGGACTCCAAATACATCCTCCTGCGCAACGGCGTGCCCATCGACTATGCGATGAACAACGCGTGCTCGGCCGGCACCGGGTCCTTCCTCGAGGAAAGCGCGCAGGGCGACCTCGGGCTCGCCGCCGCCGACATCGCCGGCATCGCCCTGGCCGCACCCTCCCCGGTGCACTTCAAGACGACCTGCGCGGCGTTCATCAACTCCGACATCCGGCTGGCCCAGCAGCAGGGCCACTCGCGTGACGACATTGTGGCCGGGCTGGCCTACGCGATCGCCGGCAACTATCTGACCCGGGTCAAGGGACCGCGCGCCATGGGCAAGAAGGTTTTCCTGCAGGGCGGCGTGGCCCTGAACCGCGCGGTCGGCCATGCCTTCGCCCACAGCGTCGACCGTCCGGTCGTGATTCCGCCCAGCCCGGAATTGCTTGGGGCCCTCGGGGTCGGGCTGCTGGCCCTCAAACGCTGCCCTGCTTTCCCCGGCTCCGCGACCGATCTGCGCGGCCTCGCCGCGCCGGAAATGAAACTCGTGGGCCAGTTCACCTGCCGGGCCTGCAAACTGTTTTGCAGCATCGACCGTTTCGAGGTGGCCGGCCGGAGATTTCCGTTCGGCGGCCGCTGCAGCCTGTACGAGAACGTATGGAAGCGGAAATCCCGCAGCGCCGGGGCGCCCGACCTCGTGGCGCAGCGAGCTGATCTGGTCTTTGGCGACACCACGAGATTCCTGACGCCGCCGGCGGGGTCCGCACCAGCGCTGCGCTCCCGCCGCCAGCGCGTTGAACAGGCGTACGAAGACGCCAAATCGTTTCTCGAGGACTCGTGGGGGCGCGGCAGCCGCGCGGCGCTGGCCAGCGCAGCCCGCATCGGCATCCCGCGGGCGCTGACGACGCATTCGCTGTATCCCCTCTACGCGACATTCTTCGCGGGACTGGGCGGTGAGGTCGTGCTGTCCGGGGTGGACCCGCAGGGCGACCTGAAATCGCATTCCGGCTTCTGTTTCCCCGTGCAGATCGCGCATGGGGCGGTGCTGGACCTCGCCCGGCAGGGCGTGAATCTCATCTTTCTGCCGCACGTGCTGCGCATGCCGCAGCCCAACGCCTGCCGGGACTCGTATCTCTGCCCCATCACGCAGGCCGGCCCCTACTTTATCGCCAAGGCGTTTCCCGACATCCGATTCCTGTCCCCGTTGCTGGATTTCACCAATGGCTACGAGGGCAATCCGGCGCTGGTCGAGCTGGTGGTCCGGGAGCTCGGGACCCGCCGCGAACTGGCCGAGCAGGCATGGGCGGCCGCCGTCCGCGCCCAGACGGAGACCGAGCGCGCGCTGCGCGAGTTGGGGCAACGCGCGCTCGAGCAGGCGGTGGCGGCGGGCCAGCCGGCGGTCTTGCTAAGCGGCCACAGCTACAATGCATTCTCCCCGGAAGCCTCGCAATCCGTGGGCCGGAAGCTCGCCAGCATGGGCATCACGGTGATCCCCGCCGACTGCCTCATGCCGGTCGGCCGCGGTCCCACTGCCTGGCACTTTGCGAACCAGATCATGAATGCCGTGGCCCTCGCCCGGCAGCACCCGAACCTGTTCCTCCTTTGCGTCAGCAATTTCAGCTGCACCATCGACGCGTTCACGCACTCCATGCTCGCGTCCGAGCTGGGGGCGAAGCCGTACCTGATCCTTGAGATCGACGCCCACACCGCCGACGCAGGCGTGCAGACCCGCCTGGAGGCATTTCTCGACATCGTCCGGAGCTACCGCGAAGTGCAGGCCAGCCATGGCCGGAAGTTTTCGCCGTGCCGCCTGACGAAGGCCGGCCAGGTCATCCGCTCGAACGGAGAGAAGGTCCCGCTGACTGATCCGCGGGTGAAATTCTATTTCCCCAACTTCTCGCAGTACCACTCCGAGACCCTCTCGCTCCTGACCATCCGCTGGCTGGGGTTGCACGCCGGCGAAGCGCCCCCGCTGGACCAAAACCAGCTCGAACGGGGTCTCCAATACACCTCGGGCCGCGAGTGTCTGCCCCTGCCGCTGTCCATCGGGCAGCTGCTCCGGATCCATGAGAACCGCCAGCCTGGCGAGATCGCAGGATTCCTCAGCGTGAACGGCGGGGCCCCCTGCGTCAGCGACTCCTACCTCGGCTACTTCGAGCGTTTCATCGCCGAGCAGCAACTGTCTGACCTTTTTCTGGTCAGCGCTGTCGCGGAGAACGACTACCTCGGTTTCGATGCGCTCACCCTGGCCAAACATCTGACGCCGGCCGTCCTCCTGGCGGACATCCTCGTGGAGATCGAACACGTCCTGCGCGTGGCCGGCGCTCCGGGCGCCGTGGAGCAGCTCCGCGGCGAGTGGCGCCGCTTTGCGGCCGCGGCGGCGTCGCCCGACCAGTTCCACGCCGCGCTGCCCGCGTTCGTCGAGCGGCTCGCGGCGCTGCCGCGCACGCGGGATCCCCAATCGTGTCCACGCGTCGTGGTCACCGGCGACTTCTACACCCGCTTCAGTTCGTTCTTCATGGCCGGCGTCCGCGACCTCTACGCCGAGCACGGGATCATTCTCAAGCCGGTCGATATGGCCGACTTCTTTCTCTACGATACCTATGATGGCGCGGTCGGAGCCGCCCACGGTTGGGGGATGAAACCGGGCGGTTTCGCCTTCGCCAAGGCCTGCACCCGGATCTTCCAGCCCGATGGCAAGCAATACCTGCAACAGTGGCTGAGCTACCAGGCGGAGCGCAAGGTCGAGCAATACTACCGCTTCCTGTTCCGCAAGACCGGCCTGCTCGTGGCAGGGGGCAATGATGTCTCCTCCCTGTTTGAGACCGCCTCCGAGCACGTCTCCCCTACCATCTATGGAGAAATCATCCCCGCGGTGGGCAAGGGCCTGGAGGCCGACAACGAGGGTTACGACGGCATTATCCTCCTCGGTCCGTTCAACTGCCTGCCCTACCGGATCTCGGAGGCCATTCTCAAGCCGCTCAGCATCCAGCGCGGCATGCCCATCCTGACCTATGAGAGCGACGGCTATGCGGTCGCGCCCTCGTTCCTCCGGCAGGTGGACGTGCACATCCAGCAGGTGATCGCGCACGCCGCCAGCAACCGCGTGGAGTCAGTGCTCACGGCCGGCCGCCTTCCGGAATTGCTCCGGGCCGCGGTGGGCCGGCTGCGGTGAGCGCTCGGGAGTTTTCTCGGACTCGGCAGTTGAAGCAGGTCACAGAGGGCACGGAGTCTCGGAAGGAGAGCACAGAGGAATCCTCAGGGATGGGCTGGTATCGCCCGAGAACCTAACCTGGCTGGTGCCAGTCCGGATTTCGACCTTTTCATCCCGACGCTCTGTGTTCTCATGCATTCTCTCTGTGCGCTCTGTGACGAACCGCTGAAACGAAGTTCATCCCGGAAGTTGACCGGGGCCGGGATCTTCGCTTTCGTCGGCCGAGGCCGGATTGTCGCCCCTGACAATCCTGGCCGGATATCACGGTTCGGCCCAAACAGGAAAATCACATGCCTACCGCAATCGTTCTCTTCAAAGTGGACCCAAAAAAAGTCACCGGCACGGCGGAAAAGCTCTTGGACATTCCGGCCGTTACTGACGTCTATTCAATCTCGGGCCGGTACGACCTCCTGGCCATCATCAAGTGCGATTCCGTCGACATGATCGAGTCGGTGATCACGGATCATTTGCTCAGGACCGAAGGCATTGTTGAAAGCGAGACGATGTTCGCATTCCGAAGCTACGACAAGCGAGCGGGCGGAAGCGCCGTCGACGTTGACTGAGAGGCTGAGAATCCGCTTGCCCCGGAGCCACGCCCCGGCCGTCAATTCTCCCACCCTATGCTGAAAGCCGGAATCGTCGGGTTGCCCAACGCGGGAAAGTCCACCCTCTTCAATGCGATCACCCGCTCGCACAAGGCGGCGGTGGCCAATTATCCGTTCTGCACCATCGAGCCGAATGTCGGCGTCGTCACGGTGCCGGACGACCGCCTGGCCCACCTGGACCAGATCTTCAAGACCGGCAACCTCATCCCGACGGTCATCGAGTTCTTCGACATCGCCGGTCTCGTCGCCGGGGCCAGCAAGGGCGAGGGGCTGGGCAACCAGTTCCTTGCCAACATTCGCGAAGTCGACGCGATCGTGCACGTCGTCCGCTGTTTCGACGACGACGACGCGCCCCACCCGATGGGCTCGATCGATCCGATTCGCGACATCGAGGTCGTGACGACCGAACTGGTTCTTTCCGACCTCGACGCGGTGAGGAAACGCATCGAAAAGGCCCACAAGCGTGAGCGGAGCGGGGAGAAGGATGCGCCCGCCGAGCTCGCGCTGCTCGAACGGCTCGTCCCCCACCTCAACGCCGCCAGGCCCGCGAACACACTTGAGGTGCACGAGGATGAACCGCGCCTGCTGCGCCTGTTCCAGCTCCTGACCACCAAGCCCGTCATCTATGCCGCCAACGTTGCTGAGGGCGACCTGGCCACCGCCGCGCAGAATCCATTCGTCCAGAAGGTCGCCGAATTTGTGCGCGCGCACCACGACTCCTCCCTCGTGCCGGTCAGCGCGAAGATCGAGGCCGAGCTCGCCGACCTGTCGCCGGGGGAGGCCCAGGAGTTTCTGAAGGACCTCGGGGTCGGGGAATCCGGCGGCTCCTCGCTGATCCGCGCCACCTATTCCCTGCTCGGGCTCATCACCTTTTTCACCCATAATGAAAAAGAGGTGCGCGCCTGGACGGTCCGGAAGGGCGCGAAGGCGCCCCAGGCCGCGGGGGTCATTCACACCGACTTCGAGAAGGGCTTCATCAAGGCCGAGGTTATCTCTCACGAGGAACTCGTGAAGCTCGGCAGCGTGCACCACGCCCGTGAAGTGGGTCACTACCGCATCGAGGGCCGGGACTACGTTATCCGCGACGGCGACGTGGCTCTCTTCCGTTTCAACGTCTGAGCTTCTCTCGGCGGAGCGGCTGGCCTGCTCTGCGACCACTGAGAGGCTGGGGCACCGAGGGAGCCGATCCGGGCGATGCACCGCGTTGCGCGCGCTGTATCGGGATGAATCTGGATGCTACTTTGCCACGAAAGAGCCTACTGTAGCACATAGTTCACAGGGATGATCGCTTTGAGTTTTTTGCGCTCCTTCGTGGCTACTCCGGTGATTGTTCCCGCCGAAGATTTGCTCTTCGTGCGCTTCGTGCCTTCGTGGTTTCACTGAATGGCGCCATTCGCGGTCCGCGCTGACAACCGTTGTTGTCACTTCGGCAAAGTCCCTCCAGAATTCATCCAACAAAACGACGATTCGTGTTCGCTCACTTCTACCCTTCCACCCCTTCCGAAAATGCGTGTGCTCATTGCAGACAAGTTTGAACAATCCGGTCGCGACCGTTTGGCGGCCAGCGGTTGCGAAGTCCTGTATCAGCCCGGCACCAAGGACGAGGCTCTCGTCCTGGCCATTCAGCAATCCCGGCCCGACGTGCTGGTGGTGCGGTCGACGAAGGTGACGCAGAAGATGCTGGAGTCCGGCGCGCTGAAACTCGTCGTGCGCGCCGGCGCCGGCTTCAACACCATCGACGTCGTGACCGCATCGCGCCGCGGCATCTACGTGTCGAACTGCCCGGGCAAGAACTCGATCGCCGTGGCGGAACTGGCCTTCGCCCTGATCCTGGCCCTTGATCGCCGCCTCGCCGAGAACGTGATCAGCCTGCGGAAAGGCGAATGGAACAAGGAGCTCTATTCGAAGGCCCGGGGACTTTTCGGCCGCACCCTCGGCTTGATCGGCCTCGGCCAGATCGGCCTCGAGATGCTCCCGCGCGCCCGCGGATTCGGACTACCGGTCGTGGCCTGGAGCCGCAGCCTGACCCCCGAGCGCGCTGCCCGACTCGGCATCCAGTTCAAGTCTACCCCGGAGGAGGTCGCGGCGTCGGCCGATTTCGTCAGCGTGCATCTCGCGCTGAATCCCGCCACCAAGGGTCTCCTGGGGTCCCGATTTTTCAGTACGATGCGCGAAGGCGCCTATTTCATCAACACCGCCCGCAGCGAGGTCATCGACCAGGCGGCGCTCTCCCAGGCCATCACGGACCGCAAGCTTCGCGTGGGACTCGATGTCTACGCCGCCGAGCCGGCCGGCGGCACGGGTCCGTTCGCCGACCCGCTCGGGCAGAGCGCCAGTGTCTACGGCACGCATCACATCGGTGCCTCTACCGAACAGGCCCAGGAAGCCATCGCCGCCGAGACCGTACGGATCATTGAGACCTTCAAGGAAACCGGCGAGGTGCCCAATGCCGTCAACCTGGCGCAGCGCACGCCCGCCACCCACCGGCTGGTCGTGCGCCACCTGGATCGCCCCGGCGTGCTGGCCGCCGTGCTGGACACCCTGCGCGCCGCCCAGATCAACGTCCAGGAGATGGAGAATGTGATCTTCGATGGCGCCGAGGCCGCGGTGGCGTATATCAACCTGGACAAGGCGCCGCTGCCGGAGGTCCTCGAGCGCTGCCGCACCGAGAACGCCAACATCATCGAACTCACGCTCCTGCCGATCCTGCGCGAATGATCCGGCGCGACGGCGCCATTTTGCCGATCCGGAATCACGCCATTTAGGTGGGGCGCGTTTTCCCCAACGCGCCGTCATTTGGCTTTCGTAAGTTTCACCACGAAGTCACGAAGCGCACGAAGATCCGGCCGCTGCGCCAGGGCAAAAGCCGACGGTCAAGATGCCAAGGCAATGCAGGGCGCTGCTCAATCGATACAACCTAGTGGTATCACCCTGCGCCTTATGTGCTTTTTGCGGCCGCGTATCCTTCCTTTGTGCCTGTGGTCGGCACTTCTCATCTAGCCGCCCAATCTGTTGATCGGAGGCAACAGAGCTCACCGAGGTGAGCCTGACGCGGTGGCGGTCGTTTCAATAAACCGGTGCCCCATCAGGGATCCTCCTTGCTTAAGGCGAAATGCAGGAGGCGGATTTTCCCACGAACCAAGGCGACGACTTCGTTCCGGGATTTCAGGGGAGGCGCGAGTGGCATTTGGAGTCGACAAGGCAGGCTCCCGTCGCATTATTTTAGAATTCTTCGAAGAGTTCCCAGGTCGGTCAAGAATCCAAGCTGATTTTTTCCAACTTTCGAATGAACAACCACGTACAGATCTGGATATACCGATACTGCGTCGGCCTATCCACGGAAGGGGTTCAGTCCCGCCAGATTCCAGACCTGGATTTTCTCAACCCCTTGCCCTCTGGCCGGATATCCAATTCAATATGCCGACAGTCGGTGGCATAAACACAGTTCGGCATAAAACATGAAACCCAACGCAAAGCTGCACCTAAAGAGCGCGCTTTATTGCGGCCTGTTGGCCGGCATGAGTTGGTTCAGTTCTATCGAGTATTCGCGTAAGGTCGGCGTCGTCGAAGAGAACTTCTACCCTATCGGGCTGGCATTTCTCCTGAGCGGCACGGTGGCAGTCTATCTCGCATATCGATGTATGAAGGAAGCCGGTATTCGGCTCGAACGAGGTGACGCCGTGAGAAACGGGAAATGGATTCAGGACTGGGCCGTCGTCGTCTACGCGCTCCCTCTTTTGTTCAGCCGGCAGATCGGATCCCATTCGTATGAGCCAAATGGCGCGTTCGCCACGGCGACACGCGGTTACGGGAACGCCTTGTCGCCGTTGATTTCTCTCCTGGCTGTGGCCGGCATGCTCGCCTTCCAGATTCTTTCCCGACGGTCTGACGGTAGAAAAGAGCCGAACCAGGCACCGCTGCGAATGCCGGTCAGCGTCATGCCGGCTGTTGACGCACCCGTCGCGCCGCCTCCCGGCTTCGCAGCTCTGTAACCTTCCACTCAAACCATAGAGATTCTTAACCGTCAAATGTAACCCTATTATATAAGGAAGTTGATATGAAGCACCTAATTCCAGTAATGCCCTTTCTTATCATGCTCACTGGATGTAGCTTTGCCACTAAAGGAAGCATCATCCCGACATATCAAAGTCCCAAAACAGTTTTATTGGTCTTAGATATGCAGGAGGATTTTCTCGGCGAAAATGCCAAAATGCCGATTGATAAGGAGCAAATCCCTGTTATTACTGCCGTGGCAAATAGCCTTATCGATGAGTTTGAAAGGGACGGTAAGCTGATTATCTATGTGAAAAGTGAGTTTCCGAAGAACGCGATAGGAAACAATATTCGTCATCATGCTGCAATGGAAGGAAGTCCCGGTGCGAATATTTTCGGCCAAATTAGGATTAGCGGCAGCGCCATCTTTTCAAAAAAAGAACCCGATGCATTTAGTAATAAAGAATTTGAGCAATATTTGATGGCAAATCAGGTAAACCGGTTAGTGATAACGGGTGTGTATGCGGATCAATGCGTATTGTATACAACCTTGGGAGCGCTAAATAGAGGATATCAGATAAAGTTTGTTAGGAATGGTGTTGGGAGTAGTTCGGAAGAAGCAGTGCGTAGTGCCTGTGAAACAGTTAAGAAAAGCGGGGCGGAAGTGATTGAATATAAGCCTAACCTTCGCATAGAGTAGACCGTTTTACCTGTCATGAATCTTGCGGTCGCTTCCCTCGGTCAGATTCACGCCAGTCAAAGCCGGCCACTCCTGCGGACGTTTGGCCTAAGTACATCCATAACCGATGCGCAGAAAAGACAAAGAGACCACCGACCGCCCGATTATTGACAACGTCCTTTCGACCGCGTCGATTTGCCGCCTCGCCATGGTCGATCGCGGCGAGCTCTGCCTCATCTCCGTCAACCGCGGCTATCGCGATGGCGCCCTGTACGTCCGCTCCGCCTCTGCCGGCCGCAAAATCGACGTTCTCTGCCGACACCCTCGGGTCTGCTTCGAGATCGAGAGTTCGGCTGTTATCACCCAGCATGCCGAACCGTGCCACTGGGGAACCAAGGCGCGGTCCATCGTTGGATATGGTTCGGTTGAAATCATTTCGGACTGCGAAAAGAAAAGACACGGTCTGGACATCATAATGGCCCAGCACGGGAAGACAGGCCCGAACCGGTATGATGAGAAGCAGTTGTTAGCGGTCGTGATCCTCCGGGTCGCGATTGAGAGCATCACCTGCAAGCAACTGGGGCATTGGGATGAAGGAGCGCCGCACCAGGCCGCGGAGCCAGCTCGCGCCAGCGGCGCTTCCGGCTCACTTTGAGCGTTCGGCAAGGAAACGCCGCTATCCAAATCGCGGGGAACTAAGAATGCCCAGCAGGATCGACCAGTCACAGCGGAAAGCCGCAAGAGTCGTGGGACTGGCTTATCTTGTCGCCATGGCAGTGTCGGTGTTTGCCGAGTTTTATGTGCGCGGCCATCTGGTCGTCGCCAATAGCGCGGTGGACACCGCCCGGAATATTATGGCGCACGAACGACTCTTTCGCGTCGGTATCGCCAGCAGTCTCTTAGTCTTTGCGATCGATCTGGCACTGATCGCAGCCCTTTACGTGGTGCTTAAACCGGTCAGCCAGAACCTCGCCCTGTTTGCAGTATTCCTGCGACTCGTGGAAACCACCGTGGGCGCGGCGGCGACGCTCAGCGATTTTGACGTTTTGAGAATCCTCAGCGGAGCTGACTACTTGCGGGTGATCGAAACCGATCGATTGCAGGCCTTGGCGAGGCTGTCGCTTGGCGCGCACGGCGCCGGCAATACCGTGGTTTTTGTGTTTCTTGGACTGGGGTCCACGGTTTTTTCCTATCTTTGGTTCAAGGCTAACTACATTCCTCGCGCGCTGGCGGCCTTGGGAGTATTCGGATCGTTGCTGCTGGCGGCTGGTCCCTTCGCCTTCATCATCGACCCAAACCTCGCGGCAATATTCTCCCCGTGGTATCTGGCGCCGATCGGAGTGTTCGAAGTGACGATGGGGTTCTGGCTTTTGCTAAAGGGACTACCAGCGGAGGCATTGCCAGATTCATCGACGGACGCTAGATGAAGAAAGAAGCAAAGACCCTGCATTGGTGCCTCGACGGCCATTCCCGATCGAAGATGTGGCTCTTCATGCTCTCGATGCGAAAAGTTGGGATGTTAAAGAAGGAGGATATTGTCGGATTCAGCACGGAACTCCAGAATCAGATCTTCCCCGAAGAGAATGAGAAACTCAGCTAACCAAGCGCGGGAAGCAACGGCCACAGCTGTCATGTCGGCTGCGGGGCAGCCGCCACGCCAGCCGTAGGTCGCGACTGGCCTTTCAAACGTTGGCTGCGCCCGGCCGGCGAGGCGCTCAGGTCGCTCTGGCGGCGGGCCGCCAGCCACGGTTCGCGCGCAAACGGTGCAGAGCGGGCTCTCATGGGATGCCCCCGCGCGTCGGCTCCCGCGCCGGCAGTTCAGGAACCCGGACCGAGGTCAACCAGCGCCGCGTGATGGTCGCGAAACGCCCGCGTCGCCGGACCGAGTTGTTCCAGGCTGCCCATGGCGTCAACGCCGTTGGAGGTCCAGCCCATGGCTCCCTGCCAGCCGTTCTGGAAAGCGCTTTCGTAATCCTCGGTGGTGGTGTGGCCGGCAGTGCCCTTGGCGGGTATTTCGCCCAGCAAGCTGGGCTTGTCGGTCGGCAGCTGGTAGGCCGCGGGGGACATTTCGACCGCCTTGCCCCAGATCTTCCCGTTCCAATCGTAATAGTGGCTGGCGTAGAAATCCAGCCGGGCTCCGGGATCGTTGAGCTGCGCCTGCAGCGCGCGATCGCTGACCTGGTTGCCCCGGCAAGTCGCCCCGGTGTCACTGTTGTACTTGAGCATCGCCAGGCCCACCGTGACCAGGACGGAACTATGGTCGTGAATGGCGCGGGCCGCGCGGGCAAAGTAACTCTGCAGTCGCTCCCACGGCACCCGGCCGTTGTCGGCATTTTCGTAAACCCAATCGGGTTCGTTCATCAGATCGATGGACCAGAGCCAGGGCGATTTCCCATAGCGCTGCAGAAACGGGATGAGATAGGTGTCGACGTACGAATCAATGTTCTGGTCGCGGGCAATCCAGTTTCGCCAGCGCCGAGAGCCTGCGTGGCTGTTCTTGAAATGATCAAACGACATCATCGTCGCCATCACGTAAACGCGGTGTTTCGCCGCGATCTGGAATAGGTGATCAAGGTCATTCCAATGCTCCGGCGTCGCCCCGGAGATCTGGCCGTCCCGTTCGATGAGGATCCCAACCTCCCCGTTGCACGTGATCCATATGCGGGTGGCATTGATCCCGTGGTCGTGCAGCCGCTGGAACTCCGCGTCCCACCAGGATTCGCTGAAACTCCTGCCGAAGTCGTTCCAGTTGTTCCACGGTGTATTGGCCCCGTTGATCCAGATGCGGCGAGCGCCCACCATGAACTGGCCGTTCGCAATCACGATCCGGTCCTCATCGGCGGCCCGGACCGGGGAGGCCAGTCCCAGGTGCAGGACCAGGACCAGGGCGGGAACAAAGACAACTGCCCATCCACATCTGCCCGGACAATGTCTGCTTGGCTTCACTTGGAATCGATTCGATGCCGGACCGGAGCCTCGGTGGCAAGACTGGTCGTGACGAAGGCCCTGCTGGGCATTACCCGCAGAAGTGAGCACGGCTGTCAGTGAGGGGAGCGGAGCGACGCGCCGACCGTGACGAGCAGCGCGCGGACGATCACCTCAAGCGGCAGGCTCGGCGGCACGGACTTTTCCGCCCGCCGTGGCCCTCGCGAATCCGGTTCCGGCAAATCGCGCCGGTGGGCCGCCTGCCCCGGAAGCAACGGCACATGGACGAACCCGCCCCGCGCGGCATTTCCGTTTTTCGCAAGTTCATGCATCAAGCCGTAGAAAACGTGATTGCAGACAAACGTTCCTGCGCTCGACGAGACGGATGCGGGCACGCCTTGCCGGCGGAGCGCCCGCACGATCGCTTTGACGGGAAGCGTCGACCAGTAGGCCACCGGCCCGCCGGGAATGATGGCGGCATCCACGGGTTTCCACCCAGCGTTGTCCGGAAGGCGCGAGTCGTCGACATTGATGGCCACCCGCTCGGGGGTCACCTCCGCGCGGCCGCCCGCCTGGCCGACGCAGATGACCAGCGCCGGCCGGACCCGTCGGAGCAGGCGCCGCAGCCTCGGCAGCGACTCCTCGTAGGTCGTCGGCAGCAGGCGCGCCACGATTCGGTGCCCACGTAGCGTCCGCCCGTGGAGCCGGCGCACCGCCAGCCACGAGGGGTTCACCCTGTCGGCACCAAAAGGCTCAAAGCCGGTAAGCAGGACCGTTCTCATTTCAAAACCGGTATACACAGAAATACATCAGCAGCAGATTCGCGATGAAGATCACAACGGCCACCGGCGCCTGCGCCTTGATGACCGCGTACCGGTCCTTCAACTCCAGCAGGAGCGCCGGCACGATGTTGAAATTGGCTGCCATCGGAGTCAGCAGCGTACCGCAATAACCGCTCAACATTCCGATGGCTGCCATGATGGCCGGATTGCCACCGTGCCGCTGAACGATGAACGGCAGGCCGATCCCCCCCGTGGCGACCGCGAAGGCGGCAAAAGCGTTGCCCATGATCATGGTAAAAAGGGCCATGGTCCCGCAGTAGGCCAGCACCGCCACAAAGGCAGCGTGCATCGGCAGCGCCGCGGCGAGGAGCCCGGCGATGACCTCGCCCACGCCGGCCTGGGCGAAGATCCCGCCCAGGGCCGCCAGCAGCTGCGGCAGGATGAGCGCCCAGCCGATCGTCTGCAGCAGCCGGCTGCCTTCGGCGAGCGGCGTCCCCACCGGCGCCTTCGTCAGCCACAAGCCCAGGCCCAGCGCGAACAGCGCGCCCAGGCTAAGCGAGATGAGCGCCGCCTGGCTGGCCTCGATCAACCGGACGCTCCCAAAATGCACTCTCGCCAACAGCAGGGTTCCCGCCACCGCCGTTGCCGGAATCAACAGCGCCGGCCACAACAGGCGGTGTCGCAGGCGCTCCTCGTGCGCCGTCCGCTCGGCTGGCGAGCTGCCCGGGGCGCCTGACGACCGGCCCACCTGCTTCGCGGCCGCCAGCACCACCATCGCAAGAACCAGGTAGCCGGTCACCACGGGCGGAATCGCCCTGCCAAAAAGAAAGGTGACGGCCAGCAGGGCCCAGAACAGCGCAGAGCCCCAGCGCTTCGGGTGCGCCGCGTCCGCAGCGATGCGGCCGGCCACCAGCAGCAGGACGATGCCCACGATGACATAAAACGCCTCGAGCGTGATCAGGTTCATGACGCCCCCTTCCCTCGCGGGCGGTTGGCGGCGGCGGTTTCGCGCGCCACGCGCCGGTCCAAGCGGTGGCAGCGCCACCCCATGGCGGCGAACGCCACCAGCGCGGTCGGAATGCCCCACAGCGCCATCGGCCAGACGCCGACATTCACCCCCGCGGCGTCGAAAAACCCCTTCATCAGCAGGACGGCGCCGACCGCGATGAAAATGTCCTCGCCGAAGAAATTGCCCGCGTTCTCCGCCGCCGCGGCATGCGCGCGAATGGTCTGCACGGTCTGATCCGGCAGCGCGCCATAACGCGCCCGCGCAGCGCCCTCCGCCATTGGCGCGATCAGCGGCCGCACCACTTCCGCGTGGCCCCCGATTTTCACCCCTAGCGCGATGAAAATCTGGCGCACAGCCATATACAGCAGCAACACCCGCCCGGCTGTCGCCAGCCGGGAGTTGCGGATGAACCGCTCCGCGTGCTCCTGCAGACCGTGTCTCTCGAGCAGTCCGATGACCGGGACGATCAGCACAACCGGAAGCGTCATGTAACGATTCTCGACGAAAAGGCGGCCGAACTGCGCGATAATCTCGTGAAACGGCAGGCCCGCGCTGAGTCCGGTCGCAATGCCAGCGGCCACGACCACCAGCAGCGGATTGAGCCGGAGGCCGAAACCGACCGCGATCACCAGCACACCGATAAGCTTGATCATTTTGGGTGGAATATGACACCGAAAGACATGGGGGACGTCGAGCCTCTGCATTCTGCCCCGGCCGGGAGATGCCAATCGTTTCTGCCACCGGTAGTTCGGTCTCAGTCATTTCCCGAGGGCTAGCGGAAGCGCTCTGCGGCACCGCAGAATGCACGACCTGACCCCTGCCCAAGACCTAGTGTTCATCGCTTCTGCAAAATCCTCCGGGGTGTGGTAAAGTGCAGCCGTTGCGCTTTTACATCGCACCCCGATTTGCCGCAGCGGTTCTATCCACCGGCCGACGCCACCGACTCGGCGGACTTGGTTGTCCGTGAACTCACAGATTCCGTCCGCACCTCGAAATCCTCTTTCATTGTTCCCCCTGGATGAAGATAACTGAAATACTCGTGGCCGAACACCGGATCTTCTTGAGCGTGTTTGACCAAATCGAACGCGCCTTGTCCGGAGTCACCACGCTGACAGAAGCCCGGA
>Ga0182019_10000473_pt1 | contig 19937 bp, 18 predicted proteins | sample 812E2MmetaG_FD_120483 | JGI IMG/M metagenome (GOLD analysis project Ga0182019, IMG submission 120483) | Permafrost microbial communities from Stordalen Mire, Sweden - 812E2M metaG | ecosystem: Environmental > Terrestrial > Soil > Wetlands > Permafrost | place: Sweden: Stordalen | collected...
CGACTTGACGGCTGAACAAATCAAAGATTTATATTACGGCAAAAATTTTCATATAAAACGTTTAATTCGTAAGCATCTAAAAACGGGTAGATTAAATGTGCAACAGATATGTGGTCTTTTTAAAATTGATGATAAGAAAAATATTATTAATTTATTGATGAAGCGAGCTAAGACAGATAAAAAATTTATGACTTTTTTATTTGCATTTTCTTGCTCAAAGTTAGATTTTTTGCGTAATGGAATATAAAAAATTTTAAATCACTTTAACGCTATAGCGAAAATAATTGCTATTTGTTTAAATTATTACACCTAACAGAAGCCGCATGAGCCTAGCCAAACGCATTATTCCCTGCCTGGATGTCGATAACGGCCGCGTCGTCAAAGGCGTTAAATTTGTTGATATACGCGATGCCGGTGATCCCGTTGAAGTCGCCCGGCGTTATGACCGTGAAGGCGCCGATGAAATCACGTTTTTGGACATTACCGCCACGCATGATAACCGTGACACGATAGTCCATGTCGTCGAGCAAGTGGCCAGCGAAGTTTTTATTCCGTTGACGGTAGGCGGCGGCATCAGAACTTTGGACGATATACGCCGTATGCTCAATGCCGGGGCGGATAAGGTTGGCATTAACAGCGCCGCCGTGTTTAACCCTGATTTTGTCCGCGAGGCCGCAGAGCGTTTCGGTTCGCAATGTATCGTGGTGGCCATTGATGCCAAAAAAGTCAGCTTGCCGGGCGAAACTGATCGTTGGGAAATTTTTACCCACGGCGGGCGCAAGGCGACCGGCATCGACGCGATAGGCTGGGCGGAAAAAATGGTGGCCTACGGCGCCGGGGAAATTTTGTTAACCAGCATGGACAGGGACGGCACGCGAGAAGGCTTTGACTTGCCGCTAACCCGCGCCATCAGCGAGGCGGTAACCGTGCCGGTCATCGCATCAGGCGGCGTAGGCAACCTAGATCATTTGGCCGATGGCGTGATTGAAGGCAAAGCGGATGCCGTGCTAGCGGCCAGTATTTTTCACTTTGCCGAATATACAATACAACAAGCCAAGGAACACATGGCGTCACGCGGCATAGAGATGCGTTTATGAACGGCTCCTGGTTAGATGAGATACGCTGGACTGAAGACGGCCTAGTACCGGTCATAGCGCAGCAGGCAGACACCGGCAAAGTCGTGATGTTTGCGTGGATGAACCGTGAGTCTTTAGGCTTAACGGTCGCGGAAGGTTACGCGGTTTACTGGTCAAGGTCGCGCAACCGGTTATGGCGCAAAGGCGAGGAATCGGGTCACAGGCAGAAAGTAATGGGCTTGTTTCTGGATTGTGACGAAGATGTTATTCTACTAAAAATTGAACAGGAAGGTGGTATTGCCTGTCATACCGGCCGTGAAAGCTGTTTTTATCGCAGCCTGATCAATGGGCAATGGCAGGCTGTTGAGCCGGTGTTGAAAGATCCCCAAACAATTTATACAAAAAAATGAGTCACGTATTACAACAATTAGCCCATATACTGGAACAACGTAAGCTGGAATCAGCCGATAAATCTTATGTGGCCAGCCTTTATGCCAAAGGCCTAGATACTATCCTTAAAAAAATCGGCGAAGAAGCGACAGAAACTGTTATCGCCGCCAAAAACGGCGATAAACAACAAATTATTTATGAAACCGCCGATTTATGGTTTCATTGCATGGTATTGCTGGCAGACCAGGACTTAGGGCCGAATGACGTGTTGCAGGAGCTGCAACGCCGTTTCGGCTTGTCGGGTCTGGATGAAAAAGCGCAACGTAGCAAGTAAAAAATATCTATTCTGCAGATATACCAATCTAATAATATCGCTTTATTGTATATGATAATTATCCTAAGATATTCATACTTATAGGTCACTGGAGTTAAGAAATGCACGTCAGCATTACACAATTGTTAATTATATTAGTCATCGTCATAGTGCTTTTTGGTACAAAAAAGCTGCGTAATGTAGGCGCAGACTTGGGCGTGGCCATCAAAAGTTTTCGGGCCGCCGTTAAAGAAGGTGAAGAAGACAAAAAGCCCGCTGAAAATGACGGCGAGGCACTAGACGGCGAAGTCATTTCCAAGAAAAACGAAAAAGTCTGATATGTTTGAGATAGGTTTTTCCGAGCTGGTGATGATAGGCTTGGTTAGCCTATTGGTGATAGGCCCCGAGCGCTTGCCTGCGGTGGCGCGAATTGCCGGATTCTGGATAGGTAAGGCGCGTAATATAGCAGCTTCCGTCAAGGAAGAAATCAAGCAGGAATTGCATGCGGAAGAACTGCGTCAGATATTTAAAGAGCAGGCGGAACTGCAAGAGCTTCATGCGGCGCTCAATGAAACCACCGATGCCGCGAATTCTATTAAAGCCTCGCTGGCAACGTTGCCGGAAGAAACTTTAGCAGACATTAAGTCTCCCTATGAACCGGAATAGTTTCGACGAGGCCAGCCAGCCTTTTATCAGTCACCTGATAGAATTACGTGATCGCCTGTTAAAAGTGGTGGTATTCGTCATAGTGGTGTTTTTGGGCCTGTCGGTCTACGCCAATCAAATCTACAGTTTCCTGGCCGGGCCGTTAATGAAGCACATGCCCAAAAACAGCACGATGATTGCTATCGATGTGGCATCGCCCTTTTTTACGCCGTTCAAGTTATCGCTGGTTGTCGCTATTTTTATTTCCATCCCCGTTATTCTTTATCATTTTTGGGCTTTTGTAGCGCCGGGACTGTATAAGCGCGAACGGCGGATGATTTTGCCGTTACTGATAGCCAGTACGCTGCTGTTTTTTCTGGGCGTCGCTTTTGCCTACTTTGTGGTTTTTCCTCTGATCTTCAGTTTCTTAACGGCTGCCGCGCCAGAAGGTGTCGCAGTAATGACGGATATTACCAAGTATCTTGACTTTGTTTTAACGCTGTTTTTTGCGTTTGGTTTTTGCTTTGAAGTGCCTATATTTACCATCGTATTGGTCTGGACAGGCTTGGTAACGCCGGCAGCCTTGGCTGAAAAGCGTCCCTATGTTATCGTCGGAGCATTTATTATCGGCATGCTGCTGACACCACCTGATGCGATTTCACAAACGCTGTTAGCCGTGCCCATGTGGATGTTATTTGAGCTGGGCTTGCTGTGTTCGCGTTTGTTTGTGCATAAAGAAAGTAACGATTATGGCTATCCTGACGAGGCCGTATTGGATAGGATCGAACAAGAAGATAAGTAAGGATCGTGCAGGAAATAACCTATGTATTAAATCCCCTCACCCCAACCCTCTCCCGGCGGAAGAGAGAGTAAGATGTCGAAGTTATTTCCTGCACGTGTTCCTAAACGTCAAAAGGTAACCGTATTGCCATCGCTACCTTTCTACATCCTGCCGGTGTTCCCGCATTACGAATTACCTAACTTAATGGCAGTGAAGTACGGTAATCAAAAATCCAAACCCGCCCTGCCCTGTCAATAACGCTTTAAACAGGGCTTTATCAGAGCCGAATATACAAATTCAGGGCATTTTAGCTGTAACTAAAACGCCAGACAGTATATAATCGGACGTTTTGATTCAATCATTTACTAAATTCACACCGGAAAAAAACATGCTGGGTAAGCTAGTTAGATTTGTTGTAGGGAGCCGTAACGACAGGCTGGTAAAGAAGAAAAAGAAGCTGGTCAAGAGGATCAACGCTTTATCTTCGGAATACGAAAAGTTATCTGATGAGGCGTTAAAAGCAAAAACTCAGGAATTTCGTGATCGTCTGGCTCAGGATGAAAAACTGAACAGCTTGATTCCAGAAGCGTTTGCAGCCGTCAGGGAAGCGTCTTCGCGGGTCTTCGGCATGCGTCATTTTGATGTGCAGCTGATAGGCGGCATGATGCTTCATGACGGCAAGATTGCGGAAATGAAAACCGGCGAGGGTAAAACCTTGATGGCGACCCTGGCCGCTTATTTGAATGCCTTGCCGGGACGCGGCGTCCATGTCGTTACGGTAAATGATTATCTGGCCAAGCGCGACTCCGAATGGATGGGCAGGCTTTATGGTTTTCTGGGGATGACGACAGGCGTCATCATCAGCCAAATGGATCATGCGACCCGGCAGGAATCTTATGCGGCGGACATTACCTACGGCACTAACAACGAATTCGGTTTCGATTATCTGCGTGACAATATGGCTTTTAGCCTGGAGCAAAAAGTCCAGCGCGATTTAAGCTTTGCCATTGTCGACGAAGTGGATTCGATACTGATTGATGAAGCCAGAACGCCGCTGATCATTTCAGGCCCCACTGAAGAAAGCACTGAAATCTATATCAAAGCCAATGAAATCATCCCATACCTGACCCGACAGGAAACTGACGAGCAGCCCGGCGATTATACGGTTGATGAAAAGTTGCGTCAGGTTTATCTGACCGAAGCAGGGCATGAGCGCGTTGAACGCTTGATGCTTGAATACGGCCTGATGGCTGAAGGCACCAGCCTTTACGATGCCGCTAATATTCGCCTCATGCACTATCTAAGCGCGTCTTTGCGCGGACATGTCTTATTCAAGAAAGATGTGGATTACATCGTCGCGAATAATGAAGTGGTTATCGTCGATGAGTTTACCGGCCGCATAATGCCCGGACGGCGCTGGTCTGAAGGATTGCATCAGGCGATTGAAGCGAAAGAACATGTCGCCATTAACAGCGAAAACCAGACACTGGCGTCCATCACCTTCCAGAACTATTTCCGCCTGTACGACAAACTGTCGGGCATGACCGGCACTGCCGATACCGAAGCGTTCGAGCTGAACAAGATTTACGGCCTTGAAGTTGTTGTGATTCCAACGCATCGCCCCATGATACGCCGAGATTTGGGTGACGTGGTTTACTTGACCACCGACGAAAAATATATCGCCGTTGCCAACGACATTAAAGACTGTGTCAGTCGCGGTCAGCCTGTATTAGTGGGAACGACCTCCATTGAAAATTCGGAGCGGCTTTCCGCGTTATTGAAAAAACAGGGTATTGTCCACGAAGTGCTTAATGCCAAACAACACGAACGTGAAGCGCATATTATCGAACAAGCAGGTATGCCGGGTGCAGTCACTATCGCCACCAACATGGCGGGGCGGGGTACGGATATTGTACTGGGCGGCAATCTGGACGCAGAGCTGAAGGCTTTGGGCGAAGATGCCTCCGATTCTGAAAAAGAACAAGTGCGCGGTGCTTGGCTGAATAGACACAATCAAGTGCTGTCCAACGGCGGCTTGCATGTTATAGGCTCGGAACGCCATGAGTCGCGTCGTATCGATAACCAGTTAAGAGGCCGCTCCGGCCGTCAGGGCGATCCCGGTTCAACACGCTTTTACTTGTCCCTGCAAGATGATTTGATGCGTATTTTCGCCTCCGACCGTGTCGCCGGATTGATGAAGAAGCTGGGCATGGGCGATGGCGAGGCAATAGAACATCCGTGGGTCACCCGGTCTATTGAAAATGCGCAGCGTAAGGTCGAAGGGCGCAATTTTGACATACGAAAAGAAATTCTGGCTTATGACGATGTCGCCAACGATCAGCGCAAAGTGATATACACGCAGCGTAATGAGCTGATGGCGGCCAACGAAATTTCCGACATTATTACCGCCATACGCAAAGATGTTGTTAACGATGTGATTACCCAATATATCCCGGCCAAAACCATGGTTGAGCAATGGGATATCTTAGGTTTGGAAGAGCATCTGCATCATGAGTTTAATGTTCTGATACCCGTGCAGCTTATGCTCGACGAAGATCATAAGCTGCAGGAAGCATCCTTACGCAATCGCATTATTGATATTCTGGAACAAAACCACCGGGAAAAAGAACATCAGATCACTAAAGAGGTATTACAGCATTTTGAAAAATCTGTGATGCTGCAAGTGCTGGATACCAGCTGGAAAGAACATCTGGCGGCGATGGATTATTTGCGTCAGGGCATCCATTTTAGAGGTTATGCGCAAAAAGATCCCAAGCAGGAATACAAGCGCGAAGCCTTCGAAATGTTTACCAGCCTACTGGAGCATATCAAATATGAAGTGATAGGCGTGCTGTTTAAAGTTCAGGTGCGGCAGGAAGAAGATGTGCTGGCTATAGATGAACAAATGCAAGCGCCCAGAGAAATGCACTTTGAGCATGCACAACCGTGGGATCCTCTGGATGATCATGATGAGTCGCAGCTTGCCGAAGCGGAAAAAGTACCGGAACACCCTTTTGTCCGTGCAGCCCATAAAGTGGGCCGCAATGAGCTTTGCCCTTGCGGATCGGGAAAGAAGTACAAGCAATGTCATGGTAAGCTCAGCTAAGCTTATCGAGTTTCAATAAAATGGCCGGAAATAACAGCTCGTGTTTTATTAACATCGGCAGTTTTTTCCGGCTTTTTTGTTTTCCAGATAGTAGCATTAAACGAAACCGCCGCCATCCGGGTTACGATTCAGCAGATACCTTTTTCTATTGCCACTCCCTAATATATCCTTAACTTATCGGCTTAAATGGCTGATTACTGCCTGCACGACATTGGTATCGGTGTTGCCGGCTAATGCTTCTGAAAACAACAACAGCAATTATGTGCCTGGATTTTATGGTGATTTCGGCATGGCGCTTAAGCAGGAAACCGGTTGGTATTTGGACAATTTTGCCATGGGTTACACTGCCGCTGATACCGACATCCGCAGCAATTCCGTACTGGAGCTGCCCGGTATCGGCTATGCGACGGATACTAAAATAGCGGGGGGAAGCTATGCGTTAAGCATTTACCCTGGCGCTGTCTATGCAGAAAATACCTATGCAAAAAGTGACTCTAAACCGCAATCGGCCCGTGTCGGCGCCGGAGACATCTATGCAATACCGATACAGCTTTCCTGGCAATTTGGCGAGGTGTCGATCCTGACATTTGAAGGCCTATCCATACCGGTCGGCTCTTATCAAAAAAACCGTGATCTGAACGCCGGGTTAAACTATTGGACTTTTGACAGTAATATTTCTGTAACCTGGCAGCCCGATAACGGGAATTACGACTTCTCCCTGAACTTGGGTTACATGGTCAACACCGAAAATACAGCGACGCATTACCGTACCGGTGACGAGCTGCACTTGGATTATATGGCAGGCTATTATTTAACAGAAAAACTGGGCGCAGGTATCACGGGGACTTATTATAAACAGATTATCCCGGATAGCGGGAGCGGAGTAACAGCAGATGCCATTCAAGGCGAGAGCAGCAGCATAGGCCCGATCTTGATGTATACAGTCAAACTGGATGGCAGAGCTGTTAATTTTTCTGCCAAATGGCTACACGAATATAATGTAAACAATCATGCGCCTGGCGATTACGCCATTGTTCGCACCACGTTCAATTTCTAAAAATAGTCACTTAAATTAATTCACGCCCGGTATAGCGTCTCAATATTGCCAGAGGGCCTGCATGAGTGTCATGTTGGTTCGATACAGGCAAATGAAACGTTTGCTCCATCATGTACTGGCCTGACATTGCCGCATGTGAGGCTTGATCCGAAAAGCACACCCAAACAGAGCCCGTAGGGAATTCTATGGTTAATTGGGGGGAGTTGTGTTGATAGTTTAAGTCCTGTTTCATTGCGTCGTGTAATTGGAGCATTAAATGATCATATTCGCTACGTAAAGATTTGGTAACGCCAAAAAGATTTAATGCTTTTGCACGCCACGCCGAATATGGCGCCGTATTGGCAAGAAATCGTTCAACAACTTTTTCAAATGGCTCGCCAACACGCCACACACGAGGCACTTTATCGGGGTTTACATTGATAAAGACACGTAATATGCGTTCACCATCAGTTGGTCGGGTAGGGAATGCATCAACATGCAAGCGCCTGTCATCAGCACGCCAGGATTGATTTCGTGTTTCTATTAGACTGGGGCGAAAACTCGTCGGCCCCAAACGTAAATATCCCTTATAGCAAGAAAAATAGCTATTAACAAGTGATAGTGACTGGCTACGAAAGCGGCCCATCATCTCACTTAATCCAGCCTGAATCTGGTCACCACCTAATGCGCCTTTTAAGTTTCCTGAAGCATCTAAGCTTATATTTCGTGATTTTGAATGACGTATTTGGGGAGTAAAAAAATGTCTATCCAGTGCTGAAATAGGAAAATCCAGTCTTGTGAAATGCAGCACCTTCCCTGCTTCTAAATCAGCAACCCAGTTATTTTGTGTGGAGTCGGATTTCCATTCAGCAGCATCTACATCAACGATTTGATTTTTCATATCTATGCTCTACCGCCGTGTAAATTTCCGGATGAGCATTTTATAAAATAGGGCGTGATAACGCAAGTGAATTGCGCCGGATGTTAGTCGTTATGATGGAATAAGGAACGCACATGAAATAACTGGACTACATTATTTCATGCACGTTCCCAATCTAAAAAATAGCCGCTACAAACTTAACTCTTAGCGGCTCTCTTACGCTCGTTTTCAGTCAACAGCTTCTTGCGCAAGCGTATGGACTTAGGCGTAACTTCTACCAGCTCATCTTCGGCAATAAATTCCAGCGCCTGCTCCAAAGTCATTTTTTGTATCCGCGCCAGCACCAAACTTTCATCGGTGCCTGACGCACGCACGTTGGTTAATTGTTTCGGTTTGCAAGGGTTGACGCATAAATCGTTGCCGCGGGAATGCAAGCCTACCAACATGCCTTCGTAGATTTCGTCGCCATTGACCAACAGCAATTCGCCGCGTTCCTGCAACGGATGTAATGAATAAGTCACGGCTTTACCGGCCACCATGGAAATCATCACGCCGCGCTGGCGATTGCCTACTTCACCGGCTTTCATCGGGCCGTAATGGTCAAATACATGATAAAGCAGGCCGGAACCTGAAGTTGCCGTCATAAATTCGGTTTGGAAGCCGATCAAGCCGCGTGACGGCATCATATATTCCAGACGAATGCGACCCTTGCCGTCCGGCACCATATTGGTCAAATCGCCTTTACGCTCGCCCAGTTTTTCCATGATAGTGCCCTGGTGCTCTTCCTCCACCTCGATAGTCACCGTTTCGAAGGGTTCGCATTTTTTACCGTCAATTTCTTTGATGATAACTTCCGGGCGCGATACGCCCATTTCAAAACCTTCGCGGCGCATATTCTCAATCAGCACGGACAAATGCAATTCGCCACGGCCAGACACTTTAAATTTATCAGGATCGGCCGTGTCTTCAACCTTTAAGGCAACGTTATGTTGCAATTCCTTGTCGAGCCGGTCGCGTATTTGCCGGGTGGTAACGAATTTACCTTCTTTACCGGCAAAAGGTGAGTTGTTGACCTGGAAGGTCATGGTCACGGTAGGCTCATCTACCGACAGCGGCTTCATGATTTCCACGGCGTCGGGATGGCAGATGGTGTCGGAAATTTCCAGCTTTTCAATACCGGCAAAAGCGATAATATCGCCGGCGCGGGCATCAGAGACTTCAACACGCTCCAGACCATGAAAACCATAAATCTGTAACATGCGCCCCTTGCGCTCTACACCTTCGCGATTGACTATAGTCAATGGTTGGTTGGGCTTGATGCTGCCACGTTGAATACGACCGATGCCGATAACGCCGACATAAGTGTTGTAATCCAGACTGGAAACCTGCATTTGGAACGGGCCGTCCATGTCGACGGGCGGCGGACTGACTTTTGAAACGATGGTTTCAAATAACGGAGTCATATCGCCTTCGGTTATGGTGTGTTCCAAACCGGCATAGCCGTTAATGGCCGACGCATAAACAATAGGAAAATCCAATTGCTCATCGGTTGCGCCCAAACGGTCGAATAAATCAAACGTTTGATCGACAACCCAGTCAGGACGCGCGCCCGGACGGTCGATCTTATTGATAACCACGATCGGTTTCAAACCCAAGGCAAAAGCTTTTTGGGTGACAAAGCGGGTTTGCGGCATAGGGCCGTCAACCGCATCCACCAGTAACAAGACCGAATCCACCATCGACAAAACCCGCTCCACTTCGCCACCGAAGTCGGCATGGCCCGGCGTGTCAACGATATTGATGTGATAACCGTTCCAATCCAGCGCGGTGTTTTTTGCCAGAATGGTAATGCCACGTTCTTTTTCAATATCGTTGGAATCCATCATCCGCTCGGTCACTTTGGTATGAGCGGCAAACGTACCCGACTGTTGTAATAGCTTATCAACCAGGGTCGTCTTGCCATGGTCAACGTGGGCGATAATGGCGATGTTTCTTAATTTTTCGATCACTTTTTGTGTACTCTAAGGGTTTATAAATAAGTATAGGGTGCGTATCACGCGCCCTTTGAAACACGTAAGGCGTATAAAATACGCCTTACGTGGATGAGTCAAGATAATGTGGGCAAAGGATAGGATGGTGGCACCATCAAAACTGTCATAGGGCATGTCGGCAAGACCCGATGCAATTCAGGCAGGATAAAAGCTTAACCTTGCTCCCAAGGCAAGCCCTCGTAGCGCCAGCCGCCAAGATGACCCCGATGCTGCTGCTGATCCAAAGGGCCTTCAAAACCGTCAATAATATTGATTAACCGCGAAAAACCGGAAGCTTCCAGCGCTTTTGCAGCCTCCAGTGAACGCTGTCCGCTACGGCACAGCAATAAAACCGGAGCCTTTTTATCAGGTACGTGGCTTTCGACCTCGGCAACAAATGTCGGGTTAAGCTGCCAATCAGGCGCTTCTTTCCAGGCAATATGAATGGCGCCCAAGGGATGCCCGACAAAAGCATGTTCAATTTTTGTCCGTACATCCACCAAAACGGCGCCTGTGTTTTGTTGCAACAAATTCCACGACTGTCGTGGATTTAAATTTTCTATCATGGTATTAACTCACACCTTACATTTTTTGGCCGACAAACTGAACCTCATTTCTTAAACCCCGTAGCGGATTGCCGATCAACCCGTTTTCTCTGTAAAAAACTGCCCTCAACGGAGAAAAAAGAGCCAACAGCTCATTACAGACTAGCAGATAATCGGGGTTATTGGGCGGTCTCGGACTGGTTTTTTCCCGAGTAAAAGTCTGATAAAAAAGCAATCCATCCGGTTTAAGTGCACCTATTATCGCATCACTTAGAGTACGGTCAAGAAATCGACTCACAACGATGACATCAAAACTGCATTCAGTAAAGCTATCGGCCTCTATTTTTTGCTGGCAGGCATTGATATTTAGCCCTTGCCGAACGGCCTGGGCCGTTAATTTATCGATAGCGACAACAGAAATATCCCAGGCAGTCACCGCCAACCCCTGCTTTGCCAAAAAAACGGCATTAGCGCCCAAGCCGCAAGCCAAATCCAGCGCCGTTCCGATCGTCGGCAGCAAAAAATCATTGTCAGTCAAAACCTGTGCCGCAGGATAACATACTGGATCGGACTGATTATAAATAGAATTCCATTTGCTCATCATCGTCTCCATTATTCGGTTCCCGGCATACTTACGCGATCTTGCAGCCACGCCTGCAGAAAATCCATAAATCCTTTGACCTTGGCGGATAAATATTTTCTATGCGGATAAACCGCATGTATATCCAGGGGCGGTAATGGGTAATTTTCCAGCACTACTTTCAGTGTGCCGTTTTCAATATCTTTGCCGACTATGTAGGTAGGCAACATCACCAATCCCAAGCCGTTAATGGCCGCAATCCGAATCGGGTGAGCCGCATTAGCCTGCATACGCCCGGATACCATGACCGCCTTAAACCCCATATCACTTTTAAATTGCCATTTATTACGCGGCGAAACGGCCCAATTGACCAGGCAACTGTGCCCTGCCAAATCTTCCGGCGTCTGCGGAATACCATAACGCTGCAAATAATCCGGTGAACCGCAAACTACCAGCGATGAACTGGCCATTTTCCGGGCCACCATGCTGGTGTCATCCAAAGCTCCCAAGACGATGGCAACGTCTATACCTTCGTCAATCAGGTCGCCCGGACTGCCCTGTAAAACCATCTCAATTGTTAAATCCGTATGTATCTTTAAAAATTCCGCCACCGCACGCGCAATATGGGTCGCGCCGATAGCTGGCGGCGCACTGATTTTCAACAATCCCCGAGGTTCCGTCTGCAAATGCGTCACAGCGGACTCCATTTCATCAACATCAAGCAACACTTGCTGACAACGCTCAAGATATGACACACCGACATCGGTCAGACTTAAACTACGCGTAGTCCGGTTGATTAATCGCGTACCCAGGTTGCCTTCAAGCTGCATAATATGCTTGGTCGCCATGGCTCTGGAAATTCCCAGCTCACGGGCGCCACCGGCAAAACTTCCGGCTTTGGCGACGCGAACGAAAACGGTCATACTCGTTAATTTATCCACTTAATCCTCATAAAAAATCAGGCTAAAGGTAAAAGGCTAAAGACACAAGCTATCATCTTTCACCTTTTATCTTATCCACATCACTCAATAAAAACCTTGACATTCATAATTGTTTTTAAAATGGAAACAATCCATTTATTATTTAGCATATTGTATCCCATAAATAAGCCTGTATAGTATTAACCATACGCTAACGCAACAAAATTTGTAAAGCAACAACAAGTGACCTCTATTCTAACCACTATAGGATCTATCTAATGAACGACTTCAACAAAGACATCATTATTGGTTTAATGTTTATTGCCGGTATCTGGAGCTTCATTTCCGGTCAATTTATTATTTCAACCGTATTATTTGCAAGCGCGGCTATTTATAGCAACATTGTAATGAGAGCGAAGCTGAACAGCTAAGTTCTAACAGTTAACTACCTCCTGGTGTTATGCCTCCAAGCAGATACTCCTCATAATACTCTGCTTGATTTTTCACCTCCCGTCGCGGCAACGCTACGGGAGGTTTTTTTTGCCTATTGCTCCTCGCGCTTACGATTCCACAACAGGTCGCCGATTTCGCACTGCGGTGCAAAACCTGACACAGTCTGCCTCAAAACATCCCTAATCCGCTCAAAATCATCATCCCTGATCGCCGACTCCAATATCTCCAGCATTTTTTCCAGTTCCATCCAGGGAATAATCTGCTCTTCGGCCCGCATAATTCGCGGGTGACTGGTTTTTGAAACATGGTCGCCGATCAACAGCTCCTCATAAAGCTTCTCCCCCGGCCTCAAGCCGGTAAAACAGATCTCTATCTCACCCGCAGGATAGGCTTCATCTTTTATTTCCAAACCACTCAAATGTATCATTCTCTTTGCCAAATCAAGAATCCGAATGGGTTCACCCATATCCAACACAAACACATCGCCACCACCACCTAAAGCCCCGGATTGAATAACCAGCTGTGACGCTTCCGGTATGGTCATAAAGTAACGGATAATTCTTGCATCGGTCACCGTAACCGGCCCACCTCTGGCTATCTGCTCTCTAAACAGCGGCACCACAGACCCGGATGAACCTAACACATTGCCAAAACGCACCATAGTGAAACGGGTTTGATGCTTGAATCCGGTTTCCAAACTCAGCGCCTGCAAAATCAGCTCGGCAAAACGCTTGGTCGCCCCCATCGTATTGGTCGGTCTGACCGCCTTATCCGTTGAAATTAACACCAATAGTTCAACATCGGCATTAATTGCCGCCTGCGCTGTATATAAAGTTCCGAAAATATTATTCCATACTGCTACACCGGGGTTCTTCTCCACCATCGGCACATGCTTGTAAGCGGCTGCATGATAAATTGTTTGCACCTCAAAAGCCTTACACACTTTTTCCATGCGCCGGGCGTCGGTAACCGAACCTAATATGGCAAAAATGCCTATGTGCCTGGGATTTTGAGTCTTGGTTAACAGGTGATTTAATTCTTTTTCTATCGCATAAAGCCCGAATTCACTTAACTCAAAAAGAACCAGCGCAAGCGGCTGCAACTGAATGATCTGCCGACACAACTCCGAACCTATCGAACCGCCCGCTCCGGTCACCATAACCACTTTGCCGCTGATAGAGGCTTGCATCAGCGATTGATCCGGAGCCACCGGATCACGCCCCAGAAGATCTGCAATATCAACTTCCTGCAGCGCATCAACTGTCACTCTGCCCTGAGCTATATCAGACAGCCCTGGCATCGACATCACATGGACGGCATAAGGCTCCAGCAAACGGATTAGCTCGCTGATGTGCGCCCGCTTCGCCGATGGCATGGCCAGCAAAACATCTGAAACCTGATGCCGCTCTATCAAATAACCCAAGGAACTGAACGGATATATCCGCAAGCCGTTGACCTTTCTTTTATGCAATAATTTATCATCATCAATAAAAGCCACCGGTCTGAAATCACGCCCGTGCTCCAGCGCAGAAACCAATTGTACACCGGCGCTACCGGCGCCATAAATGACCACATTTTTCTTGCGCAAACCCGCCGCACTTCGACCACCGCTTAAGCGAAAATAAGTCTCTCCCAACCACCAGCGGGCAAAAAAACGACTGCTGCCAACCAGCAGCATCACCATTAGCCAATTTAGCGGCGAGACCGTCCGGGGAATAACTTTAATACCTGATTCATACAAGACAAACGCAAAAACCAGCGCATAAAGTGTCGTTGCCTGGATAATTGTCCATAAGGCCCTGATCTCTATATAGCGAATAATGGCACGGTACAAGCCTAACCGGGTAAAAATTGGCACGGCGATAACAGGCGCCACGGCAAACAAATACCACTCGTCTCCTTTAGGTACATACACCTCACCCCACCGCAAAGAAAAAGCAGCCCATAGCGCAAACACGACAAAAAACACATCGGCGCTAATTAGAATAATCGCCTTATTCCGCCGCTGAAGCCCAATGAACCAGCGCGCCAATCCTGCTTGTGTCATACCCACACTCTCGCGTCGGCCTGAAAATAGTAAGCATGACTACGATGCGCCTCATAGGTTTTTTCACCTCGCAAAACGCGACGAAAGAAAGTCCAGGTTGCACCCACAATAAACACGCTCAGTAAAATCCAGCCAAACTTTATCACTTGCGGGACTTCATATAATAGTGCGCTGTCTTGCGTAGCGCCTCATCCACATTCACAGGCGGCGTCCAGCCCAACAAATCACGCGCCTTGGAAATGTCCACCTGCAACGATCCACACAGTCTCTGCGCCATCGCTTGCCTACCCAACAGGCTCGCGCCCAACATCAATACCGGAATCGGAATCGGCACCAATCTTGCCTTTTTGCCTAAAGCTTCCGCCATACGCCGCAATAATTCCGGGGTAGAAAGATCTTCGCCATCCCCGACCAAAAAGGTCTGATTAGCCGCCGCCGGATGATGAATGCTGGTTATGATTAAATCGATCAGGTTATCCAAGGCCAGCAAACTGCGTCGGTTTTTTATCGCACCCAGCGGCAAAGGCATGCCCTTATCCAGGTAACGCATCATACTTTTGAAATTGGCCTTCACGCCCGGCCCATAAATCAGCGGCGGACGAATAATTACCACTTCCAACCCTGTTTCAGCGGCTAACTGGCGTAAGGCATCTTCAGCTTCGCACTTGGAAATTCCGTAAGGATCAAGCGGAGCAGGCTCATCTTCAGCCGAATAAGGCCGCCCCAACTGCGTGCCTTCGCCGTTCACCTTGATCGAACTGATAAAAATAAATCGCTGCACGCCAGCCTCAACGGCCTGCCGAGCCAGATTCAAGGCGCCGTCAACATTAACCTTGCGAAACTCCGCTAAAGCATCAGTCGCCGTATCATTCATCACATGTACGCGGGCGGCAAGGTGAATGACCACATTTATGCCGGACAACGCACCCGTCCAATCCGTCTCACCGTTAATCTCGCCGACTGGTACGGTCTCGCTATTTGCGACTTGCACATTTTCAGAACGCACTGCCGCACGGACACCGTGCCCTTGTTGAAATAACTCCGCACAGAGCGCTTTTCCGACAAAACCATTGGCTCCGCTAACAAGCACCGTCTTCGAGCTATCTGCACTATGTAATTTATCCATCTTCCTCATTTGTTAATCATAACGCCCAGGAACGCGCATGAATTTTGCAGCTAACGACTCAGTTCACTACTACGAATATTAATGGGCCTGAATAGGTTTGGATAATGCTTGACCAACTCAGAAGCAACGATCCTATGCCCGTTTTCGTTAAAATGTATGTCACTGTCAAAAAACAGTTGCACACCTTTTTTCGCCTCTTTTTCAAAAGGCTGGGTTAAGTCCATAAACGATATGTTATTTTTTTGCGAAAAAACCTTCCATTTGTCTGAAAACTGTGGTGTTTGATTGTCTATGATGTTATTCACAATCCTAAACTTGGAGGGGACAACAGTCAGTACGAATTGCGCGCCGGTAGCCTCAACTTCTCCCGCTAATGTTTTGATCAGGTCAGCACTTAATTTAGTAATATCGGGATTTTCTTCCACCATACCGGCAACAATATTTTTATCTTTTTCCCTGTTTTCATAAACCCACAGCAACTGCAATTGCACTTTACGAAGAAATCGTATCAAATATGATTTTCTAAGCTGCCTTGTTAACCAGCCGCCTTCATGATCAGGTACCGCTATCACCTCACCGTTCACATCCTTTTTTGCTATTTTTATATATTCTTGATCGCCCGAAATGTCATTACTGTATAGTTGCACTATGACAATCGTCGGCTTAAATTTTATAACCTGCTCCCGCCACTGCAAAAGATAAAAAATGGGGCTATAGCTCGACACCCCATAATTTTTTATCGTGCAACCTGAATTATGTTCCAGTATGCCGACAAATGAATCGCCATAAGCGACTTGTCCTGCTTCTGTGAACGAATCGCCAAGAAATGCCACCCGACAAGCGGAATCAGGTTTTTTTTCATGAGTTTCACTAGGATTAGCCACCAACCTGTCCGCATCATAATAAATTTCATGACCGCCATATTCACCGGTTGGGTTATACGATAAAAACCTATATTCCGCCGGATGAACATGGTGGAATATGGGATGTGACTCCTGCGGCGCGTTGCCGTAGCCTATTTTTAATACTCGTAAAGAAATTTCGGCAATTGATAGCGCGATTACCGTACTAAGCGCAAGTAAAATAACAGGGAAAATTATCCTTCTTTTTATATCAAAAGCCATAAATACTCACCAGGTTTTCTCAAAACTTTTCTTATCTATTTCTTTGTTTATGTCGATGAAATAGGTTTTATACTGATTGGACAGCATCAATGGGTCTTTGCTAAAGAGCTTGGAAAGCAGTGATATGGGGTACAGAAAAAGGAAAAACATAAGCGTTAGTAAAATATTGGGAATTATGTACCCCAGCAATTGGGCTATTTTCATCCAAACCCATTCAATTTTCTGACTTAAATAGCTGGATAATACTCCAACAACTCCAACCACAAGCGCAACCATGACCGCCCATTGCCAGTGAAAAACCAGATAAAGGATTAAAAAACCCATTGAAATAACTAAAATTGTTGATTTTGACGTATCTGTTTTCATGCCTATCCTTCCCTGTTTTAAAATAGCGTATAAATAAACGGCGCAAGAGCGCTGCCGCTGCTAAATACAATGAGCACACCTAACAGCAGCAATATGATGATGACAGGCGCTAACCAAAACTTTTTCCGCTCTTTCATAAAGAGCCAAATATCTTTTAAAAATTCCATTATTATTTCCCCTTATTGTTTGGTTAATGATAACCATCTCCCGAATTATTTTTTCACAATCAATCCAACTTAAACTTTTCCATCCATTTTTCTCTGTTTTCCCAATCGGGCTGCTCCGTTTTGCATAAAAGAAAATCATTGACCACCAAATAATCCATTTCTGTACGCATAAAGCATTTGTAAGCATCTTCCGGAGTACAGACTATCGGCTCGCCTCTCACATTAAAACTGGTATTAACAACAAGACCATAAGCTGTTTTTTCTTTAAAGGCATTGATCAGTTGCCAATATCGGGGATTGGTTTCTTTGTGAACAGTCTGTACCCGGGCGGAAAAATCCAAGTGCGTAATTGACTGAATATCGCTTCTTTCAAGATAGAGTTTTTCCCATAAATCCAATTCCTGGTAATTGTCGGGCAGATTTTTTCGTCTGTTTTTATTGACGTCTGCAACAAACAACATGTAGGGCGAAGTGCCCGATAAATCAAAAAAATCTTTTGAGCTCTCGATCAAAACAGACGGCGCAAACGGCCTAAAACCTTCCCTATATTTTATTTTCAGGTTTAATTTTCTCTGCATTTCACTATTTCTAGCATCGCCTAATATGCTGCGATTGCCTAATGATCTGGGCCCAAACTCCATTCTGCCCTGAAACCACCCCACCACATTACCCTCATCAAGCAAACCGGCAACGTTATTACATAAATCATCAAAACCATCAATTTTTTTATAGACGGCTTTATGTTTTTTAAACGCAATAATAGCCTCTTTATCTGAAAAATCAGGTCCCAGATAGGAGCCTTGCATAGAATCGCTATCCCCTGTGACTGTGCGCTTTTGCTCAAAATACATATAATGAGCCATTTGTGCGGCTCCTAACGCAGCACCCGCATCACCTGCAGCCGGTTGAATAAAAATATCTTTAAACAGGTTTGCTTTCAAAAGCTTGCCATTGGCTACGCAATTAAGTGCCACGCCGCCTGCCAGGCATAAGTAATCCGCCCCGGTAATTTTTTTCGCCTCTTTAGCCATTTTCAAAACGATTTCTTCCGTTACATTTTGAATTGCGTAAGCCAAATTACAATGCTTTTGTTCAATATCACCATCCGGTTTTACGGCGGGAAAACCAAAAAGCAGTTCCCACTTTTTCGCTTTAACCATTTTGAGCCCGGTCGCATAGTTAAAATAATCCTGATTTAACCAAATGGAGCCGTCATCTTTAATGGAAACAATATGTTCTTTGATTAAACGAATGAATTCATTGGTTTGCTTTGCATCCGGATTTCCGTAGGGCGCTAATCCCATTAATTTATATTCGCCCGAATTTACCCTAAAACCAAGATAATAGGTAAACGCCGAGTAAAGAAGCCCGACAGAATGCGGAAACTTCATTTCCCTCAACATGGTTATTTTATTGTCTTTGCCATGACAAATGGAAGCGGTCGCCCATTCACCCACACCGTCAACGGTTAATATGGCGGCTTCCTGATAAGGCGACGGATAAAAAGCGCTTGCTGCATGCGAAAAGTGATGCTCTGTAAATAAAAGGCGCAATTTCTTTTTATCGTACTTTTCAACTTCCGCCAGCCCTTCATAAAGCAGCTTCTTTAAAAACATTTTCTCTTTAAGCCAGACCGGTATAGCGGTAAGAAATTGGCGTAAACCGCGTGGGGCAAATGCGTAATAAGTCTCTAATAGTCTTTCAAATTTCAATAATGGTTTGTCATAAAAAACAACAGCATCTAATTCATCAATACTGCAACCGGAATATTCCAAGCAAAATTTCACTGCATTCACAGGAAAATCCGGCGTATGTTTCTTTCTTGTAAATCTTTCTTCTTGTGCGGCAGCAACAATCTTACCATCGATGATTAATGCAGCGGCTGAATCATGATAGTATGCAGAAATACCCAAAATTGTTTTCATATTGCCCTTTTTAATACTATTAACAAAAAACTGAACGGGGCGGCATGAGCTATTCAATACGCACTACCCTGCCCGCTCCGTTTAAGTGATCGATTAGACGCGAGTTACTTTACTGACCTTAAAAAGGTTGTGAAACAAAACCACCTAATGTTTAAACCGTTACGCTTAAATCGTTTAATTCATTGGTAACTGCTAATTCCAGCTGATCAGGATTGCATCCGTTGTACGCTCCTTGAAGGAGTGGAGGAAGCTTGGCGATAGCGGAACGGTAAACGACGCCCCCCGCATAACAGGGGTTATGGGTTTCAACGAAGTCGGAGCGGAAGGGTAGCCAATATACAAGACCCTACAACGCGGCGTCAAGTCATAGCCTGTTCGAGACATTGCGCCGTACCGTTTTTCAGATTCACCGGCGCGACAGTGGCAG